>OJKJ01001270.1_pt1 | contig 9826 bp, 8 predicted proteins | sample 1596491 | NCBI WGS metagenome assembly OJKJ01 (sample SAMEA4350160, study PRJEB24818) | metagenome | biome: human; feature: gut; material: faeces | place: Denmark | collected 2013-09 | reverse complement strand
GGTCATCCTGATCAACTACCCCAAGGATATCAAGGCCTTCTACATGAAGCAGAACGACGACGGCAAGACGGTACGCGCTATGGACGTATTATTCCCCGGAATCGGCGAAATCATCGGCGGTTCGGAGGGCGAGGCCGATTATGGCAAGCTTCATGCAAGGGGGCAGGAGCTCGGGATGAACGAAAAAGAACTCTGGTGGGATTTGGATACCCGCCGCTGGGGGTTGGCGCCCCCCCCCCGCCGCTCCTCCGGCTCTCACCATGGTACAGCTTGTTCCCACTATTATTTCATCCACCGGAACATCGTCCGGTATCGGCTCTATCAGCCTTTCATACAGTTCCCACATCATTTATTCCCCCTTCACCCGATCGGGCATGCACAGCTTTCTCCCCGTGTCTCCCGCGTCAAACAAACGAACCGGTATGCCGTACATGGTCTCCAGAAGCGATTCTGTCAGCACCTCCTCCGGCTTTCCAAATGCCTTTATCACCCCGTCTGAAAGCACCGCAGCCTGATCGGCATAGAGAAACGCCTGATCCGGGCTGTGGGTAGACTGTACGATTAAATATCCCTCCCCGGCAAGCCGCTTTAACTCCTCCATGACTCTGGCCTGATTGCCGTAGTCCAGGTTTGCACACGGTTCATCCATAATGAGGATTCCAGCCTGCTGTGCGATCGCCCTGGCTATCAGCACCAGCTGCTGTTCCCCTCCGCTTAAATGCGCGTAAGAGCGCTCCGCCATCGCCTCGATCCTCATAGTCTTAAGCGCATCAAATGCCGCCTCCCGCTGTTCCCTGCCAGGGCTCTTTAATCCCTGAAGCGACGATGTGGTTCCCATCATCACCATGTCCAAAACCGAAAAGGCAAACGCCTGATCGTGATTCTGGGGGATATAGGCAATCTTTCTGGCCAGCTCTTTCTCTTTAAGCGTTCGCAGGTCCACCCCGTCGGCCATGATTTTCCCGTGGTACCCCTTTAAGAGGCCCAGAATACACCGGAACAGCGTGCTCTTGCCGGCGCCGTTTTTCCCCAGCATACAGACGAGATTTCCCATTTCCACGGAAAAATCCACGCCCTTCAGGACGGGAAAGCACCGGTAGCCGAAGGTCAGGTTTTCTACGATCAGCCCCATATTTTACCACCTCTCAAAGTTTATTTCCTTCCCTCAGGATCAGCCAGAGGAAAAACGGCGCTCCCACAAATGCGGTGAGAATTCCGATGGGTATCTCGCTGGTCGCCAGAAGCCTGGCGAAGTTATCGACCACCAGCAAAAAGCTTGCGCCCAAAAGCAAAGAGGCTGGAAGCATCTTCCGATAGTCGCTTCCCACCAGCATCCGGGCAAAGTGAGGTATTACCAGCCCCACCCAGCCGATCAGACCGCTGACCGACACGGCCGCCGATGTGATGAGCGTCGCACAGAGCACCACGGCAAGCCGGACCGCACTGGTGTTGACACCGATACAGCGCGCTTCTTCCTCACCCAGCGTCAGCACATTGATCTTCCAGCGCAGCAGGTAGATGGGGATGATCCCGCCGATAATCCACGGAGCTGCAAAGGCCACATCCTTCGGCCGGATCGAGGCCAGGCTTCCCATGAGCCAGTATGTGATCACCGGCAGCGTATTGTTGGGGTCCGCCACAAGCTTTAAGAATGAAACAGCCGCCGTAAACAGGGAGCTGATCATCATTCCGGCCAGCACCAGGCCCAGCGTCTGGTTGTATTTCACGCGGCTGCTGATCAGGCAGACCGCCCCCACAGCCGACAGCCCCAGAACAAACGCCAGAAACGATACTCCCTGGTAGGAGAATGAGAGGAACAGCCCCAGAGCGGCGCCAAATCCGGCGCCTGACGACGCTCCCAGCACATCCGGCGAGACCATGGGATTCTTAAATATTCCCTGATAGGCTGCCCCCGCCGCCGCCAGTCCGGCACCGATCAGCGCCGCCATTAACACCCGTGGAAGGCGGACGTTGAAAAGAACCGTCTCTACCTGCGAAGTCCAATCCGGTGTAACCGGAATGACTCTCGATGCCAGCACCCGAATCAGCGTCCACGGTTCAATTGGATATCTCCCAAGCATGAAGGAACCGAAAAAGCAGACGGCAAACAGGACCACCATTGCGGTGAGCCGCCCTCGCACCCGATGTTTATCTGCCATCACTTTTCACTCCCTTTCTCTGTTGTTCCGGCAAGCCGCAGGTCTATGATCCGCCTGATTTCCATTTTCTCCGCTTCGCCACCGTCAAAGGCCAGAATCCTGCAGCCGAAGCGCTGCTCCATCTGTGCTTCCAGCCACTCCCTGTCCGGAGCTGCATTGGCAGGAAGCGGAATTCTCGTACCCAAAGAGGCCAGATTTCCCGAATGCTTCAGCACTCCGACACAGAAGGCCGGACTCCCGAGCAGCCGTTCCAGCCGTTCCATGAACGGCTTTACCTTCAGTTCCACGCCGCCGATCTCATCGATATAGCAGAAACGGTACTGTTCCGGATGTTCCAGCAGGCGGTTCAGTATCTCCGCTCCCAGCGTCTCAAACACTTTCGGATATTTTCTCCATCCCTCCGGTGTCCGCTCAATGAAAATGCCCTCTATGCCTGGCTCATAGGCCCTTGTCACGGAAGGTATTTCTTCCATGTTCTCCACCGGCAGGAGGCGAAATCCCGCAGTCTCACCGTCTCCGTCTGTCAGGCGCTGGGTCAAAAATCCCCCCGCGCCCTTCCAGTAAGGCTCCAGGCAGGACAGGAGACACGTCGTCTTCCCGGCCCCGGACCGTCCCTTTAAAAAGAGATGGCGCTCTGTCATTTCGTCCGGCCCTCTCTCCTGGCTCTGACCATAATCAGTTCGCCCGCCACGCTGATGGCGATTTCCGCGGGAGTCTCTGCCAGAATCGCCAGTCCGATCGGGCTGTAGAACCGCTCGATATCCTGGTCGGTGAAGCCCTCCGCCTTCAGTTTTCCGGCAAGTGTCATCAGCTTCTGGCGGCTTCCCATCACTCCGATATAGTGGGCCGGCGTCTTAAGAACCTGTTTCTGAACGTCGTAGTCACACTGGTGGCCTCTCGTCATAATCACAACGTAATCCTGCTCACGGATTGTCACCTTATCAAAGACACTGGTAAAATCACCGACTATGGTATTCACTGCATCCGGAAACAGTCTGCTGTTGGCAAACTCAGGGCGGTCATCATAAACCACACATTTGAATCCCACATGGGCAATCACCGGAACCAGCTCCTGCGCCACATGGCCGCCGCCGAACACGTATACCGTACCGGCTCTCTGAAGCGGCTCGCTGTAATATTTTCTGCCGCTTACGGAGGTCTGCACCGCCTTTGCCTGTGTCAGCGGTTCTATATCGCCTTCCACGGTGATTCCGGCAAAACCGCGGCTTTCCGAATAGATCCCCACGGCCCAGGCCGTCTCGTCCGTAATATCGGTGATGATCCAGCTGTCCTCATCCCGCTCACACGCCTGGATGCCTTCCTCACAGATGGCAAGAAAATCCTGGTTGTCCGTACTTACATACTGGAAATAGACCACTACGTCTCCTCCGCAGATCATTCCTAAATCCGCCACCTGGCCTTTTACCAGTTTAAAGCCCTTGCTGAAGGAGCTTTTACTCTCCAGCACATCGAGAGCCATGCGTCCCGCCTGATATTCTACCGCGCCGCCGCCAATGGTTCCCATGGTTGTCCCGTCTTTTCTGACGATCATCCTGGCTCCCGCGCCCCTCGGCGTGGAACCGGAACCGGCGATCACCGTCACCAGTACCAGGTCGTCTCCCTGCTCCAGAATCTGCTTCATTTCTTCAAATAACTGTTTCATCCCCATTACCTCTCATCTCCAAAATATTTTTCAAATAATCGTGAAGCATGGCTGTTCATCTCCTGCTCCATCTGCAAAAAACGGTTTAAAAAGTCCTTCGTCTTCGGAGTCAGCTGGGAAAAGCCGCCCTCCGCTCCGCCCGACTGGGTGATTAATAGCGGATAGCCAAGCTCCCGCTCCGCGGTCTTCATGATTTTCCAGCCCTTACTGTAGGACATGTGCATCTGTTTGCACGCCGTCTGCATGGACCCGGTATGATCGATCAGCGACAGAAACTGGGCGATTCCCGGTCCAAAAAAGACTTCATCGCATTCCAGGTAGAGTGACATGCGGCTGTGAAGCGGCAGCTTGCCATGATTTCCGCTCATGGCCATGGCACAGTCTTCATCCGTCTCCACAGCCTGAATGATCCCTCTGTCATCCACCGGAATCTCCTCCAGCACCGCATCCGCTTCCGGCTCCCGCAAAAAACTGCGCAGCCCGTACTCTCCCTGGTAGTTCAGGATCTTCGGGATCCAGTCCGCTGCTATCATCACCGGATGGCCTCTTCTGCCCTCAAATACGGGACAGCACAGTGGCGCTTCACTTTCCATAATCTTTTCGATGGTCTCCGACAGCAGCAGCGGAACCTTTGTCGGCATGACCAGCACCCGGTCACACAGGTCTTCGATGTAGTTTAATCCCATGCAGATACTGTCGAACAGCTGAGTCGCCGCATACTCTCCATTCCTTAAGCATACCACGCGCATCTTGGAAATATGCTTCTCCAGTTCCTCTCCCCTGTCTCCCGTAATCACCACCACCGGCTCCACGCCGGCTCTCTGAAGCGTTATGATAATCCGCTTCACCGCAGTCGTATCCCCGACCGGCAGCATGGGCTGGAAGCTGGTAGTCGAGCTTTTGTGGCCCGCAGCAAGTATAACTGCTCCTGTGGTCATTGATTTCCTCCTCTCTTGAGCGTTATTTTTATAAAAACAGTACGATAAGTAAAGTGTAGCATATTATGCGGGGGATGTAAAGGGAATATATGGAAATAAGGGGAGGGAAGTACGCCCCAGTGATGGAGGAGAGGCGGAGGGAGCTGGAGAAGGAACCTGCTGCCCCTTCTCCAGCTCCCTCCGCCTCTCCTCCATCACTGGGGCTGGGTACTGGCTCCATAAGTAAAAAACAAGAGATAAATAGAACGGAATTCGTGCTAGAAACAGTTATTCTGATTAGAATATCAGTTCATAGTCTATATAGTCACCTGCAAATGACGTATCTTTATTTTCTCTTACTAATGTTTTCTTAAATCCCACACTTTCATAATTTTTTTGAGCGGGTATTAGTATCCCATTCGTTGTTACAACAGCTTTTGGGGTCCCGCTCTTTTTAATTCTTGCAATTGCTTCCCGCAACTGCTCTTTCCCATAACCGCAGCCTTTATATTCACTTAAAATGCAGTTATGGCCTATGATCACATAGTCCGGATTATTTCTCGGATCCCATGAAATGTGGCCGATTGCTTTCCCATCCAAGACAGTTATGAATCCGCATTTGTCTGCAATATCTAAATTGGAATAAAAAAAGCAGTCATACTCTTTCCACATTTCTTCCCAATACTTTTTAAAACTATCATGAAAAGAATATGCACTGCTTAGTTGGCTGTATAATGTTCCTTTTGGAAAATCACTGATTTTCTTATACTCTATCATAAATAATACTCCCTTTTCGCCTCCTGCAAAACCCTACTTTTTCTCTACTAATATCCGAATTTCACAGAAGCAATCCGGACTGCTGTTCTCCAGGGCCCAGCCTCATGTCTTCCGGGTGGTTTGGGGCGTACCTCCTATTCTATAAGCCCAGCAACGAACACGCCAGCTGGAAATAAATAATCAAACTCACCGCATCCACAATTGTCGTAATCAGTGGAGCCGCCATGATGGCCGGATCCATATGGAACACTTTTGCCGCAATCGGGAGCACGCAGCCGATGGTCTTGGCAATAACGACAGTTACCATCAGGCTCAGTACAACGGTCAGGCACAGCATTTCTTTGCCCGGATAAAGAATTACGAGGCGGACGTAATTGACGAAGCCCAGAATGGCTCCGACGATAATTCCCACCCGCAGCTCTTTCCAGAGCACTTTAAATAAGTCGCCCGGCTCAATCTCACCTACCGCCATACCACGGATAATCATGGTGCTGCTCTGGCTTCCTGCGTTGCCGCCGGTGTCGGTCAGCATGGGAATAAAGGTTACCAGAAGCGGGATCACCGCGAAAGCGGCCTCGTACTTTGCCAGGATTCCGCCGGTTATCATACTGCTGATCATCAGAATCAACAGCCAGGCAATCCTGTTTTTGGCCAGTTGAAAGACTCCTGTCTTTAAATACGGCTTTTCACTGGGAAGCATGGCCGCCATCTTTTCGAAGTCCTCGGTTGCCTCCTGTTCCATGACATCGACCACGTCATCCACCGTCACAATACCGACGAGGCGTTCTTCATGATCTACCACCGGAAGGCTCAAAAGGTCGTATTTCTGGAAGCTGTCCGCCACTTCTTCCTGATCTTCGGTGGTAAAAGCCTTAATAACATGGGTATCCATGATATTTCCGATTATTTCCTCGTAGGGATTCATCAGTAAGTCCTTTACTGTGACAACCCCTTCCAGCCTCCGTTTCGCATCCATGACATAGCAGGTATAAATAGTCTCTTTATCCACCCCGTTTTTCCGGATATAGGCAAACGCCTGCTCCACGGTCATGGACTGCTTAAGGCCCACATACTCTGCCGTCATGATGCTGCCGGCGCTGTTTTCCGGATAGTTTAAAAACTGGTTGATCAGTTTTCTCGTGTCGGGCCTGGCATTTTTAAGCACACGTTTAACCACATTGGCCGGAAGCTCCTCCAGCATATCAACCGCATCGTCCACGAACAGATCATCCACAATGGTCCCCAGTTCATAGTCCGTAATGCTGTTGATAATATGCTCCTGCTTATCCACCTCCAGGCACGCAAATACATCCGAGGCCAGCTCCTTGGGCAGCATCCGGAAGACTACCACCGTCTTCTCTGAATCCAGTTCTTCGATAAAGGTGGCGATATCCACCTCGTTCATCTCTGTCAATATGTCTTTTAATTTACGGAACTGACGGGTAAACAGCAGGTCCATCAGTTCTTCCATGTTAAAATTCTCCTGCATTTTTCTTCTCCTTCCATACGAACCTTATTTTTCAAGTGTGGTTTACCGTGGAAGCAGCACGCAAAAATAGCCATCCCTGAGGGACAGACCCCCAGGAAATGGCTATCATAAGCGCAAAAGACTATTCTTTAACGGCAGTGAAGACAGAGCAGTTCCGAAGTCATCGACCCTGCCCACACTACCACTCGCTTATGATAATTGTCTGCTTCCATCTTCTGACTTCGACCTTCCACTCTGGTTCACTTCCCTTCATCATTTATTTTAACTCATTTGTTATTTCAATCCTCATTCTGAGTCCAGAATACAAAACCCAGAATGACATAGCAGCTATGCTGCCATTAAATCCTCATCTAGCATAACAGCTATCCGAATAAAAAGCAACCCCAAAATACAACCTACTGTTTGGAGAGCGCCCGCGCCCTTTTTGGTTCCTTTTTCGATTCCTGATCCGTGTTCCCGGACATCTGAGTGGGAGCAGCAACGGGACAAGGTCGGTATGATCCGTGTAGCGATTGTTTTCCTTCCTTACTGACCACCCGGTCCGACTGCTTCGAAACCGCCTGGCGCCGCCCCCGGCTGCACTCCAGGAGCCTGGCCGGAGGTGACCTCCTCCGTGCTGGAGGGGGCCTCACCGGGTCTCGCCTCGTGGGTGATTCCCGGCCCAATCTCCTGGGACGGCGGTATGCTCTGTTCCTCATACGGAAGTGCTTCCGCCCTGTCTGCCGCCTCATCGAACTGCTGCTTCAAGGCATCATACTGCTCCGTGCCGGCCAGCAGGTCCAGCATCAACTGTCCCTGTCTGATCATCTCCTGTGTTGCCTCATCCCGGTAAGTCAGGCCGTTTAATTCACCGATCAGAGCCGTAAGCCCTGCGGCCGCCTGTTCCCGGCCCTGTGCCGCAGCGTCTCTGGATGCCTGCTCGGCGGCAGCCCTGGAGTTTTCTTCCTTCATCTTCTGTTCCTCATCCCACTTCTTGGAGTTGGACCTCGCATTCTGCTCTGCCACAGAAGAAAACAGATCCTGTTTCCCGGTCTCCTGGCTGGTTTTCTCGCCTCTGGAGTCCACATTGTAGTAGGCCACCGTTGACGGCATAACCCAGTCCTCAGCCGGAAGGCCCTCATTGCACTGCTTCATAAAATCATACCAGATCTTACCGGCATACGTCTTACCGTATACTCCCGGCATGGCTTTCGGTGTATCGTAACCGACCCAGACAGCGGTGGTATAGTACCTGGTATAGCCACAGAACCAGGTGTCCTTACTGCTGTTGGTCGTTCCCGTCTTCCCCGCTGCCGGTATCGGCAGTCCCAGACCGTATCCGGTACCGTATGGCTGGTTTAAAGTACCTTTTAAGACATCAGTGACCATATATGCCGTGTCCTCAGTGAAAATACGTTCCTCCGGCTGGTTTTCCTGATAGAGGTCGCCCTCATACTGACTGTCAATGCCGGTGATACACGTATTGTTGCTGTACATGCCTCCATTGGCCAGAACGGAGTATCCTCTTGCCATGTCCACGACACGGGCGCCTTCGGTAAAGCCGCCGATACTCATGCTGGTATTCCAGTTATCCAGATAGCTGAGTCCCACAAAATGCATCTTATCGAGATAGCTCGTTCCGTAATCCACACCGATATCCGCCAGCACCTGCCAGGCGACCGTGTTTAAACTCCGGTTAAGAGCCTCCCTGACGGAGACTTCACCGTAATATTTATTACCGCTGTTCTTCGGTCCCTTGTCAAATAAGTGGTCGTTTACGATTCTCGACGGGTAGTAATACCCGGTTTCAAAAGCAGGCGCGTAGTCAATCAGCGGCTTGATCGTCGATCCGGGCTGACGTCTGCTTAAAAATCCTCTGTTATACTCATCATCGGTTCCCCGTCCGCCGGAAATCGCCACCACGTAGCCAGTCCGGTTATCGATGCAGACAGCGGCTCCCTGAAGCGCGTATTTCCCATTGTCCGAGACGTCGGTGAACTTCGCCAGCGTCTCATCGATACCTGCCTGAAGCTGCGTCTGAAGCGTGCTGTCCAGGCTTGTATGAATCTCAAACCCGCCGTTGCGGATCAAATCGCTCTTCTCCTGGTATGTTTCCTGATAGCGCTCCTTATAATCGTTGTAAGCAGTCTCATCGGCAAAGGTGTATTCGAACTCGAAGCCGTCGTTCTTCATCAGTTCCTGGGCCGCACAGTGGACCGCATAGCTGGACTGGTAAGTCTCCTTCGTCCCTTCCTCGGTTACCTTGGCTACCGTAAGCGGCTGTGCCTTCGCTTCCTCGCACTCTGCCTCTGTGAGCATGCCGTTTTTCTGCATGTTGTCAATAATTTTATTTCTCTTTTCCAGGGCTGCCTCCGGGTGGGCCACTGGATTATAGCGCGCCGGATTATTGCTGATTCCTGCAAGGGTGGCCGCTTCCCAGACGGTTAAATCCTTTGCCTCTTTGTTAAAATAATAGAGGCTGGCCTTGGCCACTCCGTAACAGCGGTTTGCATAGAAATTAGTATTGCAGTAAAATTCCAGGATATCGGCTTTGGAATACTTTTCCTCCATCTGAGGGGCCGCAAATATCTCCGTAATCTTTCTTATAAATGATTTTTCCTGCGTTAAATACGTATTCTTAATGACCTGCTGCGTGATGGTACTGCCGCCCTGGGTAATCTCTCCCTTATTCTTAATCAGAGCCACACCCGCTCTCGCAAGGCCGATAAAATCCACACCGTGATGCTTATAAAAACGCTTGTCCTCCTGGGCAATATACGCATTCTGCAGATTCTCGCTGATTTCTGTAATCGGTACATACTCATAGTGTCCTGTGTTGATA
>OJKJ01001268.1_pt1 | contig 9829 bp, 5 predicted proteins | sample 1596491 | NCBI WGS metagenome assembly OJKJ01 (sample SAMEA4350160, study PRJEB24818) | metagenome | biome: human; feature: gut; material: faeces | place: Denmark | collected 2013-09 | reverse complement strand
GGGCAGGAGATGTTGACCTCCAGCCAGCCGACCTGCGGCTGCGCGTCAAGCCTGGCGCAGACCTCGGCATATTCTTCCACGCTGAAGCCGCTCACATTCGCCATGACCGGCTTGTGAAACACCTTTTTCAGCTCCGGCAGCTCGTGCGCGATGACCGCGTCCACGCCAGGGTTCTGCAGCCCCACCGCGTTGAGCATTCCGCCGGCATACTCGGCGATGCGCGGCGTGGGGTTGCCGAAGCGCGGCGCGCGCGTCGTCCCCTTGAAGGAGAACGTGCCGAGCATATTGATGTCATACAGCTGCGCAAACTCCCGCCCGTAGCCAAACGTACCGCTGGCCGGGATGATGGGGTTTTCCAGCTCGATCCCGCAGAGCGTTACGGCTGTTGCGGCCATAGGATCTCCTCCTTTGTGAACACGGGCCCGTCCTTGCAGACGCGCTTGCTGCCGTGCGTCGTTTCGCAGGTGCAGCCCATGCACGCGCCGAAGCCGCAGCCCATGCGCGCCTCAAGGCTCAGCTGACCGTCGAGCGGCGTCGCGCTGCACAGCGCCTGCAGCATGGGCATCGGCCCACAGGCATACACATAGGTGCCGCCCTCGGGCAGCGCCTCGGTCACGAAGCCGCGCGCGCCCATGGTGCCGTCCTCGGTCACGACCGTGACGGGGATGCCGAGCGCACAAAACGCATCGGCAAGCAGCACCTCTGCCGCCGTGCGAAAGCCGAGCACAGCCAGCGGGCTGCGCCCCTCGGCCACGAGCTGCTGCGCCAGACCATACAGCGGGGACGCGCCCACGCCGCCGCCGACCAGCAGCGGCCGCGCACCGGCGGGTGCGGTGTCAAAGCCGTTGCCGAGACCGACCAGCAGGTCCAGCTCCGTGCCCGGCGCCAGCGTGCTCAGCTGCGCCGTGCCTGCGCCCGCCACTTTATAATACAGCGTCAGCGCGCCGTCACTCCAGCTGCACACCGACACGGGGCGGCGCAGAAAGCGTCCGGCAAGCCGGATGTCCACAAACTGCCCCGGCGCGGTGATCGCGGCGGTGTCCCCCGTGAGCTGCAAACGGTAGGTGTCACGGGCGACGGGCGCGTTTTCCGCAATGGTGAAAACTCTCTGCTGCACGGCTTACTCCGCGTGGATCGTGGACACGGCCAGCGTCGTCTCCTCGAGCACGTCGAGCAGCACGCGCACCGTATCGAGCGAGGTAAAGACGGTCACGCCGTTTTCCACCGCGCAGCGCCGGATCGCGGCGCCGTCCTGCGCGTGGACGCTCGAATGGATGGAGCGGGTGTTGATGATGTAGCTGACGTAGCCGCTGCGGATGGAATCGAGGATCTCGTGGCTGCCGTCGCTGATCTTGCCGCGCACGCGCGTGCGGATGCCGAAGGACTTGAGGTAGGCAGCCGTGCCGGCGGTCGCCTCGATGTTAAAGCCCATCTCATAGAACCGGCGCACGAGCGGCAGGCCCTCGGGCTTGTCCTCATCGGCCAGCGTCACGAACACGGTACCGTAGTTCTGCACGTTCATGCCGGAGGCCTGCAGCGCCTTGTACATGGCGCGCGAGAGCTTCTTGTCGTAGCCGATGGCCTCGCCCGTGGACTTCATCTCCGGGGAGAGGTAGGCGTCCAGCCCGTGGAGCTTGGCGAAGGAGAACACCGGCGCCTTGACATAGCAGCGCTCTTTCTCCGGCGGATACAGGTCGAAGATGCCCTGCTCCTTGAGGCTCGTGCCGAGGATGACGTTCGTGGCGATGTCCGCGAGCTGATAGCCCGTAGCCTTCGACAAAAACGGCACCGTGCGCGACGAGCGGGGGTTGACCTCGATGATGTAGACATGGTCGCTCTTATCGACGATGAACTGGATGTTATACAGTCCGACGATGCCGATGCCCAGACCAAGCTTCTTGGCATAGGTCAGGATCGTGCCCTTGACCTTGTCGGAGATGGAAAACGGCGGGTAGACGCTGATGGAGTCGCCGGAGTGGACACCGGTGCGCTCGACCAGCTCCATGATGCCGGGCACGAACACGTCTCTGCCGTCGCAGATGGCGTCGACCTCGACCTCGCGGCCGGAGATGTACTTATCGACCAGCACGGGCTTGCCCTCGCCGGTGCGCACGGCATTCTGCAGATAGTGGCGCAGCATCTTGTCGTCGGCCACGATCTCCATGGCGCGGCCACCCAGCACGAACGACGGGCGCACCAGCACCGGATAGCCCACCGTGTGCGCAGCCTTGAGACCGTCGTCCAGATTCGTCACCGCCGCGCCCATCGGCTGCGGGATGTTCAGCTCGAGCAGCAGCTTTTCAAAGCAGTCGCGGTTTTCCGCGCGCTCGATCGCGGCGCAGTCCGTGCCGATGATCTGCACACCGCGCGTCATGAGCGGCTGCGCCAGATTGATGGCCGTCTGGCCGCCGAGGCTGGCAATCACCTGATCGGCCTGCTCCTCGTGCAGGATGTTCATGACGTCCTCGGGCGTGAGAGGCTCGAAATACAGCTTATCGGCGGTCGTGTAGTCGGTAGAGACCGTCTCGGGGTTGTTGTTGATGATGATGGCCTCGTAGCCCGCGCGCCGGATGGTCTGCACCGCGTGGACGGTGGAGTAGTCAAACTCCACGCCCTGACCGATGCGGATCGGACCCGCGCCGAGCACGACGACCTTCTTCTTGTCCGAGCGGCGCGCCTCGCTCTTTGCGCCGGGGGCGTAGGTGGAGTAGAAATAGGGGATGTAAGCGCCGGTGTGGCTGGTGTCCACCATCTTGTAGGCGGGGTAGAGCCCCAGCTGCACGCGCTGGGCATACACATCCTCCTCGCGCACGCCCCAGAGCCGCGCGATGTAGGGGTCACAGAAGCCCATCTGCTTGGCCTGCTTGAGCGTCTCTCCGTCGCCCTTGTGCGTGCAGAGCGTCTGCTCCATGTCCACGATGGTGCGGATGGTCTCGAGGAAGAACGGCGTGATCATCGTCAGCGCAGCGACCTCGTCCACGCTCGCGCCCAGACGCAGCAGCTGCGCGATGGCAAAGAGGCCGTCGTCACGGAACTGGCGCAGGTACTCGGTCAGCTCCGCCTTGGTCATGTTCTGGAACTTCGGCAGCCAGAGGTGCTGCGCGCCGATCTCCAGCGAGCGGACGGACTTGAGCAGGCACTCCTCGAGCGTGCTGCCGATGCCCATGACCTCGCCCGTGGCCTTCATCTGCGTGCCGAGCGTGTTGGCGGCGGTCGAGAACTTATCGAACGGGAAGCGCGGCAGCTTTGCGACCACGTAGTCCAGCGACGGCTCGAACGCGGCCGTCGTGTTGGCGACGGCGATCTCGTCGAGGTTCATGCCGACGGCGACCTTCGCCGTGACGCGCGCGCTGGGATAGCCGCTGGCCTTGCTCGCCAGCGCCGACGAGCGGGAGACGCGGGGGTTGATCTCAATGAGGAAGTACTCCGAGGTCTTGGGGTTGAGCGCAAACTGCACGTTGCAGCCGCCCTGGATCTTCAGCGTACGGATGATCTTGATCGCGCTGTCGTTGAGCATCTTCATGTCATGGTCGCTGAGCGTCATGATCGGCGCGACGACGGCGGAGTCGCCGGTGTGCACGCCCACGGGGTCGATGTTCTCCATGCCGCAGATGGTGATGGCGTGGTCGGACGCATCGCGCATGACCTCAAACTCGATCTCCTTATAGCCCTTGACGCTCTTTTCGATCAGCACCTGATGGATGGGCGAGAGCTTGAACGCCTGCATACCCAGCTCGACGAGCTGCGCCTCGTCGTCGGCAAAGCCGCCGCCCGTGCCGCCGAGCGTGAACGCCGGGCGCAGCACGACCGGATAGCCGATGGCCGCGGCCGCGGCCTTGGCCTCCTCGAGGCCGTAGGTGATCTGCGACGGGATGACCGGCTCGCCGATGCTCTGGCAGAGCTCCTTGAACTGCTCGCGGTCCTCGGCGCGGCGAATACTGTCGCTGTCCGTGCCGAGAAGCTCGACCTGACACTCCTTGAGCACGCCCTTCTGCTCGAGCTGCATCGCCAGATTCAGACCGGTCTGGCCGCCGATGCCCGGGACGATCGCATCCGGACGCTCCTTGCGCAGGATACGCGCCACATACTCCAGCGTCAGCGGCTCCATGTACACCTTGTCCGCGACGGAGGTATCCGTCATGATCGTGGCGGGGTTGGAGTTGACGAGGATGACCTCGTACCCCTCCTCCTTGAGCGACAGGCACGCCTGCGTGCCGGCATAGTCAAACTCGGCAGCCTGACCGATGACGATCGGGCCGGAGCCGATGATCATAATTTTCTTCAGATCCGTTCTTTTGGGCATGTGATTTCCTCCTCAGTACGTAAAAAGTCCTGTATGTCATATATTTAATATGTAAATGAAGGGCGCTCAGTTCTGCGCGTCCTGCCAGACGACGGCGCCGCCGCAGACGTTGCGCACGCACCGCCCGTAGACCGTCTGTCCGGCGAAGGGCGTGCTCTTTCCCATGGAGCAAAACTGCGCCGGGTCGATGCGGTACTCCGTGTTCAGGTCCCAGACGGCATAATCGTCCGCGCACAGCGGGAAGCCGAAGCGCTTTCTGGGGTTGACCGCCATGAGCTCCACGAGCTTGTCGAGCGTCAGCACGCCGGTGCGCACAAGGTGGGTATAGAGCACGGGAAACGCTGTCTCAAGGCCGACGATGCCCATGGCGCTCCCGGCGAGGCCCCTGGCCTTTTCCTGCGCGCTGTGCGGCGCGTGGTCGGTCGCGATCATGTCCACTGTGCCGTCGAGGATGCCCTCGATGAGTGCCTGCCGGTCGGCCTGCGTGCGCAGGGGCGGGTTCATCTTGAAGCTGCCGTCCTCGCGCAGGTCGTCCTCGGTCAGCACGAGGTAGTGCGGTGCGGTCTCGCAGGTGACGTCCAGCCCCTGCGCCTTCGCCCGGCGGATAAGCGCCACGCTCTCCTTGGTGGACACGTGGCACATATGATAGGCACAGCCCGTCTCGCGCACCAGCTCAAGATCGCGCTCCAGCTGCCGCCACTCACTCTCGCTGCTGATGCCCTTGTGCCCGTGGGCGCGGGCATACGCGCCGTCGTGGATATAGCCGCCGTGCAGGAGGGTGTTGTCCTCGCAGTGCGCGGCGATGAGCTTGCCGAGGCTTGCCGCCTTGCGCATCGCGGCGCGCATCACGTCCGCATCCTGCACGCCGCTGCCGTCGTCGGAAAAGCCGGCGACATAGGGCGCGAGCTGCTCCATGTCCGCAAGCTCCCTGCCGCCGCGGTGCGCGGTGATCGCGCCGTAGGGCGTCACATCGATGACCGCATCCGTGCGGATGCGCTCCAGCTGGGGGGCAAGCGTCTGCAAACTGTCCGGCACCGGATCCAGATTGGGCATGGCGCACACGCGGCTGTATCCTCCGTGCGCCGCAGCAAGTGTGCCGGACGAAATGGTCTCCTTATAAGAAAAACCCGGCTCACGAAGATGTACATGCACATCTACGAAACCAGGTAATACCACGAAAGAAGAAATATCAAGTTCGTCACCGGCAATGCTGCCGCTGCCAAGAAAAACAGAATCACGGTTGCCGGGAAAAAGATCCCACCCAAATGCCTGCATATTCTCTGCGGCCGCAACCATTTTCCTCGCCTCATTTCTGCCGAATCGCAAATTTTTGATATGATATCACATAATCGCCCGGTCTGTCAACAAATCCGGCGGCTTTGCGCGCCGTCTTTTTGCACGAAAAATTCCGTCATTTTCCGTCCCGCGTTGACACGCATCTCTGCGCCAAGAACCGGATACAGACAGGCTCAGCGGCGCGCCCGTTTGGGCGCGCCGCCGTGTGCTTCAGAGCAGTTTCAGGATCCCGTCGCCGTAGCCGGCGCAGGTCGCGCCGTCCGGCTGGCCGGTGATGACGGCCGGGCAGGCATCGAGCGCCGCCTCGAGCCGGTCCGCCGCGGCCGCGCGGCCGATGTGCCGCAGGAGCATGACCTCCGCGCGCAGGATGCTCTGGGGGTTAGCATAGTCGCCCATGCCGCGCTCGATCATGCGCGGGGCCGAGCCGTGGATGGCCTCGAACATGGCGTAGCGGTCGCCGATGTTGGCGCTGCCCGCCGTGCCGACACCGCCCTGCAGCTGCGCGGCCTCATCGGTGATGATGTCGCCGTAGAGGTTCGGCAGCAGCAGCACCTGAAACTGTCCGCGCACCCGCTCGTTGACGAGGTTCGCCGCCATGATGTCGATGTAGTAATCATCAACGGTGATCTCGGGATAGTCGGCGGCGACCTCGTGGCAGAGGGCGGTGAATTTGCCGTCGGTCTTTTTGAGGATGTTCGCCTTCGTGACGACGGTCACGCGCGTCTTGCCATTGCACCGGGCATAGTCGAACGCCGCGCGGGCGATGCGGCGCGTGCCGGGATCGGTCGTGACCTTGAAGTCCACGGCCATGCCGGGCAGCTCCACGCCGCGGCTGCCGAGGGCGTACTCGCCCTCCGTGTTCTCGCGGAAGAACGTCCAGTCGATGCCCTGCTCGGGAATGGTCACAGGGCGGACGTTTGCGTAGAGGTCGAGCGCGCGGCGCAGCTTCACGTTCGCGCTCTCGAGTCCGCCGCCCATGGGCGTCGTGGTCGGGCCCTTGAGCAGCACGTCACAGGCCAGAATTTCAGAGAGCACATCGTCCGGCACCGCCTGGTTGCAGGCCAGCCGGTTTTCGATTGTGAGGCCGCGGATGCGCCGCAGGGCGATGCTGCCGCGCGCGATCTCGTCGGCGAGCAGCGCCTCGAGCACACGCACCGCCTGCTCCATGATAATGGGGCCGATGCCGTCGCCGTCCACGAGACCGATGGTCACGGTCGCCTTGTTCGTATAGTCCGCCCGCTCGGCGGTCATGCCCGCAACGCGGGCCTGCTGCTCTTCAAGTAAGGTGCGAAACGCCGCACAGGCGCGGTCAACATCGTTCATAGTGCATGCTCCTTTGTGTAGTTGAGCAGTCCGCCGGCGAGCAGGATAGCCTGCTGCCGCTCGGTGAGGCTGCACACGACAGGGTAGGACTTGCCTGCCGTGTCCGTGAGCGTCAGTTCCCCTGCTGCCATGCCGGCGCGGATATTGCCGATGCGCAGCCGCGCGCCGGGCTGCAGCGCGTCGTAATCGTCCGGGTTTTCAAACGTCAGCGGCAGGATGCCGGCGTTGATGAGGTTGGCCACATGGATGCGCGCGAAGCTTTTGGCCACGACGCAGCGGATGCCGAGATACATCGGCACGAGCGCCGCGTGCTCGCGCGACGAGCCCTGCCCGTAGTTGCTGCCGCCGACGATGATGCCGTCCCCGGCCGCTCTGGCGCGCGCCGGGAAGCTGGGGTCGCAGACTGTGAAACAGAACTCCGACAGCTTCGGGATGTTCGAGCGATAGGGCAGGATCTTCGAGCCCGCGGGCATGATGTGGTCGGTCGTGATGTTGTCGCCCACCTTGAGCACGAGCTCCGCCGTGAGCGTGTCGGCAAAAGGCTTGCTCTGCGGGAAGGGCCGGATGTTCGGCCCGCGCAGCACCTCCACCGTGTCGGCCTCGTCCGCCGGGGCGGGCGGCAGCACGGCGCTGTCGTCGATGCGGAAATGTTCCGGCAGCGTGACGGCCGGCATGGGGCCGAGCGTCTGCGGGTCGGTGATCGTGCCGGTGAGCGCAGCGGCGACGGCCGTCTCCGGGGACACGAGGTAGACCTGCGCGTCTTTCGTACCGCTGCGGCCGAGGAAGTTGCGGTTGAACGTGCGCAGGCTCACGCCGCCGGAGTTGGGCGAGAAGCCCATGCCGATGCACGGGCCGCAGGCGCACTCGAGCAGGCGCGCGCCGCTGGCGAGGATGTCCGTGAGCGCGCCGCAGTCAGAGAGCATGGTCAGCACCTGCTTCGACCCCGGCGAGATGGACAGGCTCACGCCCGGGGCGATGGTCCTGCCGCGGAGCAGCGCCGCGACCTTGAGCATATCGAACAGGGACGAATTCGTGCACGAGCCGATGCAGACCTGGTCGACCTTCGTGCCGGCGAGCGACGCCACGGGGACGACATTGTCCGGGCTGTGCGGGCAGGCGATCATGGGCTGCAGCGTGTTGAGGTCAATGTCGATAATGCGGTCATACTGCGCGTCCGGATCGCTCGCGAGAGGGACAAAGTCCGCCGCGCGCCCCTCGGCCGCGAGAAACGCGCGCGTCACGTCGTCCGACGGGAAGATGGACGTCGTCGCGCCGAGCTCGGTGCCCATGTTCGTGATCGTGGCGCGCTCGGGCACGGACAGCGCCGCGATGCCGGGGCCGCCCCACTCGATGATCGCACCGACGCCACCCTTGACCGACAGGATGCGCAGCAGCTCGAGGCTGATGTCCTTGGCCGTGACATAGGGCCGCAGCGCGCCGGTGAGGTTGACCTTGAACATCTTCGGCATGGTGATATAGTACGCGCCGCCGCCCATGGCGACCGCGACGTCCATGCCGCCCGCGCCGAAGGCCAGCATGCCGATGCCGCCGCCGGTGGGCGTGTGGCTGTCGGAGCCGATGAGCGTCTTGCCCGGCTTGCCGAAGCGCTCGAGCTGCACCTGGTGGCAGATGCCGTTGCCCGGGCGGGAGAACCAGACGCCGTGCTTCTTGGCCACAGTCTGGAGATAGCGGTGGTCGTCCGCGTTTTCAAAGCCGGACTGCAGCGTGTTGTGGTCGACATAGGCCACGCTCAGCTCGGTTCTGACGCGCGGGATGCCCATCGTCTCAAACTCCAGATAGGCCATCGTGCCGGTGGCGTCCTGCGTGAGCGTCTGGTCGATGCGCAGGGCGATCTCGCTGCCGGGCGTCATGTCGCCGTGCAGCAGGTGGGCACGGATGATTTTCTGAGCAAGGGTCTCACCCATGGTTGTTCATCCTTTCGATCATGCTTTTCTTGGCGTGGATGGTGTGCTCGGTCGTGAGCTCGGCGGCGCGGTCGGCGTCGCCGGCGGCGATGGCGTCGAAAATGGCGCGGTGCTCCTTCACGACCTGCGCCGTGCGCGAAGCGTCAGCAATGGATGCCTTGCGGTAGCGGCGGGTCTTGCGGTGCAGCGGGACGAGCGTGTCACTGATGACGGCGTGGCCGCCCATGTCGCAGATGACGTCGTGGAACTGGTCGTCCATCTCGCGCAGGTGCTCGGCGTCGCGCTTTTCAAAGTAGAATTCCTGCAGGTCCATGATGTGGCGCAGGCGCGCGAGGCCCTCGGGCGAAGCGTTTTTCGCCGCGTAGTAGGACGCGAGCCCCTCGATCTTGCAGCGGATATCCATGATGTCCACCAGATCCTCGGCCGTGATGCCGAGCACGACAGAGCCTTTGCCGGTGTCGGCGATGAGGTGCTCCTGCTCGAGGCGGCGCAGCGCCTCGCGGATGGGCGTGCGGCTGACGTTGAGCTGCTCGACGAGCCGGAGCTCCGTGAGCACCTCGCCGCGCGGGTACACGCCCTGAATGATATCGGATTCCAGCCGCTCAAACACTTGATCGGCCAGCGTAACGGTGCGGAAATCTTTCATGCGGCGCCTCCTGTCAGACCTGCGCGAAGCGGCCGGGGGCCAGCTCCGCGATCTTGGCGTTGAGTTCCTTGGCGGACAGGACGGTCTGGCGGCCGTCCTCGTATTCCGCGTCCACCCAGCCCTTGAGCGCGAGCACGAGCGGGTCGTGCTTGTCGATCTGCGCATCTCCGGTCAGGTGGTAGTTCTGGTTGATCCAGTAGGCGATGCCCGCGAGGCCGGACGTCTTGGCGACCTGCACGGACGCCGGACGGTTGAGCAGCTTCTCGGTGTCGAAGATCGTGTAGATCTCGGCGTCCTTGAGCAGACCATCGGCGTGGATGCCGGCGCGCGTGGCGT
>OJKJ01001263.1_pt1 | contig 9852 bp, 8 predicted proteins | sample 1596491 | NCBI WGS metagenome assembly OJKJ01 (sample SAMEA4350160, study PRJEB24818) | metagenome | biome: human; feature: gut; material: faeces | place: Denmark | collected 2013-09 | reverse complement strand
TCCTTGTGGTATTGGCGGGATCTTCATCCCTCCCACAATTTTTTAATCCATCTTTCTTACTTCTGGGAAAATCAGTTCAACCCGAGTCTCTCGGCCCAACAGCTCTACATTGATCGACAGGCTCTGTTTCTGTTCGTTGATCGCCTGGATCATACCAACAGTACCTTCCCATGCTCCGCTCAATACGGTCACTGTATCGCCAACCTCGAAGTCAACTACGATGTCTTCCTGTTTGATTCCCAGATTTGCCATTTCCTCTTCTTCCAGCGGAACCGGCTTGGATCCAGGTCCGACAAATCCTGTCACACCTCTGGTATTTCTTACGACATACCAGGTGTCATCATTCATGATCATATGGATCAGGACATACCCAGGAAACATCTTCTTCTGACTTGCTTTCTGAACACCATTCTTTAATTCCACGACTTCCTGCATCGGAACTCTGACTTCAAGAATCTGGTCCTCCAGGTGACGGTTCTCAATTGTCTTATCAATGTTTGCTTTTACTTTGTTTTCATACCCGGAATAAGTATGAACTACATACCATTTTGCATCTGACATAAAATCACCTTTCCGCTTCTGACCAGCTATTTTATCAGAAAGTCAATCCCATATTTCATCAGTACATCGATCACAGAGATCAATGCGCCCATCAATACAGAAACGATTACAACTGCAGCTGTCTGCTTTGCAAGTGTGTTCTTATCCGGCCAGACAATCTTTTTAAATTCGGCCTTCATTCCTTTAAACCAGCTTGACTTCTGAGCTTTTTCTGCTTTTCCTGTCTTTCCACTCATACATCCACTTCCTTCCAACGATTATTTCGTTTCTTTGTGCAGTGTGTGTGATTTACAGAATTTGCAGTACTTCTTTGTCTCCATACGGTCCGGATGTGTTTTCTTATCCTTAGTCATGTTGTAGTTACGATTCTTGCATTCCGTACATTCCAATGTGATTCTTGTGCGCACAACTTCCACCTCGCTTTTTATTTACTTTTTACATGTTACTTTGATGGCTGCGACCCCATCTAATTTTAGGCATAAAAAAAAGACCTACTTCCATTCGCCAGAAAATTGTATCATATGGCAATAGGGAAGTCAAGGTGTTTCTTCTTTCAATTTACATATGAAAATTTATGAAAATTTATATACACTGAAAACTCTTCCTATTTTAAATACCCTGATTTTCTTTTTTGGAGAAATACTTTTCCCTCTGTCATTCAATATTTTATCGTTTTTTTATTGATTTTGTCCATCAAATATGTATAATTGTGGTAGGGATATTGCTATGTCTGCATTTGCAGTTCATTGCATTATTACTATATAAGAAAAGAGGTTTAACGTAACATGGCACAGATTGATTTAACCAAGTATGGCATTACTGGAACTACAGAAATTGTGTACAATCCTTCTTACGAGACATTATTTGAAGAAGAGACAAAACCTGAACTGGAAGGTTTTGAAAAAGGTCAGGAAAGTGAACTCGGTGCAGTAAACGTAATGACTGGAGTATATACAGGACGTTCACCTAAAGACAAATTCATCGTTATGGATGAAAACTCAAAAGATACTGTATGGTGGACTTCTGATGAATATAAGAATGACAACCACCCAGCTTCTGAAGAAGCATGGGCTACAGTAAAAGACATCGCATTGAAAGAACTCTCCAATAAGAGACTTTTCGTTGTAGATGCATTCTGCGGAGCTAACAAAGACACTCGTATGGCAATCCGTTTCATCGTTGAGGTTGCTTGGCAGGCACACTTTGTTACAAACATGTTCATCCAGCCTACAGAAGAAGAATTAAAAGACTTTGAACCAGATTTCGTTGTTTACAACGCTTCTAAAGCAAAAGTTGAAAACTACAAAGAGCTCGGACTTAACTCTGAGACAGCTGTTATGTTCAACATCACAAGCCGTGAGCAGGTTATCGTAAACACATGGTACGGCGGAGAGATGAAAAAAGGTATGTTCTCTATGATGAACTACTACCTGCCGCTGAAAGGTATCGCTTCTATGCACTGTTCTGCAAACACAGACATGAACGGAGAGAACACAGCACTCTTCTTCGGACTTTCAGGAACAGGTAAGACAACACTCTCTACAGATCCGAAACGTCTTCTGATCGGTGATGACGAGCACGGATGGGATGACAACGGAGTATTCAACTTTGAAGGCGGATGCTACGCAAAAGTTATCAACCTTGACAAAGAATCTGAGCCGGACATCTACAATGCAATCAGACGTGACGCTCTTCTTGAGAACGTAACTCTGGATGCAGAAGGAAAGATCGACTTTGATGACAAGAGTGTTACAGAAAATACTCGTGTATCTTACCCGATCAACCACATCGAGAACATCGTACGTCCGGTTTCTTCTGCACCGGCAGCTAAGAATGTAATCTTCCTGTCTGCAGATGCATTCGGAGTACTTCCTCCGGTATCTGTTCTGACACCAGAGCAGGCTGAATACTACTTCCTGTCTGGATTCACAGCAAAACTTGCTGGTACAGAACGTGGAATCACAGAGCCTACACCAACATTCTCAGCTTGCTTCGGACAGGCATTCTTAGAGCTGCATCCTACAAAATATGCAGAAGAACTTGTTAAGAAAATGGAAGCAAACGGAGCAAAAGCATACCTGGTGAACACAGGATGGAACGGAACAGGAAAACGTATCTCTATCAAAGATACTCGCGGTATCATCGATGCAATCTTAAACGGAGACATCGTAAATGCACCTACTAAGAAGATCCCATTCTTCAACTTCGAAGTACCAACAGAGCTTCCAGGTGTAGATACAAACATTCTTGACCCACGTGACACTTATGCAGATGCTGCTGAGTGGGAGACAAAAGCAAAAGATCTTGCACAGAGATTTGTTAAGAACTTTGCTAAATACGAAGGAAATGAAGCTGGAAAAGCTTTAGTTTCTGCTGGTCCGGAAGTTTAATTTCTAATTTTCATAAAATCAGAGCCAAAGTAAACGCAATGATTGCGTGAGCTTTGGCTCTTTTTATTTTACTCAACACTTCGTCTATATCATGTTGTATTTGTCTTATTTTTCTTTCTTAGAAAGTTAATTCTTATACATTGTGTCCAAAAAACATTTAACTTTCTTTTAGTTCTGCTTTACACTTTATTTATACTTTTTTAATATTTAAAGGACTGGAGAGGATTATGTACAAAGTTTATGAAATCAAACAGCGTGTCTTCGCTGACAATGACCTGGAAGCAGATAAAGTGCGGACAGAATTAAAAAAAGACAAAACATTTCTTTTAAATCTGATGTCGTCTCCCGGAGCAGGGAAGACCACCGCTCTGACTAAAACAATAGATGCTATGAAACATGATTTTCGCATCGGAGTCATGGAAGCTGACATTGACAGCGCTGTAGATGCAGATACGATCAGCGAAACCGGAGCCAAAGTCATTCAGCTGCACACAGGGGGAATGTGTCATCTGGATGCTGATATGACAAGGCAAGGACTTTTGGAGTTGGATACCAGTGATGTAGATCTTGCCATTTTGGAAAATGTGGGCAACCTGGTCTGTCCTGCAGAATTTGACACAGGCGCTGTGAAAAATGCCATGATCTTAAGTGTTCCGGAAGGAGACGATAAACCACTGAAATATCCACTGATGTTTCAGGTATGCCAGTGCCTTCTAATCAACAAGATTGATGTTCTTCCTTATTTTGACTTTGATCTGGAAGAATGTAAAAAGCGGGTACTGAAGCTGGGACAGATGATCACTGACCGTGTCGGTGTGAAAGTCACAGTGGAGGATCCCGAGTATTGGGGACTCGCGGAAGTTCTGACTGATGAAATGGCAGAGGTCTGTCTTTCCATGAAGGTCAGAAAACCAATGACACTGGAACAGATTGCCCGAAAATCCGGCAAAGATCCAGAACGTGTGCAAAAGTTGCTGGATGAAATGTCCGTGATCGGCATGATCGAATATAACTGGGAGAACGCCGACCATCATAAGCAGTATGTCCTGCCGATGTTTGTTCCCGGCTGCGCAGAATTTATGATGATGAATGACAAGCAGGTGGAAGAACACCCGATTCTGGCAGATTTTTTTGAAAATATGTCCAGACTGCCTCTGGAAAAGGTCACACCAATGGTACCGCCGGGAGGCTCCGGAATCGGAATGCATGTCATTCCTGTAGAAAAGGCAATTCCTGCAAAGCAGGAATCCGCAAGTGTGGAGCATATCTCCCACTGGCTGAAAAAATATCAGGACAAATATGCAGTCGGCGCCTGTTCCTGCCGCCGTCAGCAACGCGTGCGCGGCGAAGGCTGCGGCGAAATCGAAGGAGATCTGTGCATCGGTGTCGGTGATATGGCAGATTATCTGGTAGAAACAGGAAAAGGCCATTACATCACACAGGAGGAAGTTCTGGAAATTCTGGAGCGCGCCGAGAGAAACGGATTTGTACATCAAATCACCAATATTGACGGGGAAGATAAGATCTTCGCCATCTGCAACTGTGCACCTGGTGTCTGCAATGCACTGCGTACATCTCCTTGTAAGACTGCCTGTCCTGCTCATCTTCCCGTACAGGGCTATATTAAGATGGCGGCTGAGGGACGCTATCTTGACGCATTAAAACTGATCAAGACCGAAAACCCGTTCCCTGCAGTCTGCGGTGCAATCTGTAACCGCCGCTGTGAGGATGCATGTACCCGAGCGACCATTGATCAGGCTGTTGCTATTGATGAGATCAAGCGGTTTATCGCAGAACAGGAGTTAAAGGAAAATACCCGCTTTGTTCCGCTTTGCGAGAATCATGAAGGAAAACAATTCACTCAGAAAATTGCCGTGATCGATGCCGGTCCTGCCGGAATGTCCGCCGCCTACTATCTGCGTACAAAAGGATACCCGGTTACGATTTTTGAAAAAGAATCCCGTGCAGGTGGTATGCTGATGAATGGAATCCCATCCTTCCGTCTGGAAAAATCAGTAATTGAAGCAGAAATTGACATTTTAAAACAAATGGGAATTGAATTCCGTTACAACGTGGAAATCGGCAAAGATATCACGATCCCTGAACTCCGTGCACAGGGATATCAGGCGTTTTATATTGCGATCGGTGCACAGGGCGGACGAAAAACCGGAATACCGGGGGAAGATGCGAAAGGCGTGACAACCGGTGTGGAATTTTTACGCAGTGTAAACCTGAATGAAGATTCTGTTCATCTGAATGGCCGTACTGTGGTGATCGGCGGCGGAAACGTTGCCATCGACGTTGCAAGGACCGCGCTTCGTACCGGAAGTGAGCTTGTCTCCATGTACTGTCTGGAATCCGAGGCAGAAATGCCGGCAGCCCGTGATGAAGTAGAAGAGGCAAAAGAAGAAGATATCCAGATTCAGTGCGGATGGGGACCAAAAGAAATCCTCACTGAAAACGGAGCTGTAACAGGTATCGTGTTGAAAAAATGTATCTCTGTATTTGATGAAAATCACAGATTTGCTCCGGTCTATGATGAGAATGACTGTATCACCTTGGAATGTGAAAATGTACTGCTCTCCATCGGGCAGACGATCCTCTGGGGTAATCTGTTAAAAGACACCGCTGTAGAGCTTCGTCCAAATCAGACTGCACAGGCAGATCCTGTCACCTATCAGACCGCAGAACCGGATATTTTTGTCGGCGGTGATGTCTTTACCGGGCCGAAATTCGCCATTGATGCGATTGCTGCCGGAAAACAGGGCTGCGGATCCATCCACCGCTTTTTACATAAAGGCCACTCGCCGACACTTGGCCGTGATCTGCGTCAGTTTGTCGAGCTTGATAAAAACAACCTTGACATCGAAGAATTTGACACGGCAAAAAGACAGATACCGGGTAAAAAATCCGGAATCGCAAAAGAAACCTTCCGCGATCTGCGTTCTTCTCTCACAGAAGAACAAGTCAAGATCGAAGCAGGTCGCTGTCTCGGATGCGGAGCTTCTGTCGTGGATGAAAATAAATGCATCGGCTGCGGACTCTGTACCACAAAATGCGAGTTTGATGCCATCCATTTAAGCCGGGATCTTCCTGAGGCAAGCCGGATGCGTACTGCAGAAGACAAGCTGAAAGGAATCCTTCCTTATGCAGCCAAACGTGCCATTAAGATCAAACTGAAAAAGAAATCATAAAGGAACACATTATGCATGAGTTGGGAATTATTGTTCACATTACAAAAACGCTTCAAAATGTTGCAAAGAAAAACAATTTAAGCGAAATCGGCTCTGTCACTCTGGAAATCGGGGAAGTGAGCACAATCGTCCCTGATTATCTGACAGACTGCTGGAAATACTACCGCAAAAAATTTCCGCTGATCGAACATTCAGAACTGAAAATTGAGATACTTCCTGCCACTACCTACTGTGAGGACTGCCGCCAGACGTATCCTACAGTGGAATTCGGCAGACAGTGCCCATATTGTAAAAGCCCGAACACGTATCTCGTGTGCGGAGATGAATGTAATATCAAGGAAATTGAAGCACAATAAAAGGAATGAAAAGAGGAAAAAGATTATGTTATTTCATGTTTACGGTGAAAACGCCCTGCCGCAGTGGATCGCGATGCTTGGCGTACTCGCTGCACTGATTCTGTTAAACGAAGTTTCCAGACGGACCAAAGCCGGCGGTATTTTAATGTTTTTTGTCATCCCGGCTATTTTGACTGTTTATTTTATTGCAATTGCCGTTGGGGCAAAAACAGGAGCTTCCTGGGCACTCAATAACCAGACATATCTATATATGAACGGCTGGTTCCATTACGCCAAACTCTATGCCGCACTGGCCGGATGTATCGGATTTATGATGATCAAATACGAATGGGGAATCGGAAAAGCTCACTGGTTCAAAGCGTATCCGTTTGCAATCGTTGCCATCAATATTCTGATCGCCGTTGCAAGTGATTTTGAATCTGCCATCAACGGATGGTATTCCTGGTGGCTGTCCTCTGAAGATGTATGGCTGTACGGAGGATGGCACAACGTATTTAACGGAATTGCCGGAATCATCAATATTTTGTGTATGACCGGATGGTGGGCTGTCTACACATCCAAAGACAAAAAAGACATGATCTGGCCGGATATGATCTGGGTTTACATCCTGGTCTATGATGTATGGAATTTCGCCTATACCTACAACTGTCTGCCGACACATTCCTGGTTCTGCGGCGTTGCACTTCTGCTTGCACCGACAATCGCAGCACTGCTCTGGAACAAAGGCGGCTGGATCATGAACCATGCCAACACGCTTTGTATCTGGTGTATGTTCGCGCAGGTATTCCCTCTGTTCCAGGAGACATTCTCTGACGGAAAACAGGTATTCCCATGGGCAACCATTCCAAAACTGTATGCTGACGGTACTTTAAACGGAATCACTGCCGGCGGAAGCACAAATGCAGATCCGACCATGATGACGATTGTCAGTCTCCTTGCACTGATCGTAAATATTGTAGCATTTATTTACATTATAAGAACTGCAAGAAAGAAGAAAAAGAATCCTTACAAAGAAGAAATCTTTACAGATTTCAAATACTACAAGGATGCAGCTGCAAGAGCTGAGATTAAATAAGAAACAAGGTCGCCCCGCAAAAGCTCTCTTCCACTTTTGCGGGGCGAATTTTATCTGCTTTTTTCCAGTTCCTTTTGAATTTTTTCTACCATTTCCCGATACACATCTTCCGCTCTTAATTCTGCATATACGTCCTCTGTCTCCAACAGCCACAGAAGATTTTCCAGTAGATATCCCCGTTTCGGTGAAGTACTTTCATTCCATTCCAGTTTGTCAAAGTAAATTGGAGTCTCTGTCTTTCTTCCTTGTACAATATTCAGATACCCCATAACCAGATGCTTCAGTTCTGAAAGTGCCTGGTCTTTTTTCCCCTGCTTCACCAGAATTCCAAGTTTCATCTGGGATACCATAACATTGACTCCTCCGAGACGGCTTTCTTCAAATAAGGTCTCCAGCTCCTGTGCGGCATCCAGAAATCGAAATGCCTTTTCATACTCACTTTCTTCTCCGGCAATTTTCGCCAGACTGACCAGAGACAAACCTGCATTGCGGATTTCTTCATACAAACAACGCTGTGTCAGTTTTTCTGATCCTTCCAGTTTTCCCATCTGATACAGGATACTGGACTTCATGCTTCTTGCATCAAAATCCGGCTGCGGCAGTTTTTCTACGGCTTCCAGCCCTTTTTCATATTCCTCATTCATACAGTATAAGCCAGATAAAACATACCATGCCGTCTCGGAAATCTCCGCATTTTCGCTGGCTGTGCTCTCTTCAAACAACGTAATGCTTCGTTCCATCTGCTGCTTCAAAATTTCTTCCTGCAAACTTGCACCTGCATACTGCATATAAGTCGAAGCTACCCGAAATTTCAGAAATAAGTCTGTCGGAAATTCTTTCAGAAGCTCTTCACAGTACTGCTGTCCTTCTTCCCAGTTTCTTGTCGAAAACAGTGTATCCGCTTTCTCCATCCGCTTCATACATTCTTCTTCCGTCATCTGCTCCTGAAAGTCCAGCAGAACATCCACACTCACGCCCAAAAGCCTTGCCAGCGGGTTTAGGATTGTAATATCCGGATATGTCGTATCCGTCTCCCACTTGGACACTGCTGCCGCTGAAATATTGAGTGCTGCTGCCACCTGTTCCTGCGTCAGTCCTTTTTGCTTTCTAAGATCTTGAATTCGTTTTCCAATTTTCAATTCCATCCATCTGCACCTCTCTTTTCTCTGATCTTTTGCTGCTTTTATTGTATCAAAGAAAAGAAAACTCTCCAATGGATGGAGAGTTAACTTTTGCTGTCAGTTTTTTAACTGTTTATCCTGTTTTTATAAGAATGGTTTCAATTCTTTCATCAGCTGTTCGTCCATATGGAGCAGCTTCTTTGCAAGCGAACGGCTCTCAGAAGACGCCTCTTCATACTCATTGAGAAATTTTCCGATGGACTGGATTCCCATATTACAGCCATCCATCAGAAGCTTCGCAATCTGAGAGCTGTCATCGTGAATCATCAGCTTCACATCCGTTGTAAGTCTGGAAAATGCAGCTGCTGCAGGATGCGGATCCTTTTCTTGTTCTCCATGTTTTTCCAGCAGTCTGCTGATATCTTCCTCCAGTGCTTTATGTTTCTTGTCGTATTCATCCAGCAGCTGATGAAGCTTTTCATCCTTCACAAAATCCCGCACCTGATTCAGGCTGTTGATCGCCATCTTGCAGCCACTGCTGCATTCTTTTAAAAGCTTTCCTGTCTGTTCTTCCATATCATTTCCCCACTTTCCATTACAAATCATGTCTTGTTTATTCTGTCCGAAAGTGCAGATTCTATCCCTTTATCTTACAACAGCACGTCTGATTTTCGGCCCTATAATGCAGGCAATTGCAATTTTTACCAGATCTCCCGGAATATACGGAAATACTCCGACACCAAGTCCTGCCACAAATCCGATATTCAACTGCATAGAAAGCCAGATTGTACCGAAAAGATAACATACGATCGTTCCAAGTACCATTCCAAGAACGGCAAATGACAGTTTTCCTTTAAAATGCTCCACAAAAAATCCGGCGATCACTGTCAAAAACACAAATCCGACCAGATATCCGCCCGTAGGCCCTGCTCCATTCTCCGGATAAACCCATGCGCATGAGCCGCCTTTGCCGCCGCAATGATTTCTTCCCTTGTGGCATCTTCTTTTCCATACGCAATATTCTCTGCGATCGTTCCTGCTTTCAGCCAGGTCTCCTGCAGAACCATTCCAAAGTTGGCCCGCAAACTGTCTCTTGTAATATTCTGAATTCCGGTATTGCCGACACGGATCTCTCCACTTTGAATATCATAAAAA
>OJKJ01001257.1_pt1 | contig 9880 bp, 9 predicted proteins | sample 1596491 | NCBI WGS metagenome assembly OJKJ01 (sample SAMEA4350160, study PRJEB24818) | metagenome | biome: human; feature: gut; material: faeces | place: Denmark | collected 2013-09 | reverse complement strand
GGATGGGAGCTATGGGGGGTGGGGATGGCGCCACTTCCTCTGTGAATTCCCCCATCGATTCCCCCGTTTCCAGCGGCGAGCTTTCCGAACGCCCTATGGTTGCCTGGATTTTTGAAAATGACGCCTACACGCAGCAATATCACGAAGCCTTTGACGATTTTATCTCCTCCTATTTTGAAAGCGGCTATTTTGAGGAGTTCTTCGAGGAAACCCTGGCCCTGATTTCCCCTTATGTGGAGAAGGACCCCACCGCGTTCTGTACCTATGAGGAATTTCTCAAAGGGGCCGACACGCTGAAGGAATTCTGCCTGCTCCGGGCGGAGAGTATCCGGGGACAGCTGGATGGTTCCATTCCTTCCACTTCAGAGGGACAAACAGCGGATTCCAGCGCTCTCATCGACGCTTCCCACCTGACAGTATCCGACATGGGCTCCCAGGGGATGGGCGGCGGAAACGGAATGGGATTCGGCAGCTGGGGTGAAAAAGGGAAAACCGGCGCTGCGCTTCCGGAAGAGGACGAGACGGAACGGCAACAGGAGCAGCCGGAAAACAAGACGGCTGCAGCAGGAGACGAAGAAGTTGCTGAGAAAACGATAACAGTGACAGCGGCCCAGCCGGCGGCGGATGGAAGGGAAAATCAAGGTGCATTTTCGCCTCCGGACGGAATGGAGCCCCCGGATGGGGCGGAGCTTCCCAATGGAGAAGGGCAGGGAATGCAGCCCCCAGAGAACGGGAAGGTTCCGGAAGGCTTCAAGAGCGGGGGGAAAGAGGAAACCTCCTCTTCCTCTTCAGAGGCTTCCCAGGATTCCCCCGCGGATTCTGCGGAAGGGGAAAGCGGCCCGGAGACAGAGCCTCCTGCGGAACAGCCCGGACAGGATTGGGAAAACTGGAGCCGTGGGCAGGCGGGCGTCGGAATGCCGGGGATACCCGGCTCCGAGTCTGCGGGTCAGGCTGCCTCCGCTTCCCTGGAAACGGGACTTCTGCTGGGAGTTTCGGCGTTGTTTTTGGCGGGCGGGCTGATCTTTGCCAAGCTTTACCGTTGATTTCCCGCAACGCCATGTCCTATTCTCCTGAAGACGTTTCAGGCCGTTGGAAACTTGGGAGGAAACAAAAAAGGGGACGCTGCAGCTTCATCCTGCAGCGTCCCCTTTTTAAACTAATCCGGAATGTCTATCTGCGTCAGCTCCTGACCGATGTTCAGGATATGGTCGCCGATGCGCTCAAAATCGGTGAGCATTTCCGAATAAAGCACGCAGGCCTCATCAGAACAGAGGCCGTCCCGGATGCGGTCCATCTGGTTCTGGCGGTACCGCAGCGTCATGTCGTCAATTTTCTGTTCTGCGGCTGCAACCTGGGAAAGCCGTTCTACAGAAATTCCCTGCAGGTTTCCGAGCAGGTCCAAGGCAGCCAGGCTGGTCTTACGCATTTCCGCGATTTCAGCTTTGGCTGCAGGTGAAAAAGAGATTCCTTTTTCTGCGATGCGCTTGGTGTACTCGCAGATGTTCATGGCGTGGTCGCCGATGCGCTCCAGATTGCCGGAGACACGGAAGAAGGCGCTGATCTGGGCGGAATCTTTCTCGTTGTTCTCATAGACGATTACATGAGAGATATATTTGGAAATTTCCTTGTTGAGATAGTCAAGGTATTCCTCTGCCTCCTCTACCGGCCCCAACAGCTGGGGCGCTTCCTGCTCCACGGCCTGAAAGCTCTTTTCCACGTTTGAATGGACCATTTCCGACATGCGCGCCAGCTCTTTCCAGACGCCGTTAAGGGCGATGGCCGAGGTGCCGATCTGGTATTCATGGGAGCTTTCCACGGGCTTCAGGTAGAGAAGCCTGGGGCCGGCGCTTTCCTCAGAGGCATGTTCAGGCAGAATGCGCACGGCAAGCTTTGCCAGATAGTTTCCGAAGGGCAGCAGCAGAAGAGTGGTCACCACGTTGAACACAGTGTGCATATTGGCGATTTGAGCGGGCAGGTTGCCAGGGGTGAAGGATGCGACCAGCGGGGTGAGAGGAGTGAACATGCAGGCCAGGGTGAAAAGCGTTGTGCCGATTACATTGAAGAGCAGGTGAAGCACCGTGGTGCGTTTGGCGTTTCTGCTGGTGCCGATGGCGGCCAGCACCGCGGTGATGCAGGTGCCGATATTTTGGCCGAAGAGGACGTAAACCGCACTGGGCAGACCGATGAGGCCGCTGGCGACCAGGGCCTGCAAAATGCCTACCGAGGCGGAGGAAGACTGGATGACGGCGGTAAAAATCATACCTGCCAGAATTCCCAAAAGAGGGTTGCTGAACTGGGTCATCAGGTTAATGAAGGCTTTGGATTCCCGCAGGGGCATCATGGCGGAGCTCATCATTTCCATGCCGATAAACAGGATGCCAAGGCCCGCAATAATCTGGCCGTAGTGATGAAACACAGCTTTCTTCAGGAACACAACCAGGGCCACGCCGCAGAAAGCGAAGAGGGGGGCCAGAGCCCCTACGTCCAGGGCAATCAGCTGGCCGGTAATGGTAGTACCGATGTTGGCGCCCATAATAATCCATACCGCCTGTGAAAGGGTCATCATTCCGGAATTGACAAAACCGACCACCATAACTGTAGTGGCGGAGGAAGACTGAATCACCGCGGTGATTCCCGCCCCTACTGCCACGCCCAAAAAGCGATTGGAGGTCAGACGTTCCAAAATACGTTTCATGCGGTTGCCTGCGGCGGCCTCCAGGCCGGAACTCATCATCTGCATACCATACAGGAAAAGTGCCAGTCCTCCCAGCAGACCCAGAATATCAGCTACTTTCATGGCTTTCGTCCAATCCTTTCCAAAGGGGTGATTGCTGCTTTGCCTTGCAGAAAATTCCAGTCAGAAAAACAGGTATAACCCCCGCCGCCCGTAGGGACGCAGGGTTATACCTGTCCGTTTTACCAATGCAAGGGGGAAAATGTGCGGGGCAGCGTCTGAAAACGGCGTTGTCCATGGTCTCTTCCTCTCAGCAGTATAAATTCTTTGAAATAATTATACTGTTTTCTTCAAAAAAAGCAAGAAGAATACGAGGCGGTTTGTTACGGGATGCGTACCCCGGCGATGTGAAGGTACCGTACCCTGTCATAGCTGTAGCTGCTCAGGGGCCGCCTGTAGGCGTCGAAGGAATGGGCTGCCACCAATAGCTCGGGAGAGGTCTCCACCACCACCGGGCTGTGGTAAAACTGTCCGTCTGCCCGGCCCAGCTGGACAAGATCGCCGATCTCCAATTCCCCGGCTTCCGTCTCCACCGCATGAGGGCCTGGTCCCTTGCCGCGTGTCAGAAAGTCGTAGAGATACTGTACCCCTGTCCAGGACGGCGTGCGGTTGGAGGCAGAGGCGTAATACCAGCCGAGGGGGGGGTTTTATTTCTTCATGCCGCCGCCCGCAAACGGGCATGGTGAGGCAATATTCGTCCGCCCGCCGCCCAGCTGTACAAATCCCAGGTGGGGGGGTTTCGGCCCGAGCGCCCGGGTTTGTGTATAGGCGGCGGCCTCCACCCGCCAGTATTCCCGTTCTCTCATGTCATTCCCTCCTCTGTTTCCGTGTACCATCCTATGTGGAGGGCGCCTCCGCCGTGCATTGAGCGGGAAAGCGGCCGGAAGGAATTCCTGCGGCTAAAAGGAAGAGTAGATACGCCGGATCTCATCCAGCACCTCCGGATGGCTGAAATCCCGGTGAAAGACCAGGTTGATCTCCCGGATCATGGAAGAGTTTTCAATGGGGACCACCGCCAGCCTGCCGGTGCGCAGCTCCTCCAGACAGGCGGAACGGGCGATTACCGTGACGCCCAAATTCCGTGAGACAAGTTCTTTGATGGTGGCCACGTTGTCTATTTCCATCATCACGTTGAAGCTCCGCAGCGTCTCCCCGTTGTTTTCCAGATAACGTTCGAAAAGCACCCGGGTGTTTCCCGGACGGGACCGCATGATGAATTTTTCCTTTTTCAGCTCCATCAGAGGAACGGAGGCCCGCTTGGAAAAAGGGTGCTGGGGCGACACCGCCAGACAAAGGAAATCTGTGTCCAGAAGTACGCTGGTCAGGCTGGAATCGTCAGGCTTTCCTTCCACAATGGCCAGGTCAGTTTCAAAAGATTTCAATTTATCATAAATGTTTTTTATGGTATCAGTCATGATGTTGATGTGGGCGTCGGAATTCTCCATGCAGTAGTACGCCAGCGTCTGGGGAACCAGGCTCTCCGCCACCGTGGGCGTAATGGCCACAGTGAACCGCCGCAGGTTGCTGCGGGAATCCTCAATGGCCTGCCGCGCATTGTTGTAGACGGCCAGCGCCCGCCGGGCATATTTGATCAGAACTGCGCCCGCCGGGGTGGGACGCAGCTCTTTCCTGTCCTTGTGGAAAATTTGGATGCCGAATTCCTCTTCCAGCTGGCGGATCTGATGGCTCACAGCGGGTTGGCTCAGGGAAAGCGCTTGAGCTGCCTTGGTAAAGCTGCCTTCCTGTACCAGGGTGAGCAAGGTGTTGGCCTTCTGATCAAACATCATGGGTTCCTCCTTTTTATCAAATTTTTGAATATCTGTGTTAAAAATTATTATTTGATTTTATCATACACCAGTCCTATAATCAAGCATATTCTATGGCTGCCGGGGAAATCGTTCTGCCCCGGAAAGGAGGCGCCGCCGCTTATGAAACAATTCTTAATGCTTGGGAATGAAACCTCCCAGGTGATTCTCTCCCTCTCCCTGATGCTGTTTGCCGGATTTCTGGTGACGCGGGTCACAAAGCGCCTGAAGCTGCCCAATGTGACCGGCTATATTTTTGCGGGGATTCTGCTGGGCCCCTATCTGTTGGATGCGGTTCCTGTGGAGGTGGCTTCCGGAATGGGCTTTGTCACCGATATCGCCCTGGCCTATATCGCCTTTGGCGTGGGCAGGTATTTCAAAATTGCCACCCTGAAAAAAAGCGGAGGGGGAACCCTGATAATCACTGTGCTGGAGGCGCTGCTGGCCATGGCTGCCATCACGCTGCCCATGATTTTCCTGTTCCATCTTCCAGTGCCCTTTTCCCTGCTGCTGGGCGCCATCGGCTGCGCCACGGCGCCTGCTTCCACCATTATGACCATCCGGCAGTACCATGCAAAGGGTCCCTTTGTCAACCTGATCCTCCAGGTGGTGGCCCTGGACGATGCGGTTGCGCTGGTGGCCTTTTCCGTGTGTACGGCGGTAACCCAGGCCCTGGAAGGCGGCGGGAAGGTCAACGCCATGGATGTGGCCGCCCCAGTCCTCTGGAATCTGGGAGCCGTGGTTCTGGGAATCGGCCTGGGCTGGGTCCTGCACCGGCTGATCAGTGAAAGGCGCTCCTCCGACCACCGGCTTGTGATCGCCAACGGCGTCATTTTGGGGATGACGGGACTCTGCACGCTGCTGAATATATCTCCCCTGCTTTCCTGTATGGCTCTGGGGGCTTCCTACATTAACCTTTCGGGGAACAAGCATCTGTTTAAGGAGATCAACCGCTTTACCCCGCCCGTGCTCCTGCTTTTCTTTGTGCTTTCCGGCATGCGTCTGAATATTCCCGCTCTGGCCACGGAAGGCGTAATTGGCGTCGCCTACTTTTTCCTGCGTATTGCGGGAAAATACGCTGGCGCCTTTGCCGGCTGCGCTCTTTGCCGCATGCCGGGGCGTATCAGAAATTGGCTGGGGCTGGCGTTGATCCCCCAGGCAGGCGTATCCATCGGACTGGCTGCTTTGGGGGAGCGGATGCTTCCGCCGGAGACAGGCGCGCTGCTGTCCGCCATTATCCTCTCTTCAGCAGTGCTCTACGAAACCGTGGGACCGGCCTGCGCCAAAGCCTCCCTGTTCCTGTCCCATACGCTAGAGCAGGAAGATAAGCCGGGAGGAGCGGGTCCCAAACCGCGGGATGAGGCACAGGGACAGCCGGAGGAGGGAAAACCTGTTGTGCGCGGGCACGGCAGGATACGGAAGCTGGCCCTGCGGATGCTGCAGGCCGTCCATCACTGAACGGTCTGGATCACCGTAAGGCATCCCCAGTCCGCCTCCTTTGGAAGGGCCGCCCTGTGCCGGCGTATCCGGCAGGGGCGGTTCTTTGCATCCGGCGCCAGCGGACCGTCCCCCGCACGGTTTATGGAAAAAAGCGGCTGGGAAAAATACGGAAACCCCTTGACATAGAGTGCACTTCAAGGTGTAGACTTACTCTCAACAGTGAGAAGGGTTTCCCATGGCTCCTACAGCGCCGCTGCGTTTCAGGAAGGAACGCGGTTTTCCGGATGGAAGGCTGGGCCGGAAGCCTGTACAGCATTTGAAAAAGATGGATTTGCAGGAAGCAGAGACAGATCGGAGGGCCGCCGAAGCGGTTTTCGGGTTTGTTTCTTTTCTTTATAATGGCAGCGGGGCCGTGGGAATACGGGCCGAAAGGGAGTGTGGCAAAGGATGGAATTGAAGGACTTTTTTCGGGAAAATCCCCGGGTTGCCCTGGGTTTTTCAGGAGGCACGGATTCGGCGTATCTGCTGTACGAGGCGGTGGAGCATGGCGCGCAGGTGCGGCCGTATTTTGTGAAAACTGTATTTCAGCCTGCCTTTGAGCTTGCCGACGCCAGGAGGCTCTGCGCGCAGCTGGGGGTGGAGCTGGCCGTGCTGGAAGTGGATGTCCTGTCCCAGGAAGCGGTGCGGAGCAATCCGCAGGACCGCTGCTACCACTGCAAGCGCGCCCTGTTCGGCACATTGCGGGATCAGGCGGCGCGGGACGGATACCCTGTGCTGATGGACGGCACCAATGCCTCAGACGACGCCGGAGACCGCCCCGGCATGCGGGCGATCCGGGAGCTTTCCGTAAGGTCCCCCCTGCGGGAATGCGGAATTACAAAGGCGGAGGTGCGAAGGCGGTCCAAAGAAGCCGGGCTCTTTACCTGGGACAAGCCGGCCTATGCCTGCCTTGCCACCAGAATTCCCACAGGAGAGGAGATTACAGCCGGACTGCTGCAGAAGGTGGAGCAGGCGGAGGACCGTCTCTTTTCCCTGGGGTTTACAGATTTTCGGGTAAGAGTGTTTCACAATGCGGCGCGGCTTCAGCTGCCGGAGGACCAGATGGCGGAAGCGCTGGCGCGCAGGAGGGAGATTCAGACGGAACTGAAACCGTATTTTTCAGAGGTGTTTCTGGATTTACAGGGCCGGTGAAGGCCGGCAGGACAGCCGCGGCAAGCGGAAAGGAAAAGGGAGGAAGAAATCAGGATGGATCAATTGGAAATCAAGGCTCTGCTGGAACGGGTGGCCAGCGGGGATTGCCCGGTGGGCGAGGCTCTGATGGAGCTGAAACTGGAGCCTTTCCGGGATTTGGGATTTGCCAAGGTGGACCGGCACCGGGGGCTGCGCCAGGGGATTGCCGAGGTGATTTACGGCGCTGGAAAGACGCCGGAACAGATTCGGGCTATTGCCGCGTCCATGCGGGAGGATGGTGATAAGACCATCCTGATCACCCGTATGTCCCCGGAAGCCGCGGAGCTGGTGGGGAAGGAGCTGCCCCTTGCCTACCATGAGATGGGCAGGGTCGGCATTGTGGGCGCCATGCCGAAGCCCACGGGCACGGGCCGCATCATTGTGGCCACGGGAGGTACCAGCGATATGCCTGTGGCGGAGGAGGCGGCGCTGACTGCAGAGGCGCTGGGCAACGAGGTAGTGCGCCTCTATGATGTGGGCGTGGCCGGGCTGCACCGCACGCTGTCTCATCTGGAAGATTTTATGAGTGCCCGGGTGATTGTCGCCATTGCCGGGATGGAGGGCGCTCTCGCCAGCGTGTTGGGCGGGCTGGCAGACTGCCCCGTGATTGCCGTGCCCACCAGCGTGGGGTATGGAGCGGCCTTCGGCGGTCTGGCCGCGCTGCTTTCCATGCTCAATTCCTGCGCCAGCGGTGTGAGCGTCGTCAACATCGACAACGGCTTCGGTGCAGGGTATTTGGCCAGTATGATCAACCATATCGGGGACAGGAATCCAGGCTGAAAGCGCTCCGGAAAGAAAACAAGCCGACAGAGTTTAGGAGGAATAGATTCTTATGAAAACCATTTATTTTGACTGTGCAATGGGGGCGGCGGGCGATATGCTCACAGCAGCCCTCCTGGAGCTTCATCCGGATCCGGAGGGGGTGCTCCGGCGTCTCAATGGTCTGGGACTTCCCGGCGTGGAAGTCAGCGCCGTCCCATCGGTCAAATGCGGCATTACAGGCACCCATGTTTCGGTAAAGGTGCACGGGGAAGAGGAAGAGAGTATGGATGTGAGTCATGACCATGACCACGGCCATGACCACGGCCACGACCACGACCATGACCACGGCCACGACCACGACCATGACCACGGCCACGGCCACGGCCATGAGCATGACCACGATCATGACCACGGCCACGACCACGGCCATGAGCATGACCACGATCATGACCACGGCCACGACCACGACCATGACCACGACCATGACCACGGCCACGACCACGACCACGGCCATGAGCATGACCACGATCATGACCATGCTCACGAACACAGCCACAGCCATGGCCACCATCATGCGGGGATGCACGAGGTGGAGCATATCATCTCCCATCTGCCGGTTTCGGAAAAGGTGAGGGGGGATGCGCTGGGCGTCTACCGGCTGATCGCTGAGGCGGAAAGCCATGCCCACGGCAGGCCGGTGGAGGAAATCCACTTCCACGAAGTGGGCACGCTGGACGCCGTGGCCGATGTGGCCGCGGTCTGCCTTTTGCTGGAAGAGCTTGCCCCGGAGCAGGTGGTCTGCTCTCCCATCCACGTTGGCAGCGGCCAGGTGCGCTGCGCCCACGGCATCCTGCCCGTGCCCGCCCCTGCCACAGCCCATATTCTCCGGGAAGTACCCACCTACGGCGGTTCGGTACGCGGAGAACTCTGCACTCCCACCGGGGCGGCGCTGCTGAAGTATTTCGTGAATTCCTTCGGCCCGTCTCCGGTCATGCGGGTGGAGAAGATCGGCTATGGTATGGGAAGCAAGGAGTTCGAGGCCATGAACGGCGTCCGAGCCTTACTGGGAGAGACGGAAGAAGCGGGGGACAGTGTCCTGGAGCTTCGCTGCAATCTGGACGACATGACCCCGGAGGCTGTGGGCTTTGCCCAGGAACAGCTGTTGAAGGCGGGTGTCCTTGAGGTGTATACCACGCCGGTGGGAATGAAGAAAAACCGGCCGGGAATCCTGCTGACCTGCCTGTGCAGGCCTGAGGACAAGGAGAAGGCGCTCTCAACTCTGTTTGCGCACACCTCCACGCTTGGAGTGCGGGAATCCCTGTGCAGCAGGTACACGCTCCGCCGCAGCCAGTATACGGTGGAAACGGAGCTCGGCCCGGTTAGGGTAAAGGAATCCTCGGGCTGGGGCGTCAGCCGTTGTAAGCCGGAATATGACGATCTGGCAAGGCTGGCCGAACAACACGGCCTGAGCCTGCAGGAGGTGCTGCGCAGGGTTGAGGAAAGCCGGAGCAAGTGACAAACTGAATCGAAGAAAGAGCCGCACGGCGGAGGATTTCCCCGCCGTACGGCCTTTTTTTGCTTCGGTAAAAAAAGCTTGACTTGGAGTTCACTCCAGATGGTATGCTGTCCTTGGAAAGAAAATCCGCCGGATCGGAGACGGGTTGCATCCAATTTTGAGAAAGTGTGGTGCTTTTCATGCTCTATCAGCCGTTTCAGGAAGTAAAGCTTTCCGTTTTGGGGATGGGGAATATGCGGCTGCCCACCCAAGGGCAGGGCGGCCCTATTGACGAGGAGAAGGCCAGGGAAATCATCGAGTACGCCTATCGCCATGGGGTCAATTATTTCGATACCGCCTACCGGTACCACGGAGGGGCGTCGGAATCCTTTGTGGGCAGGGTGCTTTCCCAGT
>OJKJ01001255.1_pt1 | contig 9902 bp, 8 predicted proteins | sample 1596491 | NCBI WGS metagenome assembly OJKJ01 (sample SAMEA4350160, study PRJEB24818) | metagenome | biome: human; feature: gut; material: faeces | place: Denmark | collected 2013-09 | reverse complement strand
GATACAACAGGGGCGGCGGATGCGTTTATCGCAGCGCTGGCAGTGTATCTCTCCGCGGGGTACGGGACGGAGAAGGCGGCGCGGATTGCAAGTTATGCGGCGGGATTCTGCGTGTCACGGCAGGGGGTGATTCCGGCGTTGATTGATCGGAATTCTTTGGAGGGGGTTGTTAGGAGGATGGAGGACTGGGGGGGTTGATGCATCCGTTCGTGAGAGTCGGGGACGCGGGGCTGGAGGTTCCGGATTCCGCGGTGGGAGAGTCTAAGGGGCGAGGGGCGCAAAAAGCCGGGCACCGCTCCGAGCTCCAGCGCCGGCCTGATGCCGGCCCCTCCGCCTACGCTTTACTCCGGGCGTGGAGCGCCCTGCGTAATCCCGGCTTTTTGCGCCCCTCGCCCCTAAGACTCTCCGAACCGCTCCACAGTCACCTCCAGCCCCGCGTCCCCGCCTCTCACCCGCTACGTTTTCTGCCTGGGGTAACAGCGGTGTTTTTCCAGAGCGCTAAAAAAGACACCTTACCGCGTATTTCGCCGCTATGGCGTATTTTCTGCGCAAGTAGGTGCCTTTTGATTTGTGCATTTTTCTTATTATGATGTGATGATCTGGGTAAAGGCTTTCTTAAATTCTTCCGCCTGTACCTGCTTCGCGCAGCGTATGTTTTGACGTTCATTCCCGAAGCCGATCTGGAAGCGGTTGAAGGTCATTCCTCTGGTGTGCTCTCCGCGCAGCTCTACCTGGATGTCCTCGCCGGAAAATTCCAGCAGGTCCCGGTCGCGGACCGCGAACACGGCCATGGGGTCGTGGAGGAAGGTGTGGCGGCCGCGGTTTTCCCGGTAGCACAGCAGCAGCTGGGACAGGAGCTTTGTGCCGGGCTTGCCGCAGTTCGCCAGAAGGTCCACCAGCTGGTCGTCCACCTGGCAGCGGGTAGTGACGTCCAGGCCTACGGCACGGATGGGAAGGCCGGATGTGAATACGATGTTGGCCGCCTCGGGGTCGCTGCGCACGTTCAGCTCCCTGTAATGCATATAGTAGGCTCCGGCCATCATTACGATCTCCCGGATGTTTTTCTTTACCTCGGGGTGCAGATATAACAGTACCCCGATGTTGGTCAGGGGGCCGATGGTCACCAGGGTGATGGGCTCCTTTGCTCCGGTCAGGGTCCGGCGCAGATACTCTACCGCGTCCATGGACCGCTCGTAGGGGAGCTGCTCCATCTCCGGAAAGAGCTGTTTGGGCACTGCGGTGACGTCCGCCGCCTCCACAAGTGGCTTCCCGAGGCCCGCGTACACCGGAATGTCCTCACGGCCCAGCTCCCGCAGCAGGCTCACCGCGATTTTGGCGCGGGCGGCCGTGTTGCGGAACACGGTGGTGATCCCAAGTATATCCAGCTGCTGGGATTTTACGGCCAGGCAGATGGCCAGGGCGTCGTCTGCGTCGTCCCCGATGTCTGTGTCGATGATGATTTTGGTCTTTTCAGTTTTCTCCTCCAAGCGTTTTCTCCTCCCCTGTGATTTTCTCACCGCGCGCCAGATAGCGGCACAGCATGGCAAACAGTTTATCCCGGTCCGCCTGGTAGGCGATGTAGGTGGGATTTTCAGGGCGGCTGTAGCGGTATCGGGAGGACACCATCAGCGCCCCGTCCGCAATGTGGCCCCCGATGTCCACGTCGCAGGACTCATGGCGCACATCGGTGAGAACCGACGGGTCGATGGCCGCGCATACGGCCAGCACGTCGTGGAGCGCGCTCTTCTTCTCCGCTCTTGCTCCGATCAGGTTGGCCGCGTAGATGCGGTGGTAGAGCATCTGGGCTGCGAACTCCGCTTCCTTGGTGCCGATCCGGCGCAGCTCGTTTACCTCCTCATACCCGAACCAGGAGCTGTGCGTGGCGTCCAGCGTCACCACGGTCACCTTCACGCCGCAATTCAGCATGATTTTGGCCGCCTCGGGATCATTGTAAAAATTCGTCTCCGAGCGGTAGGACCGGTTGTGCACGTGGATACCGCCGCCCATGCAGATGATTTCATCGATATGTTCCGCCACCGTGGGGTCCATGCGCAATACCGTAGCGATATTTGTCATGGCACCCACCGGGATCAGGGTGATCTTTTCGTTTGCGTATTTTAGCGTCCGCCAAAGCCAGGGCACGGCGTGCTCCTCCTGAACGCCGCTGACGGCGGGGGGCAGCGGCAGTTCCTTCTCGTGGACGGCCACTACCTTGCCGTCGATGATGGTGTCGTGCTTTACCTCGTCCGCGTTCACCCTGCGCCCGGGCGTCAGGTCCTGGACCAGCGGATAGGGGCAGCCCTGATAGACCGGGATTTGGGATTTCATAAAATCCATAACCCGCATCGTATTGTCCGTGGTGTACGGAAGCGGCAGGTTGCCGTGGACGGTGGTAACCCCCAAAAGCTCCAGCTCCCGGCTGAGGATCGCGGTCATAATCGCCACCGCGTCGTCGCTTCCCGTGTCCACGTCCAGAATGATCTTTCTCATGGCCAAATTCATTTACCTCCTCTTCGATACAGCGCTATCCCTTGGTTCCGGACGAAGCGATTCCCCGGATATAATACTTCTGGAAGGGAATGAGAATCACGCAGGGGATCACCATGGAAATGGTAATTCCCGCAAACAGCTCCGCCCACATGGTGCCGTTCTCCAGCTGGAAATCCGCCAGCGCCACCTGAAGCATTTTCAGCTTGTCGGACCGGGCCACCAGAAGGGGCCACATAAAGGCGTTCCACTGGGCCGTAAACATCACCAGCGCGCCGCTGATAATGGTGGGGATGCTCACCGGCATCACAATCTGAAGATAGGTCCGAAACTCCCCCGCCCCGTCCATCCTGGCCGATTCCAGCAGGGAGTTGTCGATGTCCACAAAGCTCTGGCGGAACAGGAAAATGGTCATGCCATTGGCCACCGCCGGCAGTATCACCGCCTTGTAGGTGTCGATCCACCGCAGCTTCATGATAATGGAGTACAGCGGAATGGCGATGGCGTCAAAGGGGATCATGATGGAAAACAACACCAACATCATCATGATCCGTTTCCCCTTAAATTCCATCTTCGCCAGCGCGTACCCCGCCATGGAGCAGACGAAAATGCCGATGGTGATGGTCAGAAAGCAGACCAGCAGCGTATTTCCCACCGTCCTCGCGAAATTGTACTTTACAAATATCGTCCTGTAGTTCTCCAGGGAGTAAGTTCCGAAGAACATCTCCCGGAGGGAAAACGGGTTGATGTTGGCGAACACCTCGTTGTTGCTCCTGAACGAGGAGGTCATAAACCACAGGATCGGCATCAGCACGATAAAGGAGGCGACGGCCAGCGCGGCGTATTTTAACACCATAACGCCCTTTTTCACAGCCCGTTTGCGCCGTTTCTGCCTTTCAAACTCGGAATTTACAGTATTCACAGCCCCACCTCCTAATCCACGATCTTGAAAAATTTATTCTGCGCGTTCAAAAACAGGATGCTCACCACAATCAGAATCACCACAATGGCGTAGGAACGCCCCATGTTGTTGTAGCTGTACGCGGATTTGTAGGCCTCCAGCATCAGCACGTTGGTGGCGTTCTTGGGACCTCCGTTGGTCTGGATGTACATGGGCGCGAAGAGCAGCAGATTCTGGATGGAGTTGGAAATCACCACGAATCCAAAGGTGTTCTTCATCAGCGGAATGGTGATTTTGAAAATGGATTTTATGGTCGAGGCCCCGTCGATGCGGGCGGCCTCGTACACGCTCTCCGGAATGGACTGCATGCCCGCCAGCATGAACATCATCCAGTACGGTATGGTTTTCCACGCTGCAATCATCATGATACAGCCCAGAGCCTGACCGGGATCCGTGAGAAATCCCTGCCACCCAATTCCAAAATATCCCAGAAACGTGTTGAGCAGCCCCTGGTAGGGGTTCATCATCAGCGCCCATACCGTGGTGGCCATGGCCATGGAAATACACACCGGTATGTAGAAAATCGTCCGGAATACCTTGATTCCCGGCAGATTCTGATTGAACACGGCCGCCAGGATAAAGGCGAAGCAGATTTCCACCGGCGTGGTCATCAGATTGAAAACGATGGTATTTTTCAATGAAATGTAAAAAATATTGTCCTGAAACAGATTGATAAAGTTTTGTAATCCCACAAAATGCCGGATGTTGCGCGCTCCCACCTTAAACAGGCTTCCGTGGATGCTCACGCAGATCGGCAGCACCTTGAAGGCGATCAGAACCAGCATGGCCGGAGCCACGAACAGATACGGTATCAGCTTTCGCTTCATATGATACCCGGTCCATTTTTCAGTCCCCTTGGTTCCACACTTTGTTTTCATACCATTCATGCAAATCCCTCTCCCAAAATTGCCGTCTGTGTGCCGCGGCCCGCAGAACCGTCCGTTAAACGGTTCTGCAGACCGCAGCGCCTGATTCCGACCGTCTCCGCCGCAATCTACTTGTACTGGTTAAAATCCTGCTGCAGCTGCTCCGTTGTCTGGTCCAGCGTCTCCTTCACGTCCGCGCCGCTTCGGATATCCGCGAACATATTGGCCGTGATGCTGTCAAAGGATTTCCAGCCGTAGGATGTGGGCCTCATATAGCCGTGTCCGGCCAGATTTTCCATGGCGGCCAGCTTGGTCGCGCTTCCCGGCCACACGGAGAATTCCGTATATTTGTCGTCGATCACGTTCTGGAGCAGGTCTTTTCTGGCCGGAACCTGGTTGTTGTTGAGCATCCAGATTTCTCCGCCGTCCCCGATGGTGCACCATTTCAGGAAGTCCAGAGACAGTTCCAGGTTGTCGGTGGCCTTGTTGATTCCCTGGTACCAGCTGCCGGTGGGAACCGCGATCTCGCCGCCCTCAAAGTAGGGGTGGTAAATGCCCGCGATGTCGAAGTCGGCCTCTGTGGCCCGGATGGTGTTCGCCAGGTAGAACAGGCATTTTCCGCTGTAGAACAGGGCTTTAACCTCGTCGTCCGTGGTTCCCACCTGGGAAACGCCGTATTTGGTGTATAAATCCTGATAGAACTGCAGGGCCTTCACCCAGCCGTCGGTATTGAACACGCCCTCCACCGTGACGCCGTCGTCGGCAATGGCCTTCTCGCCCAGGGAATTGCCCAGAGCCAGGATCTGATAGGGGTTATTCTGCTGCCCCAGCGCGAATCCCCAATAGCCATTGGTGTGGTCCGGATCCATTTTCTGCTGGAAATCCACGGCGATCTCAACCAGTTTTTCCCAGGTCAGGCGGTCCTCCAGATTTAAATAACTCTCGTCAAGCTCGATTCCGGCTTCCTTCATCAGGTCTAAATTGACCATGAGCACCTGTGAGGATGAGGTGAGGGGCAGCGCTTCCAGCGTTCCCTCCACGTAGCTGGACGCTTTGTCCGCGTCGGTGAACACGTCCATATCCGCCTCGCTGACGTAGTCGTTTAACGGAAGCAGATAGTCTTTCCAGTAATAGGAAGCGATCAGGGGCTGGTCCACAAAGAACACGTCGTAGCTGTTGTCCCCCGCGCCCATTTTCACCTCGATGACCTCCATCATCTGGGTTCTGGTGTAGCTCTCCAGGGTGATGGTGGCGCCAGGGTTGTGCTCCATGTAAGCGTCCGCCAGCTTCTGGGGCACGTCCCCGTAGGCGGAGTTGGTCAGCCAGGTGATGGAGCCTGAGGGCAGAGCCGCCTCGGAGCCGCCGTCGTTCCCGGTTTGCTTTTCCCCGGCATCCGCGGCCGCGGCGCTTGTCCCGGCAGCCGTGGTATCCGCCGCCTTCTCAGTCCCGGCGGACCCATCAGCCGGTTTGGACGAACAGCCAACAGACGACAACGCTAATGTACACACCATAAGCAACGATAACCATTTTTTCATCTTTATCCTCCTTTACCTCACAACGTTTCCATTTGTCTCAGTACGTTCTCCAATTCCTCCCGGGCCTTTGCGTCAAGCGGCGCAATGGGCGGGATGGGATTTCCCACCGCAAACCCCTGTATTTCCAGACAGGCCTTGATGCAGGCCGCCAGGTTGTACTTCTGGAATACCCGGTTCAGCTCCCAAAGCCCGGTCTGAAGCTTCATAGCCTCGTCCCACTTCCCGTCCCGGCACAGTTCATACAGGCGCACGCTCTGCCGCGGAATCACGCAGGCCGGGCCCGCCATCCAGCCCACGCCGCCCAGCATCATCACGAACACCGGAATGTGGGCGGAGGCGCTGAAGATCTTCAGCCGGTCCCCCAGCCGGTTGCGCAGCGTCATCAGGTTCCCCGTCACCCCCGTGGCATCCTTGTAATATTGGATATTGGGAATCCTGCACAGCGCTTCCAGGGTGTCCGCTTCCAGATTGAACTTCATAAAACGCGGGTTGTTGTACAGCACAATGGGGCAGGAAACGCTCTTTGCCACGCTGGCGTAATACTCCTCCACCTCCATGGGTTTCACCGGAAAATATACGTCCAGGATGCTGAGAATCCCGTCCACGCCCATGGCCTCAAACTCCCGGGCCTGCCTGCAGGCTTCCATGGTGTTGGAGGAGGTAACCCCTGCCACCACGGGCACCCGGTTCTGATTCTCATCCAGCACGATCTCCACAATCCGCCGTTTCTGCTCCCAGCTCAGGTAGTAGAATTCCCCCGTGCTCCCCAGAGGCGTCAGCCCGTGGACGCAGCAGCCAATCAGGTGTGAAACCAGCCTGCGCAGCGGCTCCTCCAAAATCTCCCCGCGCTCCCCCACCGGCGACACGATGTAGGGAAATATACCCGAAAATCCTTCCGTCCGGCCTGCGCCGGATATATGATCCTTTCTCTCTCGTTCCATATGTCTCCTTTACGTCCCTAAGCGCTCCGCTCCCGGTTATCCCCGCTTAAGCGCTCCACTTCCTCCCGGTCCGGCAGGGAGCTCTGCGCTCCTTTGCGCGTCACCGCCAGGGAAGCCGCCAGATTGGCGAAGCGGATCGCCTCGTCCTCCGCCATTCCCTCAGCCAGGGCCGTGGCCAGGGCTCCGTTAAAACAGTCCCCGGCGGCCGTGGTGTCCACGCTCTCCACCTGTCGGGCCGGATACAGGCGTTCCGTCTCACCGTCCACCAGAAGCGCGCCCTGCTCTCCCAGGGTGACCAGCACCTTCTTCACCCCTTTTTCGATCAGAAGGCGGGCCGCCCGCTTTAAATCCGCCTGGCCCACGGCTGCGATCCCGCTCAATTTGGCCAGCTCCGTCTCATTGGGCGTCAGGTAATCCACCAGGCCGAGCAGTTCGTCCGGCAGCTTGTCCGGGGCCGGGGCGGGATTGAGGATCACGGTTTTTCCCAGCTCCCGGCCTCTTCTGGCCGCGTACAAAACCGCCTCCATGGGAATCTCCATCTGCAGCACGATAATGCCGCACCACCGGAACAGCTCATCCTGCTCCCGCAAATACTGCTCGCCGCACTCCCGGTTGGCCCCCGGGATCACCACGATGCTGTTGTCCCCGTTTCTGTCCACGTAAATGACCGCCGTACCGGTGGGCAGACCGGGGCTCTGCCGCAGTCCCAAGGCATCCACCCCCGCCGCTCCAAGGCTTTCGATCTGTCGGCTGCCGAACTCATCCCGTCCCACGCAGCCCAGAATCTTCACATCTCCGCCCAGCCGGCCGCAGGCGCAGGCCTGATTCGCCCCTTTTCCGCCCATCTGATATCCCAGTCCATCCCCCAGGACGGTTTCCCCCACCGCCGGCATGGTCTCCATATGAACCGACATATCCATGTTCAGGCTTCCCACAACCAATATGCCTCTGCTCATTCTTCCTCCTTTTGTGCTATTTTGTCAAGAAATCGCTTTCTTAAATCATTTTTTTGTGATTTCATATTATCACAAGCTGAGATTTTGTCAAGCTTTTTGCATTATATTACAAAAAATATTTTCTTAAATAGTTTTTTTATACACATTTTTTCATATGCCCTCTAACAAATATTGACAAATCCCGTTTCATATATCATAATGTGGGGAGAACTGCTATTATGATACGGCAATCTGTTACAAATCACAGACAATACCTGCGGGGTATTTTTTGCCAACGGCGCACAGCGCGCCCCACGGGAACAGAGCGCCAAGGAACGACAACATTTCAGGAGGCCCTATGACAATTAAGGAAATCGCCCAGATAGCCGGTGTGTCCATATCGACTGTTTCGAAGATCGTAAACAACAAGGATGAGAACATCAACGCGGAGACCAGGAACCGTGTGTTAAAGATCGTTAAGGACTACAACTACACGCCCTACGGCACGGTCAAAAATATTTCCGAAGCCAAAACCTTCATGCTCGGCCTCCTGTTAAACGCCTCCGCCGGGAACAGCCGTTTTTTGGACAGCATTTTAAAAACCGCCCAGAAAAACGGATACAGCCTGCTGCTGTGCGACTGCATGTCTGATCCCGACCAGGAGTTAAAAAATATCACCGCCCTCTGCCGCCACAAGGTGGACGGCGTCATCTGGGAGCCCCTAAACGAAAAGAGCCTGGAATACGCCCGGTATTTTGAGAGCGAGGGCATCGAGGTATGCTTTGTCAACTCCCCGGCAGACCCCGGCAGCCGCATCGATTTCACCCGGATCGGCTACCAGGGTGCAAAGCTGCTTTTGGATTACGGCCACACCAAGCTGGGCTGTCTGACCAAAACCGGCAGCAAGCGCTCCCAGCTGGTGTTGGAAGGATTTAAAAAATGCCTGTTCGACCACGGCATCACCTACTCGGACAGCATGAATCTGCCCATCGAGCAGGACGACTGGCACGCGGGTCTGTTTTCCCACACTCCCACCGGTATCCTGAGCAGCCATTACGACGCCTCCCTGCGCCTCATGGAGCAGCTGGCCCGGATCCACTACCGGGTCCCCGACGACCTGTCCCTGGTCAGTCTGCGGGACTGCCCGGAGGAATGCGTGCATTACCCCGGAATCTCTACCCTGCGGATTCCCTACTGCGAGTTCGGGGAATATGTCTGCGCGCAGCTGATCAGCCGTTGTGAAAAGACCGGAAACGCCCCGGGCGAATTTGTCACGGACTGCGCCCTGGAAAATACGCTGAGCCTGGGCCTTCCCTACGCCCACAGCGCCAAGAAGATCGTAGTCATCGGCAGTATCAATATCGACGTGACCTTAAACGTGGAGGAGCTGCCCCAGCCCGGCCGGACCGTGAGCACCAGCCGGCATTCCATCATCCCCGGCGGCAAGGGGGCCAACCAGGCCGTGGGGGTGGCCAGGCTGGGCAACGACGTGGCCCTGATCGGGAAGGTGGGAAGCGACTACGATTCCGCCGTGGTCTACAGCTGCATGGAGGAAAACCACGTGGACGTCCAGGGAATCAGCCGGGACCCGCGCAGCGAGACCGGAAAAGCCTACATCCACGTCCAGAACGACGGCGAGAGCACCATCACCATTTTAACCGGAGCCAACCAAAAGCTGCTCCCCCAGGATATCCGCGCCTTCAGCAGCCTGTTCGAGAACGCGGGCTACTGTCTGCTCCAGACGGAAGTCCCGGTGGAGGCAGTTCGGGAGGCGGCTGAGATCGCCCGGAAAAACGGGGTCAAAAACATTTTAAAACCGGCCGCCATCAACCGGATCACACCGGATCTCATGCAGTATATCGATATCTTTGTGCCCAACCGCAAGGAGGCTGAGCTTTTGTGTCCGCAGATCGCGGACGTGGAGGGAAGGGCGGAGCATTTTCTGCAGATGGGAGCGGAAACTGTGATCATTACATTGGGCCACCGGGGCTGTTATGTGAAGGCGCCGGACTTTACCGGGTATCTGCCTGCGGCGGATTTCACGCCGGTGGATACAACAGGGGCGGCGGATGCGTTTATCGCAGCGCTGGCAGTGTATCTCTCCGCGGGGTACGGGACGGAGAAGGCGGCGCGGATTGCAAGTTATGCGGCGGGATTCTGCGTGTCACGGCAGGGGG
>OJKJ01001253.1_pt1 | contig 9908 bp, 8 predicted proteins | sample 1596491 | NCBI WGS metagenome assembly OJKJ01 (sample SAMEA4350160, study PRJEB24818) | metagenome | biome: human; feature: gut; material: faeces | place: Denmark | collected 2013-09 | reverse complement strand
GAACACGTCCGGGTGGGCCTTCTCCACCTCGTCGAAGAGGACCACGGAGTAGGGCTGGCGGCGGACGGCCTCGGTGAGCTGGCCGCCCTCCTCATAGCCCACATATCCGGGAGGGGCGCCGATGAGCCGGGAAACGGAGAACTTCTCCATATACTCCGACATATCGATCCGCACCAAGTTCTTCTCGCTGTCGAAGGGGGCTTCGGCCAGGGTCTTGGCCAGCTCCGTCTTGCCGACGCCCGTGGGGCCGAGGAACAGGAACGAGCCGATCGGGCGGTTCGGGTCGCTGATGCCGGCGCGCGAGCGCTGGATGGCCTCGCATACCTTCTCCACGGCCTCGTCCTGACCGATCAGGCGGCGGTGCAGCACTTCGTCAAGGTGCAGCAGTTTCTCGCGCTCGCCCTCCATGAGCTTTGCCACCGGGATGCCGGTCCACTTGGCGACGATGCCGGCGATCTCCTCCTCGGTCACGGTGTCGTGCACGAGGGAGTTGTCGCTCTTGCGGCGCTCGGCCGCGGCCTCGGCTTCCTTGAGCTTCTTCTCGAGGTTCGGCAGGTCGGAGTACTGCAGGCGCGCGGCCTTTTCGTACTCATAATTGCGCTGGGCCTCTTCGATCTCGGCGTGCAGGTGGTCGATGTCCGCCTTGAGGGACTTGACCTCTTCGACGCTGTTCTTCTCAGCTTCCCAGCGGGCCTTCTGCTCGTTGAAGCGGTCCTTGAGCTCGGCAAGCTCCTGCGTGAGCTTTTCGAGCCGGTCGCGCGAGAGCTGATCGTCCTCTTTCTTGAGGGCCATCTCCTCGATCTCCATCTGCATGATGCGGCGGCGCAGGTCGTCGAGTTCCGACGGCATGGAGTCGATCTCCGTGCGGATCATGGCGCAGGCCTCGTCGACGAGGTCAATGGCCTTGTCGGGCAGGAAACGGTCGGTGATATAGCGGTTGGAGAGCGTGGCCGCGGCGACGAGCGCGTTGTCGTGGATGCGCACGCCGTGGTAGATCTCGTAGCGCTCTTTCAGGCCGCGGAGGATGGAGATGGTGTCCTCCACCGTCGGCTCATCGACCTGTACGGGCTGGAAGCGGCGCTCGAGCGCGGCGTCCTTTTCGATATACTTGCGGTATTCGTCGAGCGTCGTCGCGCCGATGCAGTGCAGCTCGCCGCGGGCGAGCATCGGCTTGAGCAGGTTGCCGGCGTCCATGCTGCCCTCGGTCTTGCCGGCGCCGACGATGGTGTGCAGCTCATCGATGAACAGCAGGATGCGGCCCTCGCTCTTGCGCACTTCCTCGAGCACGGCCTTGAGCCGTTCCTCGAATTCGCCGCGGTACTTTGCGCCCGCGACCAGCGCGCCCATGTCGAGCGAGAAAATGGTCTTGTCCTTCAGGCCCTCGGGCACGTCGCCGCGCACGATGCGCTGCGCCAGCCCTTCGGCGATGGCCGTCTTGCCGACGCCCGGCTCGCCGATGAGCACGGGGTTGTTCTTCGTCTTGCGCGAGAGGATGCGGATGACGTTGCGGATCTCCTGATCACGGCCGATGACCGGGTCCATCTTGCCTTCACGGGCGCGCTCGACGAGGTCGGTGCCATACTTTTTCAGCGCGTCATAGGTATCCTCCGGGTTGTCGCTCGTGACGGGGCCGGTCTTGACCTTTTTCAGCTCCGCCGTAAAGCCCGCCTTTGTGATACCATGGGCGCTGAAGATGCGCTTGATGGCGGCGGTCTCATTGGCGAAGATGCCGAGCATCAGGTGCTCGACGGAGACGTAGGCGTCACCGCCGGACTTTGCCTCGCGCTCGGCGAAACTGAAGATCTTGCTCGTTTCCGGCGAGGCGTACACCTCGCCGCTGCCGCCGGAGACTTTCGGCAGCTGATTGATGGCGGTGTCGAGCTCACTGAGCACAGCGTTGCAGTCCACGCCCATGCGGCCGAGCAGTGTGCCGATCAGGCCGCCGTCGGCATCGACGAGCGCATAGAGCAGGTGCTCCGGCGTGAGATACTGGTTGCCGTTCTCCTGCGCCATGCTCTGGGCGGTCTGGATGGTTTCAATTGTCTTTTGGGTGAATTTATCAGCGTTCATAGTCGGGTTGCTGCGTGCTCCGGCACGCAGTGCCTCCTTTCCTGGATGGTTGCGGAATTAAATGAGAATCGCCGCGCGCTGCTGCTCCGCGCAGTAGAGCGCTTCGATCTCGGGCGGGGTATACTTCCCGGCGAGGTAGGCCTTCATGAGCCGGTCGAACAGCTGCACATAGTCCGAGATCGCACGGGCGATTTCCTCGCTCGTGTAGTCGTGGTCCGGCGGGAGCGAGAGCGTGCGCACGAACTTGCCGTCGTACAGCGCGTAATCCGGTTCCACGCCGGACAGGTGCGCGTCCTCGATCTGCTTCCAGAGGCGGAAAAACTGCGTCATGCTCTGCAGCAGCTGCGCTGACTGAGTGCGGAAGATAACGGCCAGCTCGCCGAGGCCCTCCTGCTTGTCGCCGTAGAGCGCGACCTCGTACTTGACCGTCGGGCGGTACTTGTATTCGAGGCTGCTCTTGAGCGACATGCTCGTCGTGTGCGGCGCGAAAAACGGCACCAGGTCGCGCGCCGGCGCAACGAGCTGCTCGATCTCGTGGAAGATGTTCTCGATGCGGCGCTCCGGCGTCACGACCGAGGTGTAGTCGGCAAGGATCTGGTTGATGAGTGCCGAGCGGTTCGTGCCCATGCGGTGGGCCATGCGGTCGATCTCGCGCACGACCTCCTCGTTGAGCATGAGGCTGTATAGTGTTTTCTTCATCGGTTGGTCACCGCTTTCTTTTTTCTTACATTGTGCATTGTACACCCGCCTTATAACTTTGTCAAGCGTTTTTATATAAATTTATTTGCAAATTATATAATTTCTTTCGGACTCAAAAAAGTGCCCGGACACGTTTCGTGTCCGGGCATGGCGCTTGCATTTTATTTCGCGTGGATATTGATAAACTCCGTCCGGAGCTTGGAATAGAGGATCTTCTGACTGCTGTAGAGTCCGAAATAGCCCGAGAGCATATAGGCAATGCCGCATGCGAGCGCGAAGTACACGAGCTGCCCCGCGCCGAAGAGCTCGATGCTCAGCACCATCGACGCGATCGGGCAGTTGACCGCGCCGCAGAACACGCACACGAGCCCGAGCGCCGCGGCAAATCCGGCCGGGATACCAAGCAGCCCGCCGAGCACGCAGCCGAGCGTGGCGCCGATGAAAAACGTCGGCACGACCTCGCCGCCCTTGAACCCGCTGCCGATGGTGACGGCAGTGAACAGCAGCTTCCAGAAAAACGCGTCCGGCGCGGCCTGCCCGCCCTCGATGGCGCGGGTGATGACGTCCATGCCGGCGCCGTTGTAGTCCCCGGTACCGACGAGCAGCGACAGCACGACCACGATCGCACCACCGGCGGCGATGCGCAGCCACGTGTTCGGGATGCGGCTGGCAAAGAGCCGCTCCGTGCCGTGCATGGTCACGCAAAAGAGGATGCTCATGAGCGAGCACACGGCGGCGAGCGCCGCCACGCGCAGCAGCAGCAATTTCGGCACGGCCGTGAGCGCGAATGTAAACTGCGTCGGCGCGATGCCGAAGGCGTTCGAGATCGCCAGTGCCGTGAGCGACGCGACGATGCACGGCACGAGCGCGGAGTAATAAAACACGCCCACACTGATGACCTCGAGCGCAAAGATCGTCGCCGTCAGCGGTGTGCCGAACAGAGCCGAGAACACAGCGCTCATACCGCAGAGCGTGGCGATGCGCATGTCCTTTTCGTCGAGATGGAACAGCCGCCCGATGTAGCAGCCAAGGCTGCCGCCGATCTGCAGCGCGGCGCCCTCGCGCCCGGCGCTGCCGCCGAACAGGTGCGTGATGACGGTCGACAGGTAGATCGCCGGCACGAGCAGCAGCGGCACCTTGTCGCCGAAGTGGATGGCGTCGATGATGGCGTTGGTGTTCTTGTTTTCCATTTTGGTCAGGCGGTAGATGGCTGCGATGAGCAGGCCGCCCACAGGCAGCAGCCACAGCAGCCACGGGTGCGCGGCGCGGAATGCCGCCGCCCAGTTCACGCTCAGGTGAAAGGCCGAGCCGACCAGCCCGCCGATGCCACCGGTCACGCCCGCGATGATGAGCCACTTGAGAAACGTGCGCACAAACTGCCACATGGTGCGCGCTTCCCGCTCGGCCTCTTTTTTCATATCGTCCACGGTGATGGTGTCCTTTTTATGCGTATTTGCGCCAAATTGGCGCATACGCAAGTACTATACAACAGAATTTGCAGAAATTCCACCGTCATACTTGATTTTTTTCGCAGGATTGGTTATAATCATCCGTGCGTTCGTGAAACGCGTCCATGGATAGGTATCGAAGTGGTCATAACGGCCCTGACTCGAAATGCGCGTTGGCTCTGGCCGTTTTCTCCGCTGAAAACCCTTGATTTATAAGGGTTTTCGCCGGATCGAATTTCAAAATTTCATATTGTTCTTGCGTGTTTTTCTTGCATTCTTCCGGAGCAGGGATTACACTTGAGGTATACGGAGAGTTGTCCGAGAGGTCGAAGGTGCGACACTCGAAATGTCGTGTTCCCAAAAGGAACCTAGGGTTCGAATCCCTAACTCTCCGCCAAAAACCCAGTCATATCAAGGCTTTTGCCCATATGACTGGGCTTTTCTTTTCTCTCAAGGTCACATCGGCGTACATGATTTTCGGCAAGAGCTCAGGTGTGCCAGCCGGTTTGCCTTGTGTCCGGCAGGGTCAGGATATTGTCCATCACATTTGCCGAGGTGATCTTGGACTTGTAATCCAAATGGCTGTAAATATTCGCCGTCGTGCCAATATCGCTGTGACCCAGCCACTCCTGGATTTGCTTCAGAGGCACATCGTTTGCCAAAAGCAGTGAGGCACAGCTGTGTCTGAGGTCGTGAAAGCGAATGTGCCGCAGGCCGTTCTGCTCCAGCAGCTTGCTGAAATTGGCGGTAACGCTTCTGGGGTTGAAGATATTGCCCATGGCATCCACAAAAACATAGCCGTCATACTTTTTGCTGTAGCAATTTCCGCATACGCGCCGATTCTCCTTTTGCTGCTCCCTCAGCGCCAGCAGCTTTTCCCGGATGTTGCTGACCAGCGGCAGGGAGCGCAGGCTGGATTTCGTCTTGGCACGGTCGGCGCAGACGATTTCACATTTGCCGTCTATCTTTGCGTTGGTTACAATGTGCTTAATGGTGATGGTGTTCCGCTCAAAGTCGATGGCGTCCCATTTCAGCCCCAGCGCCTCACTGCGGCGCAGGCCGTAAAAGGCGGTCATCTGAATCAGCAGGGAGTACGGATGATCCTTGGACGCTTCCAGCAGCCTCTCCAGCTCCTCCTGCCGGTAATAGTCCGCGATATACCGCTGCTTCTTGGGGCGCTCCACCTTGTCGGCGGGGTTGAAGGGAATCAGGTCCATTTTGACGGCGTATTTCAGCGCCTTGTGGATATTGGCGTGATAGTGGATTACCGTACCGGGCGACACGGTTTTCAGCTCATGCAGATAAAAGCTCTGAATGTGCTTGGCTTGAATTCCGTCCAGCGTCAGTCCGGTGTTTCGGAAATACGGTGCGATCTTCCCCTTTACCATCTGCGTGTAAGAGGAAAAGGTGGTCTTTTCCACCGAGCTGCGGATAATCTCCAGCCACAGCTCCATGTAGTCGGCAAACAGCATATCAGAGGAGATGTCCTCGTTCTCCTTGCTCACAACCGGCGGGACAAAGCTCTTGCGGGTGTCCAGCAGCAGCTTCTCGGCGCGGCGCTTGTTTCCCTTTGCGGGAAGTCCTGTGGGAATCCACGGCTGCCTGCGTTTGCCGTTGGCGTCCGTGTAATTCAGCACCATGTAGTAATTGTCGTTTTTTATTTGCAGGTGTCCTGCTATCATAAACTCTACCTCCTTTGCGGATAGCACATGAACGGGCACCCTTTCGGACCGCTTTTATTATACGCCCGGCGGGAATGCCCGTCCAATGTGCCATACAAGTTCAAATCCCGGCTACGCCGCCGGCTGCGGATTTCCCGCCGAGAGTGCGTAGCGGATCACATTGATTTTCGGTACGCGGTATGCATTGCCGATTTTCATGCCGGGAATGTCGCCGTCGCCGATCAGCGCATAGGCCAAATGACGGCTGATGCCCAGCATCGCCTGCACCTGCGCCACATTTACAATGTCGGGGTAGTCCGTGAACATCACCTCGTATAGGGTCTGAATTTCGATTTTAGTCATCGGCACCACCTCCATCGTCACCAAGCACATGTGCGAGAAGCATATCAAGCTCTTCTTCTGTGTTCACCGGAGAGAGGCTGACGATACCCTCTTCGTTTTCATCCTCACCGAAGGGAGTGCCGCCTTCGCATACGATATTATCCAGTTTTTCCGAAATAGCATGGATTACATAGTGAACCTCTTCCTGAGAGAGAATAAACACAAGCTCGTGTCCGCACTCATCATCAAAGGTTGCCACAAGCTTATCGTCGCTGCGGTCAATACCGTTATCAGCATCGATGAGAAATTCAAGGAAAAGATCCTCAACAAAGAGGCAACCCGCCTCGGAAAAATCTGCGATCATACGGTCAAGCTCCTGTTTTCTGCTTTCGCTCAAACGGTTAAAATCAAAATTAGCTTTCATAATTTAATCTCCTTTCACCGGGCATCCCGGTCTTTGCGCTGACGCGCCAAATGTTTGTTGTAAAAATCCATGGCCTTGACAAGCGTCTCGGTCATCTGCTTCACGGAGGTGTCCGGACGGAAAAAGCTGCGGAGCTTGTCTACCGGCACCTTCACATATTCCACCTGATTGCCCTTAACCTCGGACAGAAGCTGCAGCACCGCGTCATCCGTGAGAGTCTGCGCCTCGCTCATGCGCCGCAGCCGCCGGGCCTGAGACAAGGACGGCGTTACCTCATCGCTGTCCATCACGGAGAAGAGCATTTCCTGCTCAGACGGCTGCAAATAGGACAGCTCCACCGCCGGAGTCAGGGCGATCTTGCCCTCGTCCACCAGCTTCAGGATGTCGGGGATTAGGTGGGTGAGTCGGATGTATCGGAACACTTGATCTCGGCTTTCACCGGCACATTTGCCGATTTCCGTCGCTGTGTCGAAATTCGTCGCAACTTGCGACGAATTCTTTTCAAGGCGACCCGCCTTCCGTTTCATCGCATCCATTTTCATCTTGTACGCAAAGGCCTTCTCCGACGGCAAAATATGCTCCCTTTGCAGGTTGCTGTCCACCATGGTGATAACAGCCTCCTCGTCTGTCAGGTCACGGATAATCACCGGCATGGTGTCCATCCCCAGTGCCTTGCACGCTGCCAGCCGCCGGTGGCCTGAGATCAACTCATAGCCGCCGTCAGGCAGCGGCCTTGCCAGCGCCGGAGAAAGCACGCCGGCATCGGCAATGCTCCGCATGAGCTGCGCCATTTCCTCGTCCTCCTTCACCTTAAAGGGGTGATTTCGAAAGGGTGTGAGGGCAGCCAGCGGGATTGCCTCTACCCTTGGCTTTTTCGCATTGAGCCGTTCCTCCGTGCTCATAAAAAGCTCCTCATACCCGGTCAGCCCCAAATCAATCAATCGGTCGTTCTTCATCGAATCCTTCCTTTCATCGTATAATCGTCTTTTCCTCTTGGGGCGGCCGCTGATTTCGCAGCGCCTGCTTCTCCCGCGGGGAGAGGTAGGGGTCGTTTTCCACCCACGCATCCCATTCACACGCCAAGAGGTCTTTCAGCTTTGGGTTATCCTCAATCATGTTATAGGCGGTTTGCTTTTGCCGCCGAAGGCGGGAAAGCTCTGCGGTGCAGTCGGCGCAGGATTTTGTCAGCTCGACTCACTCCGCAGGATCGGCGCAGCCTCGCTGCTTATTGCGGATTTTGCTGCGTGCAGCGGATATTGCATCCATCTCCTTGTCCATTCGTGCAAGAAACCTCTGCACATCCTCCGGCGTGTCCAAATGCTCCCGACACACCAGCGTTATTTCAGCGGTGAAGCGATCCAGCCTGCGGCAAGCCTCCCGGCACTCCGCCGACAGGGGCTGCCGATACTCCTTTTCGTACAGCGGCGCAACGCCCAGCACGATTGCCACGCAGCGGAAGAAGCTCAAATACCCGGTGACGCGGGGCAAATGCAGATAGAAATCCCGCTGCCGGTAATATTTTTCCGTCGGCGGATTTTTCCTGGCATATTCCCGTGTGTAGGGCCTCATGAATTCAAAATAGCGCCGGGTCACACGGATGTCCCGCTGGTTCTCCAGCAGCCTGTCCTGCAGCGCCTCCTTGTCATATTCGGCTCCCAGCCTGAAGGTACGCATACACTTTTTGGAGCTTAGAGAACGGAGGGTGGCGTACCTGCGGTAGGGATCGCACACGAACACATAGCCCTTCTTCCGCAGCACGGCGCTCAGCTCCGTCCAGCTGCTTGACATCGTCAGTGCCTCGTCCAGCGCCCGCCGCATAAGGTTGTAGCGGGTAGGCTCGCCGTTCTTTTCGGCAAAGTAGACCGACCGCGCCGTTTTATGCCGCTGGGGATTTTTCACCACAGACAGGCCATACTCCTTGCAGATACGGTCGGACATATCCCGCAGCTTGTAGTAGACCTCGTATTTTGCCTCCAGCTTTTTGCCCGTCCACATATTCACCGGATTCACAACAAAGTGGTTGTGATAAGTGCCGGTGTTGAAGTGAGTGGCAACAAGCACCTGCCGGTCGTTCCCCCAAAGCCGACGCGCCGTCTCCACGCCGATGCGATGGCATTCCTCCGCCGTGACCTCACCGGTCTTGAAGGACTGGTAGGCGTGGTAGGCCACATTGCCGCCGGCTTTGCCGAAGCGCCTCTGCACGGCAGCCATCTCCCTTGCGGCGGACTCCGCCCTGCAGCCAATTCCGGTGACGGCGTATTGCTGCTCCCCCTCATCCAGGGTTTTTCCTTTGTCGGCAGCATACAGCAGCACCTGCTCCAGGTCGCTCAGCTTGGTCTTGCTGGGGTTGGTGCAGTAGTCCACCACACGGCTGACGCTGTCATGGATTGCCCAGATCTTCGTCACCGCCATCGGCATCCTCCTTCCCGTGATAGGCGCGCAGAAGCAGGCTCTCGATCTCGGTCAAAGCCTCGTCAAAGTCCCTCATGGCAAGCTCGTAGCGGACGGTATCGTGGAGCGTTGTCAGCTTCTGATACGCCAGCATCAGCTCCCGGCGCGGAGCCTCTCTCACTGCTGCGCCGGTTCCCAAGCTTCGGAGATATTCCGACATATTCATGCCGCATTTCTTTGCCTTTCTGCGAATGGTATTCTTCTCGGTTTTATAGACTCGCACATTGATTTCCTCTGTTCGATTCCGCATAGATATCACATCCTTTCAGCGGGGTTACAGGGGCGCGCCCCTTTCGTATCGGCAGATACGGGGGATTTGGGTGCCGCAGGGCTACACAAATCCCATGCTCGTTATCCTTACGGATAAAAAGCGGTGTATAGCCCCGCACCCCTTAAAGCGGCAATTCCTCATCGTCCTCCGCCTCCTCCCATGACGCAGATGACGCTTGTGACAATGCTTGGGGAAGCCGGAAGGTTCCGTCATTCTGTTTCCACAGTGACACAAGTCTCTCGCTCCCGGAGGAACCGTCATAACCGTCAGCACCGTCATGCAGCTCCAAAAGCACCAACCGGGCAGCCGCCGTTTTACGATACTCGTAGGTGATTCCCAGAGGCAGCAGCACATCGCTGTAATGGCGGGGCAGATGGTTTGTGGGGGGGGTGGGGTTCCTGTCCCGTATTACTACCGCGGGGAACCGGTGGGGGACCGGAACCCCCAAACGCCCCCGGGGCCAGAGAAAAACCCCCACCCGGAAAAAAAAAACCCGGGTGGGGTTCTTTTCCCAAACCTTGGCGCTGAGCGCCCCCGGGATT
>OJKJ01001246.1_pt1 | contig 9938 bp, 19 predicted proteins | sample 1596491 | NCBI WGS metagenome assembly OJKJ01 (sample SAMEA4350160, study PRJEB24818) | metagenome | biome: human; feature: gut; material: faeces | place: Denmark | collected 2013-09 | reverse complement strand
CTGTTAGAGTTTCAAATGAAGAAAAAGAGGTAAGTAATCCGGTTAAGGCGGATTTTAACAAAAATCAGTTCGATGAAAGTGAGGTGCCATTCTAATGCCTAAAGTAATAACCTACAAGAAGATGAAAGATGAAACTGAAACAATAATGAGTTATGGGGATGTAATTAACATCATAGACGAGAACTTAGGATCAGAAGTAGTCGATGCTTTATTAGATTATGAAAAAGAAAGTGTTGAAACACCTAACGATAGGATGATTTCTTATATTGAAGATGGTATTTGGGATCAGCAAATTGAAGAAAGTGGAGTAATAGAAGAGTTGGTTAAAATGGTTATCTCTGATTTGGAAAGCCAGGGTTATATAAAGAAAACTAAAGATATAAATAAATTTAGTTATGAAGATATCTACTATAAAGAATTAATAGATGAAAAATTATCACCAGGAATGATGCGATATTTTGAAAAATAACTAAGGAGGAATTGAATATGAAGTATTCAGTACAAAAAGCTTTATCAGAAATTAGGCCAATAGCTGACATAATTGGAAAGACTATAACACTTAAATCTAACGCAGGACTTAAAAAATTAGGAGCATTGGATTATCTAAAGAAAAATGGATACCGAGTAACTAAGGAGGTAAAGTAATGAATTTAAAAACAGTTGAAGAATACAGCAAAGAAATGACTAGACTTGAATTTGACAATTTTACAAAACTTGAAGAATTATGCCCAACTCATTTCGGATTAAAAGACACTTTTCAGGTTCCAGAGTGTACTCTTGCGAAATGCAAAGAATGCTATGACAAAGCACTAGTAGGTATTGAATTTAAATCTGAGGTGCCTGGTCTACCTAAAGAAGTTATGCCAGCTTTATTAAAACTACAAGAACTAGAAATTCAGTCAAAGGCTATTAAAGAAGAGTCAGACAAGCTTAAGACAAATTTATTAGAAGCTATGGAGCAGCATGGAATAAGTAAATGGGATAACGATGTTATGACAATAACATATGTAGCAGCAACAACTAGAACAAGTGTTGATAGTACAAAACTTAAGAAAGAACTACCTGAGGTATTTAAGGAATATACAAAGACATCAAATGTAAAATCTAGCATAAGAATAAAGTTGAAATAGTGGAGGGTAAAAAATGAGTGAAACAGCTAAACAAATAATTGATGATTTACATCAAGAGCAATTGTTAAAAGAAAACGGAACGTTATGTTATAGATGTGGGTGCATGAATGAAGATCTAGTGGAAGAAGGTTCTAGATTACTAAAAGAGTCACCAGGTAAACCTTATATCTGCAGTGTGTGTAAGATGGTTATGGACACTGGTTACACCACTGATGTTATTGAGAATAATGAAGTTGTATTTACTTCATTATTAGAAGATGGATTTATGCCAGTTTAGGATAAGGAAGAGTGTTAAGAAAATGTATAAACTGCCACCAGTATAAAGATGAAATAGAGTTTCCTAAACGTACTGGTGGAGGATATCAAAGTTATTGCAAACCTTGTAAGAGATTACTCGATAGGCAATATAAAAAAGCTAAAAGGGAGAGTTTAAAAACTAATGACAGCTGGTCCAGAAAAACAGTTTGAAAATCAGATAAAAAAGTTCTTAGATAAACTACCTAAGACATGGTACTTCAAGTTTTGGGCAGGGCCTTATAGTAAATCAGGTATCCCAGATATTATAGGATGTGTTAATGGAAAATTTATAGCGTTAGAAGTAAAAGCAGAGAATGGACGTGCTAGTGAGTTACAGAAACGTAATATAAGGCTCATAGAACAGTGTGGAGGATATGCTAGGATAGTTTATCCTAAGGACTTTGAAAAGCTCAAGGAAGAGCTTATAAAACTATAAAAACTAAGGAGGAAGATTTATGGCAAAAGAAAAATGGCAAGAAAAAGCGGATGAACTAATAGACCAAATACTTGACTTAAAGGAGAAGGGAAAAAGAACTAAAGAAGAGCTAGATTCAGTTAAAGTTGAACTTGTTGATTTATTGGAAGAGCATAACTTAAGTGAGTATGTAGGAACTAACGGTAAAGCTAATTTCGTTAAATTTGAGAGAGAAGGTCTAGTTAAAGACAACGTAATTGATACTGTAGACGGAGTTAATAAAGGTAAGATTAAAAAAATAGATATGAAGGATCTTACTAAAGAGATAAAGGTTAATTTTATAAATGTAAGGGGGTATTTGGGTGATTAAAGTTATAAAAATCAATGACACTCTTAATGCATCATTTAATTACGATGCTGAGATAGTATCAAAGATTAAAACAATACCAGGTAGAAAATACAATGCTGATAATAAGTCATGGACTTTACCACTTCAAGCTATTCACAAATTGAAAGAGCTATTTACTAACTTAGATATAGCTGATGATATAGATCAAAATTATAGAGCTCCTAAATATGACTTTAAGAAAGAGTTAGAACTTATACAGTACAAGCCTTTAAAAGTGTTCGCAGAATGGTCATTAAAGCAATTACCCGATTACTTTTATGAAGTAGCAGCTTCAAGTACAGGAAAGCACCATCCAACTTACGCCCTAGGTGAAGGAGGATTAGTAAGACATACTGTAGCTGCAGTTAGAATAGCTGAAGAGTTATTTAGAAATGAAACAGTTCAAAACTTTGATGATAATGAAAAAGACATTATTAGAGTTAGCTTACTACTACACGATGGAGTCAAGCATGGCTTAGATGGAGCTGCAAATACAGTAGCTACTCACCCATTAGAAGTAGTTAAATATCTAGAAGATAGATATTTTAAAGTTGAAGAAGATGAACTAACTGAGGAAGTAATAGAGATTATGGAAGATGGTCCTTGGGAGCAAATATCAGACTGTATTAAATCTCACATGGGACCTTGGTGCTATGACTATAAGACAAACGAAAAAATACTACCAATTCCAGAAACAGAAATACAGAGATTTGTTCATCTTTGTGATTACTTAGCTAGTCGTAAGATGTTAGAAGTTAATTTTGATGTGGAGGGATAGGATATATGGAAGAGTTGATAAATGCTTTGAAAGTTATTAAAAAAACTTGTGATGACCAAAAAAGATGTACAGAATGCCCACTAAGTAAAGGTGACGACGATTGTCTTCTCATTATGACAAGTCCAGATCAATGGAATATACAAGATAAACCAATACAAAAGGTTATTTTATAGGTGACTAAATATGCAATACTCACATTCAAAAGTAGAAACTCATTTAAGCTGCCCTTACAAATACAAGTTACGTTATATAGACAAGCTTAAAACAATACAAGCGCCAAATGCAGACAATGCTCTTATAGTAGGCAACACAATACATCTTGGAGCAGAGAAGGACTTAGAAACAGCTATTAACTGGTATTACGATAACTATCCAATAATAACTGATAGACATGTTGAGGAAGTAATGAAGTTTGAGTATTTAATACCTAAAATTCATGAATTACTAGCTGATATTAATGTCTATAAGAAAGAGTTTAAGATTAATACTCCAAGATTTATAGGAATAGTGGACCTTATAACTAAAAATGAAGATGGATCAGTGGATGTATTTGATTATAAATATAGTAACAATTATGAAAAGTATTCAGAGTCACCACAATTACATTTATATAAATATTTCTTAGAACAAATAGGCTTTAAGGTTAGGAAGTTAGGATTTATCTTCATTCCTAAAGTAGCTATAAAACAAAAGAAAGAAGAGTCTTTATATCAGTTTAGAAAAAGACTCCAGGAAGAACTAAAAAATTCAAAAATTAAAATTATGGAAGTTAAATATGATGCATCTAAGGTAATTGAGTACATGGATAACATTATCAATATTATCGAAGATGTTGAATATAAGAAAAATCCAACAGGATATTGTTCCTGGTGTGATTATGAAAAATATTGTTTAAAAGGAGAAGATTACATGATATTACCAAGTAACCAAAGAAGAGAGAAAAAGATTGATAAGAATCCAGACTTATGGATTTATGCTCAAAGTTATGTAGGAAAATCTACATTCATTGACCAGTATGAGGATTTATTATTCCTTAATACCGATGGAAATACTGATAACACTACTGCACCAGTGATTAAAATTGCTAATGAAGTAACTGTTACTGGAAGAATAACCAACACTAAGTTTGCATGGGAAATATTCAAAGAGGTTATTGCAGAACTTGAAAAGAAAGAAAATGACTTTAAAAGAGTGTGTATAGACTTAGTAGAAGATTTATATGAGCATTGTAGACTATATGTTTATAACAAGTATGGTTGGGAGCATGAATCAGATGGTGGTTATGGAAAAGGATATGATTTAGTTAAAACAGAGTTCCTAAGTAATATGAAGAGACTTAAAGCTTTAGGATATCAAATAATTTATATATCAAAAGAAGTAATTACAGAGGTTAATCTTAAGAATGGGAATAAGCTAACAAGCTATAAACCCAATATTGGAGATAAGGTCGCTAATGTATTAGCTGGAACGGTTGATTTAACTATTAGGGCTTACATGAAAGGTGAAGAAAGATTAATTCAGTTAGCTAAAGATGAAAATGTATTTGGTGGGGGTAGATTTAACTTTAAAATTAAGACTTGCAAATTGGATATGAAGGAATTTACAAATGCTCTAATTGGAGCACAAGAAATAGTAGGACATGTATCAGATAAAGTAGATGAACCTAAAGAAAATAGAAGATCCAGGAAAGCAGCTGAGGGTCCTAAGGAAGAATTACCTGAAACAAAAGATGAAGAAGTGAAAGAAGACAAGCCTAGAAGAAGTAGAAAGGAGAAATCAGAAGAAGTAGAGCCTAAGGAAGAAACTAAAGTAGAAGATACTACTTCTGAAGAAGCACAGGAAGAGGTAGAAAAACCACGTAGAAGAAGATCTAGAAAAGCTGAATAGTTAATTAAGGTCCTGAGGGAACCATAATCCCTCAAATATAAATAAAACGAAGGAGAAAAAATTATATGGCAAAAGATTTATGGGATGAGTTTGACGAGAAAATTGATACAGAAGGATTAGCAAAAGATGCTAAAGAAGCTGCTGAAAATGGCGGTGGAGATTATAAAGAAGTACCATTAGGTACTTATGAGGTTGAAGTTAACAAGCTAGAACTTAAGAAGTCTAAGAAAGGTGATCCAATGCTTTCAATTTGGTTCAAGATTATTGCTGGAGAATATAAAGGCAGCTTAATATTCTATAACCAAGTAATGTCACAAGGTTTTGGTATTCACAATGCGAATGAAATGTTAAGATCACTTGATTCAGGTGTTGAAGTAGAGTTTACTAGCTTCAAGAAATATCACGAGATGTTATTAGATATAGTTGAAGCTATAGAGGGTAACTTAGAGTATGCACTAGAATATGGTGAAAACAATAAAGGATATAACACTTATAAGATAACTGACGTATTTGAGAAATAGCAGCTGAGGGAGTTAAGGCTCCCTCTTTTAATACAAAAGATTGGGGTGAAACAAATGGGAAGAGCTGAAGATAGAAAAAAGAGAAAATATATAAATAAGAAACTTACTCCTGAGCAATTCGCTCATTTAGAAAGTAATGTAAATAAAGAGTATATCGACAGTGAAGTTAAAACTCAAATAGCATATTTTAAAAAGTTATTTTCAGAGTGTTTGATCGAAGCGTTCCAAAAGAATGGGATTAACTTAACAAAAGCTAACATGATTATAGATGATGTGGGTGTAATAATGGAAAGAAAGGTAAGTGAAAAACGTGGGTCAACTAAAGAGAGAGTATCTAACTAATGAAGAAAAGAACTTCTATTTGATTTCTAAAGCATATGTTCAATCAATAGAAGGTCAAAGAAATTTAGATAACAAAATATCTGATGAAGTATGGATTGAATGGAAAAAGCGCGGCATGATGACTCCTGTTATGCAGAAATATTTAAAACTTGCTCACACTTATCTTAAAAAATTCTGTTATGAATTAGAAGAAAATCTTAATTCTCACGAGCGTATAAAATTAAATAAGCAGCTTATGAAATTTGATTATAAGGTTATAGATGATTATTCAGTAAAGAAAATTATGCGTGATTTAAACGATCATATTCAATATGCAATTATTGAAAGAGAGAAGTTTGAAGATGTTCTAGAGGATATAGCAGAAGTTAGGTGTGTTGGATGTGAAAAAGATTATAGAAAGTGCCCAATATACTCTCTATTAGACGATATAAGCACACCTTATTGTGGTGAACAACCTAACTGTCCTTATGCGGCTGACCTATCTCAATTCACTCAAGAACAGCTTAAGTATGTAGAAGAAAAGAAAGAAAAACTACGTAAGAAAAATCAGTTTTATAAATAACTTGAGAGGAAGTGATTAAAATTTTATTTTATGACTTTGAAGTATTTTCTCATGACTGGTTAGTAGTTATTAAAGATACTAGTACCAGGATTACTCACAAGATACTTAATGATCCTGAAGCTTTAAGAAAAGTCCATCAAGCTCATAAAGATGAAATTTGGGTTGGATATAACTCACGGAGTTACGATCAGTATATCTTAAAGGGAATATTACTTGGTATGGACCCAAAGAAAATAAATGACCACATAATAGTTAAAAATTTGGGTGGATGGCAATATAGTAGATTATTTAATCAAGTACAACTATATAACTTTGATATCATGACAGATAAATTTAAAGGTCTTAAGCAGTTAGAAGGATTTATGGGAAATGACATAAGAGAAACAACAGTTGCTTTTGACATAGATAGAAAATTAACACCAAAAGAAATAGATGAAGTATTTTTCTACTGTAACCATGATGTTGAGCAAACCATGAAGGTGTTTATTAATAGAAAAGAAGAGTTTGATAGTCAAATGAACTTAATTAAGACCTTTAAATTACCTCTCAAATATATCAATAAAACTAAAGCTCAATTAAGTGCAATAATTCTTGAAGCTGATAAGCAAGAACATGATGATGAATTTGATATTACTATAGTTGATACTCTTAAGTTAGATAAGTACAAGCATATTAAAGAATGGTATGAAAACCCACTTAATAAGGATTACAAGAAATCTTTAGAAATTGAAGTTGCTGGAGTACCTCATATGTTTGGATGGGGAGGACTACATGGTGCTAGAACTAAATATCAAGGAGAAGGAATATTTGTTAATTCTGATGTAACAAGTTTTTACCCTTCATTAATGATAGAATATAGCTTTTTAAGTAGAAATGTAAGGAGACCTGAAAAATTCAAAGATGTTTATGATATGAGAGTTAAGTTAAAAAGAGAAGGTAAAAAAGCAGAACAGGCACCTTACAAAATAGTTCTTAATAGTACCTATGGAGCTAGTAAAGATAAATATAACAATCTATTTGATCCATTACAAGCTAACAATGTATGTGTTAATGGTCAGTTAATGTTGCTGGATTTAATTGAGCATGTTGAAGCAAAGATACCTGGAGCGTTATTAATTCAAAGTAATACCGATGGTGTGATGTTTAAATTACCTTCCATTGAATTATTTGATACTTATAAGGAAGTTGCTGCAGAGTGGGAAACTAGAACAAGAATGGGATTGGAGCATGATTTAATTAAAAAAGTAGTTCAGAAGGATGTTAATAATTACATTATAATCATGGAAAACGGAAAGATAAAATCCAAAGGTGCTTATGTTAAATCATTAAATAAACTGGATAATGATTTACCAATAGTTAATAAAGCCCTTATGGAATATTTCATCAATGAGATATCTCCAGAAGAAACAATAATTAATTGTAATGACTTAATAGAGTTCCAAAAGGTAGTTAAAGTATCAGGTAAATACAGTCACGCACTATATGGTGAACAAATACTTAATGAAAAAATATTAAGAGTGTTTGCTTCAAGATCTAGAAAAGATCCAGGAGTATATAAGCTTCATAAAAATAAAACTACACCAGATAAAATAGGGGGAACTCCTGAAAGATGTTTCATAGAAAATGGAGATATAAAAGATATTAAGGTGCCTAGAAAATTAGACAAAGAGTGGTATATAGATACAGCCAAAAAAAGAATTAAAGATTTTGTAGGAGAGGTGTAACTAAAGATGAGGTTAAATGATAAATACAAGCTTGGAACAGATGAATTCAACGTGATTCTATATGAAAAAAAAATTATGGAAAAAGGAAAAGCTAAGAAAAAAGAAGATGAGAACATTGAAATAGAAAAAGTTGAGATATGGAAGCCAATTGCTTTTTATGCAACTGTAGAACAAGCACTTAATGGTGTCATAAGACGTGAAATAAATGGAACTGGATTAGAGAGTCTGCAGCTAGTAGTAGATAAAATTAATGAGCTTAAAGAATTTATACAGGAGGTAACAAACAAATGATAATAATTCTAATCGTAGGCGTATATCTAGTAGCATTATTTTTAATTCTCAACTTTTTTAAAGGAGTTAATAGATCTTGTAAAAATTCTATAACTTTAAATCCAGTAGATTTCAAGAGATCTCCAATAGGACAACCTACAATGTTTCATGAACTTAATAAATGCAAAGAGGAAGATGATTAATTTCAAAAAGCTGTATTAAAAAATGATATAAACAATGCAATAGAAGAGTTTCATGATAGTATCCAAACTAAACTCAACTGTTTAGATATGATGGGTATACCAGTTGATGTGATATGTAAAGCCCAAAGTAAGCATTATAAAAAATTATTAAATAGAGGGTTTGTGTTTAAAGAAGTTGAGTGAGGTGCACTATGAAAGAGTTAGAAAGAGTTATTAAAAAATACGATAAAATAACTTTTATGTGTATAGGTAGTGATAGAGTTACTGGGGACTGCTTAGGTCCCCTAATAGGAACTTTTATTAAAGACTTAGAAAACAAAAATATAAAGGTGATAGGCACTTTAGACGATCCTTGTCACGCTCTCAATATAGACAAAAAGAGAGAAGGTATATTAAAAGATAGTTTTGTAATAGCTATAGATGCTTGTTTAGGAGATAAATTAGAAATAGGTAAAACTAAGTTTAGAGAAAAACCAATAAATCCAGGTAAAGGTGTTAGAAAGTTGATTGAACCTATAGGTGATGTAAGTATTATTGGAATTGTCAACACACCTTCAGGTGGATTTGATGCAGTAAGAGAGGTTAGATTGAATATGATATTCAATATGTCAAAAGAAATAGCTCATAGTATTAGAAAAGCTATTATAGCTAAGGAGGTGTTATCTAATGCACATCTATATAACACCAGAACAATCTGTAGAAAATGCGAAGCGAGGAGATATTATGAAATCTTATAAAAACCAAACAGATATGCCAATAGGAGAACTAGAAAAAGAAGATGGAACTGTCGAACATTTAGTTTGCCAATGCAGTAGAAGACATGTTATATCATATGACACAAATGGAGAACATTGCAGCGAGTCAAAATGCGAGATTAATTATAAACAAAATAAAAAGAAAAATTATCTACATGAAATCTTAAGAAAATATTCAAGAAGCTAATTTACTTGAAAAATAAATTCACAATACTAAGAAAAGGCGAAGGTGGAGGGATAAAATGCACATAAAAAGAATTAAATATCGGATGAGTGAAGAGGGAAAATGGGAAATAGGTTATATTATAGGTTCTTATGATGGAGATAATAAAACCTTATTAGATGAGAATTTTAATTATGTTCACAAAATAAATATTGATGGAAAAGAATTTGTAGCGTATGATTGTAAAACTGATTGGGATACCCCACTTAATCTAACTATTCCTATTTAAGCTCTTAATCCTAAGATAATACGAAAGTACAAAGGGAGAATTTATCTCCCTTTAATTTAAACCTAATTTTTGTTTTATAACTGATTCAGCTAATGGAATTAAAAGCTTCAAAGATAATGATCCAACACAATTAGTTTTTTCTTTTACAATTTTCCAAATTCCATTATCACGGATGTTATCTAAATATTGATGACCTTCCCAAGATAATCTAGAT
>OJKJ01001244.1_pt1 | contig 9945 bp, 4 predicted proteins | sample 1596491 | NCBI WGS metagenome assembly OJKJ01 (sample SAMEA4350160, study PRJEB24818) | metagenome | biome: human; feature: gut; material: faeces | place: Denmark | collected 2013-09 | reverse complement strand
CCACCAGACCACCCAGACTCCAGCCGAGCCAAATAGCTTTCTCCGGTGCCTGTTTTAATACTCGCTCAGCCATCTCTTCCAGCGACATCGCGCCGAAACCCTGGCTGCGGCCAAATCCTGGTAAGTCGACAAGATGCAGCGTGAAATGCGAGCTCAGTTCCTCGCTTATGCAATGCCACACTTGCGCATTCAGTCCCCATCCGTGCAGTAGCACAAGATGGCAATTTCCCGAACCCTGGGTCTGCCACCAGATGTCATTCATCAGTTATTGTTCTCTTTTAGCCTAACAGGATGTTTCTATGCTAACAGTACCGGGATTGTGCTGGCTATGCCGAATGCCCCTGACGTTAGGGCATTGGGGGATCTGCTCAGTCTGTACGCGGGCAACGCGCCAACACGCCAGCCTATGCCCTCAATGTGGACTCCCTGCCGCTCATACCGTCATTCCCTGTGGGCGCTGCCTGCAAAAACCGCCGCCCTGGCAAAGACTGGTCACGGTTGCCGACTATGCGCCGCCGTTAAGCCCGCTAATCCACCAGCTTAAGTTTTCCCGGCGCAGCGAAATCGCCAGCGCCCTGTCACGTCTGTTACTATTGGAGGTCTTACACGCTCGTCGCACCACCGGGTTGCAATTGCCGGATCGCATCATCAGCGTTCCGTTATGGCAGCGGCGTCACTGGCGTCGGGGATTTAATCAGAGCGATTTGCTGTGTCAGCCGTTATCACGCTGGTTGCACTGCCGATGGGATAGCGAAGCCGTCACACGAACACGGGCCACTGCGACCCAGCATTTTCTCAGTGCCCGGCTACGCAAACGCAACCTGAAAAATGCCTTTCGTCTTGAATTGCCCGTGCAAGGTCGCCATATGGTGATTGTGGATGATGTCGTCACCACCGGAAGTACCGTCGCAGAGATTGCGCAGTTGCTTTTACGCAATGGTGCGGCGACTGTCCAGGTCTGGTGCCTTTGTCGAACCTTGTAGAGCCTCGATGATGGGCGTATTATAACCAACTAAAATAGTCAACTATTAGGCCATTACTATGATCCGTATTTCCGATGCTGCACAAGCGCACTTTGCCAAACTGCTGGCAAATCAGGAAGAAGGGACACAAATCCGCGTATTTGTGATTAACCCTGGCACGCCTAACGCTGAATGTGGCGTTTCTTATTGTCCGCCGGACGCTGTAGAAGCCACCGACACTGCCCTGAAATTTGACCTGCTGACCGCGTATGTTGATGAGTTAAGCGCTCCTTACCTGGAAGATGCAGAGATCGACTTTGTTACAGACCAGTTGGGTTCCCAGTTAACGCTGAAAGCGCCTAACGCCAAAATGCGTAAAGTCGCAGACGATGCACCGCTGATGGAGCGCGTGGAGTATATGCTGCAGTCGCAGATCAACCCACAGCTTGCTGGTCACGGTGGTCGCGTTTCGCTGATGGAAATCACCGAAGACGGTTACGCCATTCTGCAATTTGGCGGCGGCTGTAACGGTTGTTCTATGGTAGATGTGACGCTGAAAGAAGGGATCGAGAAGCAGCTGCTGAACGAATTCCCGGAGCTGAAAGGTGTGCGCGATCTCACCGAACACCAGCGCGGCGAGCACTCCTACTACTAAGTTATCCCCTCTTTTGTAGATTGCCCGATGCGACGCTAAAGCGTCATTTCGGGCCTACGTTGAACATGTGCCAGACGTTGGCGCAGCATTGCTTTGGCAAACCCCTCCCTTCGTTTCCCCGCGATAATATGACCAACCTCTCATAATTTAAATTTACCCCGCTCTGGTGATTCTCAAACGCTGGATGTTACCCGTATCATTCACGTGGGTACCAAACATACTCCTGACATCTGACTACAATAATTAGTTTTAGTGGGTATCAGTCGTGGTGCCGCAATATCTCTGTTCCCGATTGGGATAATTAGAGTTTGTCGTCAGAAAATTGACGTTACCCATAACAAATGAAAGGCCAGGTAAATCATGCCATTAGTCATTGTTGCTATCGGTGTAATCTTGTTATTACTCCTGATGATCCGCTTCAAAATGAACGGCTTCATCGCTCTCGTCCTCGTGGCGCTTGCTGTTGGATTAATGCAAGGAATGCCGCTGGATAAAGTTATTGGCTCCATCAAAGCTGGTGTCGGCGGAACGCTCGGTAGCCTTGCCCTGATCATGGGTTTTGGCGCAATGCTGGGCAAAATGCTGGCAGACTGCGGTGGCGCACAACGTATCGCCACCACGCTGATTGCCAAATTTGGTAAAAAACACATCCAGTGGGCGGTGGTACTGACCGGTTTTACCGTTGGTTTTGCCCTGTTCTATGAAGTGGGCTTTGTGCTGATGCTGCCGCTGGTGTTTACCATCGCGGCTTCTGCGAATATTCCACTGCTGTATGTTGGTGTACCAATGGCAGCTGCACTGTCTGTGACCCACGGCTTCCTGCCACCGCATCCGGGTCCGACTGCGATTGCCACCATTTTCAATGCCGATATGGGTAAAACCCTGCTGTACGGTACTATTCTGGCAATCCCGACCGTGATTCTCGCCGGTCCGGTTTACGCTCGCGTGTTGAAAGGTATCGATAAGCCAATTCCGGAAGGTCTCTACAGCGCGAAAACCTTCAGCGAAGAAGAGATGCCGAGCTTTGGCGTCAGCGTCTGGACCTCTCTGGTGCCGGTAGTACTGATGGCGATGCGTGCGATTGCCGAAATGATCCTGCCGAAAGGTCACGCTTTCCTGCCGGTAGCGGAGTTCCTCGGTGACCCGGTAATGGCTACGCTGATTGCCGTGCTGATTGCGATGTTCACCTTTGGTCTAAACCGTGGTCGTTCAATGGATCAGATTAACGACACGCTGGTTTCTTCCATCAAAATCATTGCGATGATGCTGTTGATCATCGGTGGTGGCGGTGCGTTCAAGCAGGTGCTGGTAGACAGCGGCGTGGACAAATACATTGCTTCCATGATGCACGAAACCAACATTTCTCCGCTGCTGATGGCCTGGTCGATTGCTGCCGTACTGCGTATCGCGCTGGGTTCCGCAACCGTTGCGGCAATCACTGCGGGTGGTATCGCGGCACCGCTGATTGCAACGACGGGTGTTAGCCCGGAGCTGATGGTTATTGCGGTGGGTTCCGGTAGTGTGATTTTCTCTCATGTGAACGATCCGGGCTTCTGGCTGTTCAAAGAGTACTTTAACCTGACTATCGGCGAGACCATCAAATCCTGGTCGATGCTGGAAACCATTATCTCGGTGTGCGGTCTGGTAGGCTGTCTGCTGCTGAATATGGTGATTTGATAACACTGACTGCCGGATGCATCGCATCCGGCATCAACCGCACTCTACTTCTTCTTCGCTGCAGCTCTGCGCCGTCTGTCCAAATCCTTCAGCAACTTGTTCACGCCATCATCGGCAAACATCGTCTCAAGCGTTGCGGAAAGCTTGCGTCGCCAGTTTTTATACTGGTAACTGGTGCCAGGAATATTCACCGGTTCGGCCATATCCAGCCAGTCTTCCGGCTGTAGTCCTAACAGAGCACTGTTACTGTCGGCAATGTAGCGCTGCAAACCACGGTTCAGCGTCGGCGTCATCGACATCAACGATGCCTTATGCCCGGCACGTTTTGGCAGACAACCATATTTATGCAGTGCATCCAGCAGCCCTTGCTTCGCCAGTTCGCGATCCTGATACAGACCGCGCAGTACCACTTCATCCGGATACAGCCCCAGGGTTTTGCCCAGCGTTAGATCCCCGCTCTCCCAGTAACCACGCAGCGTTGGCAGGTCGTGTGTCGCCGCAACCGCCATCGACTGCTCCGGGTACGCTTTCGGTGAACGGAACGTCTTCTCGTGGTCGTTTTCGAAATAGAGCACTTTGTAGGAGTACACACCGCTGCTGCGCAGCTTACCGACAATCTCTACCGGTACGGTACCGAGATCTTCACCAATCACCATACAGCGATGACGTTTACTTTCGAGTGCCAGAATCGAGAGCAGATCATCCACCGGATAGTGAACATACGCGCCCTGATCTGCCGTCTCGCCATACGGTATCCACCACAAACGCAGCATCGACATCACGTGATCAATTCGTAATGCGCCGCAGTTTTGCATATTGGCACGCAACAGCTCGATAAACGGTTCATAGGCACGCGCGGTGATGATATGCGGGTCCATTGGCGGCAATCCCCAGTTCTGCCCCAACGGGCCGAGGATATCCGGCGGCGCGCCAACCGACGCTTTCAGGCAATACAGTTCACGGTCGCACCAGGTTTCTGCCCCACCTTCTGCTACACCAACGGCCAGATCACGATACAAGCCAATCGGCATTTCATAGCCCTGGCTTATCTCCCAGCAGGCGGCAAACTGGCTGTAAGCCAGCCACTGCAACCAGAGATAAAAATCGACGTCATCACGATGTTCTTCGCAGAACTGGCGCACTTCTGGTGAATCCACGTTCTGATACATCTCTGGCCATGCTGGCCAGCCCCAGCGCATTTCGTCCTCTTTCACTTGCTGGGCATGTAGCGCATCAAAGGCTGCCTGCCAGAACAGGCTGTCGCCCTGCTCTGCAACAAACTGGCGAAACGCAGTCATCTGCTCATCATCACGTTGCGCGAAACCTTTCCACGCCATTCGTAATGCTGTCATTTTTAGGGTGGTAACCGTGGAGTAATCAACCCAGTCGGCATCCCGCGCCTGTTGCAGCGTCTGTTGCGTGGTCGGCAACTGCCACCAGGCCTGAGCCTCTTCGCTAAGATGGAAATCTTCAACTGCGTTAACGTCGATATAAATCACATTCAGCCAACGGCGAGAAGACGGGCTGTACGGGCTGGCACTTTCCGGATTTGCCGGATAGAGCGCATGAATCGGGTTCAGACCGATGAACGACCCGCCACGTTTTGCCACATCCTCAAGCATCGCTTTGAGATCGCCAAAATCCCCAATACCCCAGTTTTTTTCCGATCGCAGCGTATAAAGCTGAACGCAGGCACCCCACAGCTTTTGTTTATTCAGCAACGCCTGCGGTTCGTAACAGCGTTTCGGGGCGACAATCACCCGGCAATGCGCGCGCTGGTCGTCCTGGGTGAGTGTCAGCGTGTGATAACCTTCCGGCAGCTTCGTCGGTAGATTGAACGCTTTGCCCCCCGTTACATGGCCTTTGTACTGCGTTCCTTCTTCGGTGGTCAGCAGCCAGCTATATTCGCCGCTGCCCTCCACCACCATCGGCATTTTTTTGCCGCTGGTATAAACCATGACATTCGGGACTGGCGTTACCGCCACTTTCGTGGCGGTACGTTGATGCATCGCGTCAAGCAAACGCCGTTTGGTTTCGGCGCTAATCGACTGCGGTTTACCGTGGGCATTGATGTAATTGGGGCTAATACCCGCCGCCAGCGCGGCATTATCCAGACGTTTGCTTTCCATCGAGCTTCCTTAGCGTTTTGCCTGCCAGATACGAGCCTGATAATCGCGAATAGAGCGATCCGAGCTAAACATACCGCAGCGGGCGGTATTGAGGATCGCCGCGCGAGTCCAGGCCTCCTGGTCGCGGTATAGCACATCCACCTGCTTTTGTGCCTCTACATAGGCTGCGAAATCCGCCATCACCAGATACGGATCGCCGCCCTGTTTGCCGATACTGTGCAGCATCTGGTCGAAGGCATGCTTATCGCCGTCGCTGTATTTGCCGCTTTCCAGCTCTTTCAATACTGCGTCCAGCACCTTATCTTTCTTCCGCCATTTCACCGGGTCGTAGCCTTTGGCCAGAATTGCCTTCACTTGTTCCACGGTATGACCAAAAATAAAGATATTTTCTTCACCAACTTTCTCGGCGATTTCAACGTTCGCCCCATCCAGCGTACCGACAGTAAGCGCACCATTGAGCGCCAGTTTCATATTGCCGGTACCGGAAGCTTCTTTACCTGCCGTCGAAATTTGTTCGGAGATATCCGCCGCCGGGATCAGTTTTTCCGCCGCCGAAACGCAATAATCCGGCAGGAACACCACCTTCAATTTGTCGCCAACCTGCGGATCGTTGTTGATCACGTCAGCCACTTTGTTGATCGCAAAGATAATGTTTTTCGCCAGGTAGTAGCCCGGTGCCGCTTTCGCGCCAAAGAGGAAGACGCGCGGTACGCGATCAGCCTGCGGGTTTTCACGAATTTCTTTGTACAACGCCAGAATATGCAGCAGATTCAGGTGCTGGCGTTTGTACTCATGCAGACGTTTGATCTGAATATCGAAAATCGCCTGTGGATTGATCTCAATACCGGTACGAACTTTCACAAACTCTGCCAGACGGACTTTATTCGCCTGCTTGATCTCGCGATATTGCTGACGGAATTTCGCATCATCAGCGAATTTTTCCAGATTGATCAGTTGATCGAGATCGTTAGTCCACTCTTTTTTCAGTGATTTATCCAACAGAGCCGCCAGTGCCGGGTTGCACTGTTTGATCCAGCGACGTGGGGTAATACCGTTGGTGACGTTATGGAATTTGTTCGGCCATAGCTGGTGATATTCCGGGAACAGATCTTTCACTACCAGATCCGAGTGCAGCGCCGCAACACCGTTTACCGCGAAACCGCCAACCACACACAGGTTCGCCATATGCACTTGTTTGTCGTGTACCACCGCCAGTTTGGCCCACACTTTTTCATCGCCCGGCCAGGTTTTTTCCACCAGCGTTTTAAAGCGAGTATTAATTTCGTTAATAATCTGCATGTGGCGCGGCAGTAAGCCTTTCACCAGTTTCACATCCCAGCGTTCCAGCGCTTCTGGCATCAGGGTATGGTTGGTGTAAGCGAAAGTTTTGCTGGTGATGGCCCAGGCGTCATCCCAGCTCATCTGGTGCTCATCGATCAGCACGCGCAGCAGTTCTGGAATGGCGATAGTTGGGTGGGTATCGTTCAGCTGAATAACTTCGTACTCCGCCAGTTCGTGCAGTTTACGCCCCGCCAGATGATGGCGACGCAAAATATCCGCTACCGAACAGGCACACTGGAAGTATTGCTGCATCAGGCGCAGCTTTTTACCGGCAGTATGGTTGTCGTTTGGATAGAGAACTTTGGTCAGTTTTTCCGCGTTGATACCCTGCTGTTCGGCGCGCAGGAAATCACCATCGTTAAATTTAGTCAGATCAAACGGATGCGCATGCGTCGCCTGCCACAGACGCAGTGGCTGCGCCACGCCATTACGATAGCCGACAACGGGGAGATCCCACGCTTGACCGGTAATGGTAAACTCCGGCTCCCAGCGTCCATCTTTCGTCACTTTACCGCCAATCCCTACCTGCACATCCAGTGCTTCGTTGTGGCGGAACCACGGGTAGTTACCGCGATGCCAGTCATCCGGCGCTTCAACCTGTTTGCCATCGACAAAAGACTGGCGGAACAAACCATATTGATAGTTCAGACCGTAACCCGTCGCAGACTGACCGACAGTTGCCATTGAGTCGAGAAAGCACGCCGCCAGACGTCCCAGACCACCGTTCCCCAGCGCCGGGTCGATCTCTTCTTCCAACAGGTCAGTCAGGTTGATGTCATAAGCCTTCAACGAATCCTGTACATCCTGATACCAGCCGAGATTCAACAGGTTGTTGCCCGTCAGGCGACCAATTAAAAACTCCATTGAGATGTAGTTAACATGTCGCTGATTCGCCACTGGCTTGGCGAATGGCTGAGCACGCAGCATTTCGGCCAGTGCTTCGCTCACTGCCAGCCACCACTGGCGAGGAGTCATTTCAGCCGCAGAATTTAAGCCATAACGCTGCCACTGACGTGAAAGCGCTTCCTGAAATTGCTTATCGTTAAAAATAGGTTGTGACATAGGAGTTCCACTTTTCTTAGATTTTCAACACAACGTTATCGCTAGTTTGCCAGGCTCGATGTTGACCTTCCTCATCCTGCGGGGGATTAGGCAGGGAGGAGTTGCGGGGATGAGCAAGGAAATGTGATCTCGACCACTTAAAGCTAGTGCAATCCACAGGATTAGCAGCAAATCAATGCCATACCGCGCAGAAAATCTGTATCTAAGTGCAAAAAATGGCCGTTGCGTATTTTCAAAAAGCGGAAGGTAACTCTATAAATTAAGTAAAGGAGTGAAACAGTTTCACAAGTAAAATATCAAGTGTGCTCCATCTCATTCTTAATAGATTTATTAAGATCATCTTTTTAGATGGCACTTTCATCAGAAATGAAGAAGAAACCCTTGCTTAAATGAAACTGATGAACATAAGGAAAATACCGTACAACCCAGTATTCACGCTGGATCAGCGTCGTTTTAGGTGAGTTGTTAATAAACATTTGGAATTGTGACACAGTGCAAATTCAGACACATAAAAAAACGTCATCGCTTGCATTAGAAAGGTTTCTGGCCGACCTTATAACCATTAATTACGAAGCGCAAAAAAAATAATATTTCCTCATTTTCCACAGTGAAGTGATTAACTATGCTGATTCCGTCAAAATTAAGTCGTCCGGTTCGACTCGACCATACCGTGGTTCGTGAGCGCCTGCTGGCTAAACTTTCCGGCGCGAACAACTTCCGGCTGGCGCTGATCACAAGTCCTGCGGGCTACGGAAAGACCACGCTCATTTCCCAGTGGGCGGCAGGCAAAAACGATATCGGCTGGTACTCGCTGGATGAAGGTGATAACCAGCAAGAGCGTTTCGCCAGCTATCTCATTGCCGCCGTGCAACAGGCAACCAACGGTCACTGCGCGATATGTGAGACGATGGCGCAAAAACGGCAATATGCCAGCCTGACGTCACTCTTCGCCCAGCTTTTCATTGAGCTGGCGGAATGGCATAGCCCACTTTATCTGGTCATCGATGACTATCATCTGATCACTAATCCTGTGATCCACGAGTCAATGCGCTTCTTTATTCGCCATCAACCAGAAAATCTCACCCTTGTGGTGTTGTCACGCAACCTTCCGCAACTGGGCATTGCCAATCTGCGTGTTCGTGACCAGCTGCTGGAAATTGGCAGTCAGCAACTGGCATTTACCCATCAGGAAGCGAAGCAGTTTTTTGATTGCCGTCTGTCATCGCCGATTGAAGCTGCAGAAAGCAGTCGGATTTGTGATGATGTTTCCGGTTGGGCGACGGCACTGCAGCTAATCGCCCTCTCCGCCCGGCAGAATACTCACTCAGCCCATAAGTCGGCACGCCGCCTGGCGGGAATCAATGCCAGCCATCTTTCGGATTATCTGGTCGATGAGGTTTTGGATAACGTCGATCTCGCAACGCGCCATTTTCTGTTGAAAAGCGCCATTTTGCGCTCAATGAACGATGCACTCATCACCCGTGTGACCGGCGAAGAAAACGGGCAAATGCGCCTCGAAGAGATTGAGCGTCAGGGGCTGTTTTTACAGCGGATGGATGATACCGGCGAGTGGTTCTGCTATCACCCGCTGTTTGGTAACTTCCTGCGCCAGCGCTGCCAGTGGGAACTGGCGGCGGAGCTGCCGGAAATCCACCGTGCCGCCGCAGAAAGCTGGATGGCCCAGGGATTTCCCAGCGAAGCGATTCATCATGCGCTGGCGGCAGGCGATGCGCTGATGCTGCGCGATATTCTGCTTAATCACGCCTGGAGTTTGTTCAACCATAGCGAACTGTCGCTGCTGGAAGAGTCGCTTAAGGCCCTGCCGTGGGACAGTTTGCTGGAAAATCCGCAGTTGGTGTTATTGCAGGCGTGGCTGATGCAAAGCCAACATCGCTACGGCGAAGTTAACACCCTGCTAGCCCGTGCTGAACATGAAATCAAGGACATCAGAGAAGACACCATGCACGCAGAATTTAACGCTCTGCGCGCCCAGGTGGCGATTAACGATGGTAATCCGGATGAAGCGGAACGGCTGGCAAAACTGGCACTGGAAGAGCTGCCGCCGGGCTGGTTCTATAGCCGCATTGTGGCAACCTCGGTGCTGGGTGAAGTGCTGCAC
>OJKJ01001242.1_pt1 | contig 9969 bp, 8 predicted proteins | sample 1596491 | NCBI WGS metagenome assembly OJKJ01 (sample SAMEA4350160, study PRJEB24818) | metagenome | biome: human; feature: gut; material: faeces | place: Denmark | collected 2013-09 | reverse complement strand
GGGCAAAGGGCATGTCCGAGGGCGGCGTCATGTTCAGGCATATTTTCCGAAACGCCTTTGTTCCGTTGGCCCAGTACATACCGACCGCATTTTTGAACACGGTCATCGGCTCCATCTATATCGAATCCTTATACAGCATTCCGGGAATGGGCGGCCTGCTGGTCACGGTGATTAAGAAACACGACAATACCATGGTTCAGGGAATCGTGCTCCTCTATGCCTGCGTCGGTGTTATGGGTCTGCTTCTCGGCGATATCCTGATGGTTCTGCTTGACCCGAGAATCAGCCTGAGCAAAAAGGGAGGTGACAGATGATGAAGCAGTTTTCTTACCGCCATACGAAAGAGGCAGAGCTGATGGATAGCATGGAACAGGCGGCAAAGGGCGCCCCACAGACCGATGAGGAGCTTTTTTCCTTTGCCGGATTTAACGAAGCGGAAGTGGAGCGGACCGGCTACAGCAACTATTCCTACTGGAGCAGCACGTTTCGGGCTTTCTTAAAGAATAAGGGGGCGGTTGTTCTTCTCGTTCTCCTGCTCCTTCTTCTGGCCTTTACCTTCATTCAGCCCCATCTTCCGGGCCAGTATGACCCGAACATGATCGTCAATGATGAAGCGGGAATGCAGTATCGCAATATTCCGCCCGGAGACCAGTTTATTCTGGGAACCAACTCCATTGGCCAGGATCTGTGGGCCAGAATCTGGGCGGGAACCAGAACCTCCCTGCTGATCGGCCTGTCTGTGGCGCTGGCGGAAGCTTTGATCGGCATCACGGTCGGTGTCATCTGGGGTTACGTGCGGAAGGCCGATTTTATACTGACTGAGATTTATAACATTATAGACAACATACCGAATACGATTGTCCTGATTCTGATTTCCTATATTTTGAAGCCGGGTGTGAAGACACTGATCTTCGCCATGTGCCTTACGGGATGGATTCAGATGGCGCGTTTCATCAGAAACCAGATTCTGATTATCCGCGACAGGGATTACAATGTGGCCAGCCGTTGTCTCGGCACGCCGACGGCGAAGATTATCATAAAAAACCTGCTTCCTTATCTGGTGTCGGTTATTATGCTGCGTATGGCGCTGACGATTCCGTCCGCCATTGGAAATGAGGTTTTTATCACGTACATCGGTTTGGGGCTTCCGGTCAACATTCCAAGCCTTGGCAACTTAATCAATGAGGGCCGCGCCCTCATCACCAGCCCGGCGCTCCGTTACCAGCTCGTATATCCGACCATCATTCTTTCGTTCGTCACTATTTCATTCTATATTATCGGCAACGCGTTTTCCGACGCGGCTGACCCGAAGAACCATGTGTAGAAGACAGGACAGAACGGATCGATCAGAAGGAGGAAAGGAATGCCAGAGAAGATACTGACGGTAGAAGATTTAGAGATTAAATTTGAACTGAGGGGAAAGACTCTGCATGCAATCAGAGGAATTTCCATGGATTTACATAGAGGAGAGATTCTGGCCATTGTGGGCGAGTCGGGAAGCGGAAAATCCGTGTTTACCAAGTCCTTCATGGGACTTCTGGACCAGAACGGCCATGTGACGGCGGGGAAGGCTACATATTACGGTGCGGACAACAAAGAGCCGGTGGAACTGACAGCCTTAAAGAAGGAAAAGGAATGGCTGAAGATCCGGGGCCATGAGATCGCCATGATCATGCAGGACCCCATGACCAGCTTAAGCCCGTTAAAGACGATCGGTGTGCAGATTATGGAGGCGGTGCTGCTTCATCAGAATGTAAACCGCGCCGAGGCGAAGGCCAGAACGCTGCAATACCTGGCGGATGTGGGAATCAGTGAGCCTGAGAAACGGTTCGGCCAGTATCCCCATGAGTTTTCCGGCGGCATGCGGCAGCGTGTGGTGATCGCCATCGCCATTGCCTGCAACCCACAGATTTTAATCTGTGACGAGCCGACAACGGCGCTGGACGTGACGATCCAGGCACAGATACTCGATCTGATCAAGGAACTGCGCCACAAATACCATTTATCCGTCATCCTGATTACCCACGATCTGGGAGTGGTCGCCAATATCGCGGACCGCGTGGCTGTGATGTATGCGGGAGACATTATCGAGATCGGGACGGGCGAGGACATTTTCTACGATGCGAGACACCCGTATACGTGGGCGCTGCTCTCGTCGCTTCCGCAGGTGGGCGTGAAGGGGACGGATCTATTCTCGATTCCCGGGACACCGCCCAACTTATTTACGGAGATAAAGGGGGACGCGTTTGCGCCGAGAAATCCCCAGGCGCTAAAGATCGATTTTATCAAACGGCCTCCGTATTTTTTCGTATCTCCGACCCATAAGGCTAAAACCTGGCTGCTCGATAAACGGGCTCCAAAGGTGGACCCGCCTTCCGTGGTAGAAAAAATCCGAAACGGAGGTCTGTTTTAATGGAGAGAGAAGTATTATTGGATGTAAAGGATTTAGACGTCACGTTCGGCGAGCGGAGGAAGCGGTATGAGGCAGTAAAGAAGGTCAATTTCAAGATCTACAAGGGAGAGACCTTCGGACTGGTGGGAGAATCCGGTTCCGGAAAAACGACCATCGGCCGGGCAATCATGAGAATTATCCCATCGTCGGGCGGGGAGATCATCTATAAAGGCGAGAAGATCAACGGCAGGATCAGCGGAGAACTGGACCGAAAGGTAATGGGGGAGATCCAGATGATCTTTCAGGACCCTCAGGCTTCGCTGAATGAGCGGGCCAAGGTGGATTACATCATCAGCGAAGGTCTGATGAACATCGAGAAAGGGATCGGCGAGAAGGAACGGAAGAAGCGGGTGGACCAGGCCCTCCTGGATGTGGGGCTGCTGCCGGAATTTGCCAGCCGTTTCCCTCACGAGTTTTCGGGAGGCCAGCGGCAGAGAATCGGTATTGCCAGGGCACTCATTATGAATCCGGAGTTTATCATCGCGGATGAACCGATCTCCGCGCTGGACGTGTCGGTTCGGGCGCAGGTGTTAAACCTTCTGGCGGATATGCAGAAGAAGCGCGGGATCACCTATCTGTTTATCGCACACGATCTGTCGGTTATGCGGTTTATCACCGACAGAATCGCGGTCATCAGAAAAGGGGAGATCGTGGAGATGGCGGAGACGGAGGAACTGATTACCCACGCCATTCATCCATATACAAGGGCGCTGCTGTCAGCGATCCCCATGCCGGATCCGCGGCATGAGAGGGAGAAGAAGCTTCTGGTTTATGACGCCTCCATGCATCACTATGAGACGGATCCGCCTTCCTGGCGGGAGGTAAGGCCGGAACATTATGTGCTGGCTAACAGCAGCGAGTATGAGGCGTATAAGAAGCTATACCGGGACAGATAGTCCGCTTTTCGCGGAAATCATGGAAAAGGACCATATGGAAAGAGGAAAGAGGAAAGAGGCAGCAGGAAGGCGGCGCTTGGGCGCTGCCTTTCCTGTGATTCAGGGAATTCCAGGGAGTCCGGAACAGGAGATGGAACGATGCAGTATGGAATTGTGATACAGCCGGTTGCAACTATTTATGAGATTCCGGCGGAGACTATGGTCAAGGATGGAATGACGCTGTCCGCTATTGCGGATGAGGCGATGTATGGAACGGGGCTTGCGATTACCGGGGCGGAGGTCACCGGAGCGGAGATCACCGGGGCAGAGATTACCGGGAGGGAGGCTGCCGGGCAAGGATTTCTGCCGGTGCGCACATTTTATGGTTATACGGGCTATGTGCGGAAAGAAGCGGTGCGACTTGTCTCTTTAGAGGAAATGATGGCGTGGGAGGAAGGCGGTCTTATGGTAACCACCGCTTTCTGCGTCGATGTGGTTTCCGTGCCAAAAGTACAGGGAGTAAGGCTTGTCAGCCTGTTCCGGGGCGCTCTGGTGAATGTGATACCGTATGAATGCGGCATAGAAGGCTGGGGGAAGGTGAAGCTGGCAGACGGCCGTTTCGGATACATCAGGGAGCAGTTTCTGGAAAACAAGGAGTTTTCGCAGGCTGGATTGTGGACAGAGGTACTTCCGCAGAAGAAAATTGTGGATAGAGATGCATTTCGCCGCGCTGTAGTGGAGACTGCCAAGACGTATCTGGGGATTCAGTACCGGTGGGGCGGCCGTTCCACCGCCGGGATCGACTGTTCCGGGCTTACCTCGGTAAGTTATATGATGAATGGAATTCTGACCTACCGGGATGCGAAAATCGTGGAGGGGTATCCGGTCCGCGAGATCGCAGTGGGTGAGAAAAAAATGGGGGATCTGCTGTATTTCCCAGGACACATCGCCATGTATATGGGAGATGGAAAGTATATTCATTCCACCGGAAAGGCGGGAAGCGGCGGTGTGGTGATCAACAGCCTGAACCCGGAGGAGGCGGATTTCAGAGCCGATCTGGCAGAGAGCCTGTATGCGGTGGGAAGTATTTTCTGACAGAGGAACCATGCCGTTTCGGGAGCGGATAGGTTTCAGAAACGGATAGTTTTTGGGAGCGAATCGGTTTCGGGGCGGATAAGCGGCACAGCACTGATCTGCGGCGCAGAGACGGAAGAGGAGAAAGAGAATGGATAAGAGACTGACGATAGAGAAACGGATTGAGGCGGAGCTCATGAGTTATGATGGGACGATGGGCATCTACGCCGATGATTTTCATGGAAATGTTATTGCCATCGGCGCGGATGAGCCGTTTGAGACGGCCAGCACCATAAAGACGTATATTCTGGCGTGTCTGTTTGATCAGGTGGAAAAGGGAAAAGCCAGTTTAGAGGATATGGTGGAATTTAAAGAGGAACACACGGTTGACGGCAGCGGAGTCCTGTGTGCGCTGGAGCCGGGGGCGGTTCTCCGGGTGAAGGACGCAGCCACCCTGATGATTATTGTCAGCGACAATGTGGCGACGAACATAATGATCGACTATCTGGGGCTGGATACGATCAACGCCTGCATCCGCGGACTGGGATGCAGGGACACGGTGCTGCATAATCCGCTTCATTTTGAGCGGTATGATAAGCTGGGAACATCGACTCCCAGGGATTACGCAAGCATTTTTACGAGGCTGGCAGCGGGGACTTTGATAAGCCCTGAAGCGGACGCGAAGATGCTGGAGATTTTTAAGAAGCAGCACTACAACAGCATGATCACAAAGAATTTTCCGGCTGTTTACATGGACAGTGACAATACGGATGATGTGATGGTGAATGTGGCCTCCAAGAGCGGCAGCATGAACGCCTGCCGAAATGACGGCGGTATCATTTACACCCCGTACGGTCCGTATGTGCTGGTGATGTTCAATAAGAAGTTCAGCGACGCCATGTATTATCCGGCGCATCCGGCGACGGTGTTCGGCGCCAGAGTCAGCCGGATGCTGTTTGATCAGTTCATCGCGCTGGAAGGCCGTTTTCAGATGTAGTGCGTGTCTGAAAATTGCTTTTTGTCAGTTATGTGTCACATGATCTGGGATTCAAATCCCGCATGGTGGCACAGGATGTCAAATATCTTTTTTTCCTGGTAGAAGAACTGGTAGCGGACCTGGCAGGCCGCGCTCTCTTTTATGGTGCGGCTCATGCTTCCGAACGAGGGCGCGGCCAGGGACAGGGGCTGGTCCTTGATCAGGTTGACGTGAAGCATCAGGCCGCCCTGGCTGACCAGGAGCTCGCGGCCGGTGAATTCCAGGATTTTAAGCCCTTTGTAGGTGGCGAGGCGGTATTCCTTTCCGCGGAACAAAACCGAGCCGACAGAACCGTTAAAATGCGTTCCGGCAAAGGGAATATCGGCCACGGAAAGCATGATGCAGCAGGGGGCTTTCGTCTTCTTGTCGGTCCAGGTACACTGGGTCCACACGTACCGGGAGGGAAAGGAACGGCCCCAGTCTTTTTCGATGTAGCCGAGACCACCGTCAAAGTTCAGCTTTTTCCTGTTTAAGACCAGCTGGCCGGACAGGCGGTGGGAGAGACTTAAGACTCCGTGGCGGCACTGCATGAACGGAACGGCGCAGAAAGGCCCCATAATATCGTAGCCGGGCGGTGTAAACGGCCCGTAGGAGAGGTGACCGGTCAGTGTCACCTCTTTTGTGGCAATATCCAGATGGATGCCCTGCTCCGAGAATGTGGATTTACCAAGGTTTACATAAAATAGACTTGAGGCCGCCCGGAACTGGTCGGCGGAGCAGGGGATAACCCATGACTCGGTATTGGTGATAATCTGGAGGGAGGCGGATGGCTTTCCCTGCCTGTTAATGTGGTATGCCGGAATCAGGGCGAGTACGCCGTCCGGCGACTGATGTTTTAAGTACCAGCCTTCAAAGTAAGAGTGTTTTTTCTGATAGCCGTGAAAATATTTCATGAGGAGAACCTCCGTATTTTTTTTGTTTTTTAGCAGATAGTACCATGTAACAGGTTACAGTTGACGGCCCTGTTTGCCTTTGCTTCCCAGCCAGCTGGAGCAGACCGGGAAGCAAAGGCCGACAGGGTTGTGAACTCTAACGGTAATAGTCTGTCCAGGTGCTGCGGAAACATTCACACTTGTTTCTTTTGACATTATCCGCTATAATGTGACATACAGGCCGTGAGAATGCGGCTTGTACAATAGGTAAAAGCAAGGCTGAAGCATGATAGAAAAGAATGTGAAAATAAATGAAAACTGAAAAACAGGCGCTGCCTGACCAGGGGATACTCATCTGTGAAGATGGGGATTTTTTCCCTTACAGGATAGTGAAATCCGCCAGGCGCACGATGGCGGTCTCCGTTACCAGGGAGGGAGAGATTGTCGTGCGGATACCGGATCGGCTATCGTGGAAGGCCGGCCATGAATTTGCGCAGCGGAATCAGGAATGGATCTTTGCGCATGCTTCCAGGATCAGGGAGGAGCTGGAGAAACGGGAACAGTTTCACTGGACGGAGGGGGCTTTACTGCTCTTTCATGGAAGCCCCAGAAAACTCCATTTTGAACGGGACTATGAGACGGAACGGTTCCGGGTATGCGATACCGGCGATAAATTTCTGGTATCCGGCCCTTTTACGGGGCAGGAGGGTGACGAGCCGCTTGTGAAGGCGGCCATGGAAAACTGGTACCGGAAGCAGGCGAGGCGTTTTCTGGAGGAGAGAACCGCGTGGTGGGCGGATCGGATGGGGGTGTCGTATCTGCGAATCGCCATACGGGATCAGGCCACCAGATGGGGAAGCTGCAGCGCCTGCGGGAATATTAACTATAACTGGAAGCTGGTGCTTCTGCCCGTGGAACTGGCGGATTACGTTGTGGTGCACGAACTGGCTCATCGCACAGAGATGAATCATTCAAAGGACTTCTGGAAAGTCGTTGAGAGAGAACTGCCGGATTACCGGCAAAGAAGGAGAAGACTTAAGGGTTATGAAAGTGAAATCAATCAGAAATATCAGGATTAAAACGAAGCTTTTGTTTCTGGGAGGAGTCAGCATTCTGGGACTCGTGTTTATCGGCGCGGAGTCCATTATCACGGCGAGACAGATTAACCAGGCCAGCACGGAGATTTCCCAGTCCTGGGTTCCGGCGATCATCATTGCGGAGGAACTGAATACCGAGACCTCGGATTACAGGATCAAGGAATTTTACCATGCCATAACCCACGACGAGGAGACCATGGATCATCTGGAAAAAGAGATGATGGCGGTCCGTGATGAGATCGACGCGGCTTTTACGGAGTATGAGCAGAATTATATTACGGACGAAACGGACCGGGAGCTGATGGAAAACGCCAGGGCCTACTGGGACCGGTACTTGGAATACAGCGACCGGCTTCTTCCGATCAGCCGGGGCAATGATAACGAGGAATCGCTGAAGATGATCATCGGAGAGTCCAGGCTCTTATTTGATGAGGCCAGCGGCAACTTTTTAAAGATGGCGGAGTTTAACCGTCTTGGAGCCGAGGCGGCCAGTGTCCGGGGCGATCAGCTTTACGCCAGACTGGCCAGGGTGAAGATCGTGTCCATCTGCCTGATTGCGCTGATGATCACGCTGCTTGTCATCTATATCATTATTGCTATCGATAAGCCGGTTAAGGCGATCGTGGAGGGGACCAGAAGAGTCTCCAACGGTGACCTGGATGTGTATCTTCCCTACGATTCTGAGGATGAGATCGGAATTCTGACGGATTCCGTGAATCAGCTGATTGAGCGGCTGAAGAACATTATTGACGATGAGAAATATCTTTTCCGCGAGATCGGAAGCGAGAATTTCGAGGTGAAGTCTACCTGCGAACAGGCTTACAGAGGGGATTTTGCACCTATTCTGTATTCCATTGCCAGCCTGATGAGCAGACTGGATATTGCGAAGCGGAAGAAGGAAGAACTGAAAAAACGGCTGGAGGAACGGGTCGCAGCGGAGATAATCGCGGAGAAGAAGCTGGCGGAAGAGAAGAAACTGGCAGAAGAGGATAAGCTGGCGGAAGAGACGCTGTCGGCGGGAGAAAATACAACGCCTGATCGAGAACGGGCTGGTGAGGAGACGAAGAAGGATGGCAGCAGAACGATGGATGCTTCAGACGAAGAAGGCAGACTTTCATGAGATGGCAAGAATCCATCATATTACACCTGTAACGGCGAGGATTATCCGGAACAGGGATATTGTGGGAGAGGAGGCGGTAGAGAAGTATCTCCGGGGATCATTAAAGGATCTGTACAGTCCTCATCTGTTAAAGGACATGGATCTTGCGGTAGAGATCCTGAAGGAGAAGACGGAGCAGGGAAAACGGATCCGGATAGTCGGGGATTACGATATAGACGGCGTCTGCTCTACGTACCTGCTTTACCGGGCGCTCACGAGAATCGGAGCCAACGTGGATTACGAGATTCCGGACCGGATCAAGGATGGCTATGGAATCAATGAATCCATCATCCGCGCCGCGGCTGAGGACGGAGTCGATACGATCCTGACCTGTGACAATGGAATCGCTGCTGTTGCGCAGATCAGCCTGGCGAAGGAACTGGGACTTACCGTGCTGATCACGGACCATCACGATATCATGCAGGAGGATGGCCATGATCTGCTTCCGCCCGCGGATGCGGTGGTCAATCCAAAACAGAGCGAGTGCAGCTATCCATACCCGGAGATATGCGGCGGAATGGTTGCTTATAAGCTTGTAAAGGCCCTCTACGAGGCATTTTCCGTCCCGGAGGAGGAATGGCTGTCCATGCTGGAATTTGCGGCGATTGCCACGGTGGGCGACGTGATGAAGCTGCGGGATGAAAACCGCATCATTGTCAAAGAAGGATTAAAAAGAATTGCAAATACGAAGAGTATCGGTCTTTTAAAGCTGATCGAGCGGAATGACCTGGATAAAGATCAGATTACCGCGTATCACATCGGATTTGTCATCGGCCCCTGTTTAAATGCAGGCGGACGTCTTCAGACAGCCAAGCTGGCTCTGTCGCTTCTGCTGTGTGAGGATGGGGAAGAGGCGGACCGGCTGGCCATGGAACTGAAGGAGTTAAATGACCAGAGAAAAGATATGACGAAGCAGGGAACCGAGGAAGCCATTGCGCAGGTGGAGGAGTGCTACCGTGACGATAAGGTTCTGGTGGCGTATCTGCCTTCCTGCCATGAATCGCTGGCGGGAATCATAGCAGGGCGCTTGCGGGAGCAGTATCAGAAACCGGCCTTTGTATTGACGGATGGAGAGGAATGCGCGAAGGGATCAGGGCGGTCGATCGAGCAGTATCATATGTTCGAAGGGCTGGTGAAGGTAAAGGATCTCCTGCTTAAATTCGGAGGCCATCCCATGGCCGCAGGGCTCTCACTTGAAAAAGAAAATATCGATGAATTCCGCCGCAGGCTGAATGAGGAGGCGGAACTTACAGAGGATGACTTTGTACGCAAGATCTGGATCGATGTTCCCATGCCTCTCGATTACATAAATGAGCCTCTTATTGAAGAGCTGGAGCTTTTGGAACCATTTGGACAGGGCAATGAAAAGCCGCTGTTTGCACTGAAAGGACTTCATATCAGAAG
>OJKJ01001241.1_pt1 | contig 9971 bp, 6 predicted proteins | sample 1596491 | NCBI WGS metagenome assembly OJKJ01 (sample SAMEA4350160, study PRJEB24818) | metagenome | biome: human; feature: gut; material: faeces | place: Denmark | collected 2013-09 | reverse complement strand
CTTAATAATAATCTGGTTCCATTTGCCCCGGGAGAAGGTTCCGTCGGTTACCTCGGAGTGGAGGCCCATCTTGTCATGGCTTATATCGGAGAGGGGCATGTACTGAAAAATGGGAAAAAAATACCGTCGCTTGATGCCATGGCTGAAAAAGGTCTGTCACCGGCAGAACTGGAATGTAAGGAGGGCCTGTCCATGCTGAACGGCACAATCACCGTCACTGCTCTGGCGCTGCTGGCCTCCTATGATTCCATTATCTCAATGAAAAACCTTGAAATAGCCGGAGCCCTCTGCTTTGAGGCGCTGCGCGGGACAACTAAGGCCTTGGATTCAAGGATTCACAATAATAAGCAGCATGAGGAACAGAGAGCGTCCGCCGATAATCTTCTCCGGCTTCTGGAGGGAAGCGAAATCAGTGAGGCTTACAGAGACAGCAAGGTCCAGGACGCCTATGTGATGAGAGGGATGCCTCATATCCACGGCGCCGCTTTCAGACTCGTCAAGGAGGCTTATGAGGTAATTATCAATGAAATGCACTCCGTCAGTGATAATCCGGAAATTTTCGAGACTGAAGACGGCAGAGGTGAAGCTCTGATGTGCGGAAACTTCGACGGTTCCTTTGTCGGTACCCATGCCGATATGATCAGCATGGCCGCGGCTATTGCCGGAAACCAGGCGGAAAGAAGCATTGACCGCATGGTTAACCGCAATTTAAACGACGGCCTCCCCGCCTTCCTCGTCGCGAACCCGGGGCTGAATAACGGCTTTATGATCCCGCAGTATACGGCAGCCGGTCTTCAGAATGAAATCAAGCTGCTTGCCGTGCCTGCCTCCATTGATTCAATACCAACCTGCGCCGGACAGGAGGATCCTGTTTCCATGGCTTACAACGCATCGAAGCGCGCCGGGGAAGCAGTGAGAAAGCTGCAGTATATTATTGCAATCGACATCATGGTCTCCCTTCAGGCAATCGATATGTTAAAGCCATTGAGGCAGGGAAAAGCGACGGCAAAGCTCCATGATTTCATCCGGGAAAAAGTAGCTTTTGCCGACCAGGACCGTTTCTTTTATCCCGATATTGAATATATTTACACGCTTGTCAAGGATGGTACCCTGATTCAGCTCATCGAAGAAGAAACAGGAGCTATCAACCTTTAAGATACACACTCATACTGCTGACTTCATACGTACAAGACAAGGATGGAGAGGGCGCCCGATGGAATTTACGGCCTGCGGGATGCCCTCTTTATTCCGTGTGAACATGACATTCCGTTGTAACAGTTCAGACAGCATGAACTGTTACATTCTGTTCTTTTCCGGCCTCCGGTTTTTACGCTTTTCCTTGCCTTTTTATCTATCTGATGCTATAATAGCGACAAGTGCGGTTATTTTTTTGTGGTGCTGATGGACAGTGGTAAATTGCAAGGGAAAGGGGCTGTTTTCCTGTCATTTTTATAGTTAACGCCATATCCGCCGCTATCATTTACGGAGGTATTTATATGCAGACATTTCTGAACGTAGTGCTCATCATCCTGGTTATTGCACTCATTGCACTGGCAGTACTTTATTATTTCGGAAGGAAGATGGAGAAGCGTCAGGCTGAGCAGCAGTCCATGATGGAAGCTGCAAAACAGACGGTTTCAATTCTCGTTATTGATAAGAAGAAACTGAAAGTCAAAGAGTCGGGTCTCCCTAAGATGGTTATTGATCAGACTCCATGGTATATGAGAAGGGCCAAGCTTCCTATTGTGAAGGCAAAGGTCGGACCGAAGGTTTTAACTCTTATTGCAGATGACAAGGCGTTTTTACAGCTCCCGGTTAAGACAGAAGCCAAGGTTGTAATCAGCGGGCTCTACATAACGGATGTTAAGAGCGTCCGCGGTGGCATACCGCCGCTTCCTAAGAAGAAGGGATTCTTTGCACGGTTTAAGAAAGATAAGAGTGGGAAAAAGTAATTAGAGTGATAATTGAATTTAGGTATAGGAAAAAAACTGCCGGGACAGGTGAACTGTTAACGGCAGTTTTTTTGTATCTGTTACTGTATTTTTCATTAACTACGGTATATTAGGCAGCTGTAAGCTTTATCACTTTGGCGTACTTTTTCCGATAGTTCACGATATGCTCAAGTTTCGCTTTTCCTTCACCGCTTCATACGCCAGCAGATGCAGTTTATCTCCCTTTTCATGAAACCCCAGCCCCAGATTCGCGCCGGAATCCGTTGAAAAGCCGCAGTCAAACTGTGAGAGAAGCTTATAGTTTGAACGGAGCTCTTTCCGGAAAAAACGGCTGCTGAAATTATTCCGGCTGGCTTCAGGATAACTTCTCAATAAATTTTTCATGGAACGCTCCCCTCCATCAAAATAAAAGTATACCCCCGCAGCAAGTCCGCCGTCTTTCAGATAGGCGCTCATATAGTTCGGCCAGAAATCATCATGGTAAAAATTATGTTCATTCGTCGCAAAAAAATCAACGGTTATATCCACACACTTCTTTTTAATGGGAGGGGCAGTCCCTGCATCGGCAATATACAGAATATCAAGTCCTCTTCCGCACCTGTCAATGACTTCTTTATAAGCCAGCAACGTCTCTGGAAACTTATCCGTGACAATCAGCTCCGTACCGTCCAATAAAAGCTCCGTATGATTATGAAGGAAAAACCAGGCATTCACATAGCTTTCCCACATTACTTTACCAGATGTTCCCGCCTTTGTCAGGCATTCGCCCAGCCAGTGATAAGACCGCTCGAACAGGCTGAGCGTAGCCGACGGAAGATCCCGGTACAGCTCCCTGATTGTGTCAGGTTTATCGTAAAAACTGGTATTGCGGTTTTGCGTCAGTAATATTCCGTTCTGTATCCGCGCAGAATATCCGCAGCGGCAGTTCATCTCCGCCTCAAAAATATATCGGCTGTCCATCGAGGCATTTTGCGCCCTCAACTCTCCTCCGCATACAGGGCAGGCCAGCAGCCGCAGCATTTTAAGCGGTACGCCGGTATCCACTATTTCACAATCTCCGGCTCCAAGCAAGCTCAGCGAAGAGCGCAGCAACTGCTGCGCATGTGTCAGAGTTTCAATTTTCTCTTCCAGCGCCCTATCCTGCTCCGCGAACATTTTCCGTAATTCATCCCTGTCTTCCTGCGGCATTAAACCTGATATTCTTCTAAGGGACAGGATTCTGTGGATCACTTCCAATGGAAATTCCATCTGTTTCAATGTCAGCAGCCATTCGAGATCACTCAGGGTTTTCTCGTCAAAAACATACTGTCCACGGCTGACCGGAGGGACCAGCAGGCCGTGCTTAATATAATAATAGATGCTTGTTACGGGAACTGCGAATTTTTTCGCTGCCTGTCCTATCTTCATGCGTACCTCCTTGCAGATATAGAAATGAAATACCCGAAACTCCCGGCTCATACTCAGATAACTCTCTCTGGCTGAATACTATCCCTCTCTCTTGTTTTTCAAAATAACATGGATTTAGACCTAAGTCAAGGTTTTTACAAAAAAGGCTGAATTTTAAATATTGACATGAACTCCAGTCTTTTATTTATACTAATAACAGTTCAACATGAAATTGACAGAATACAACAGACCGATTTTATTATGGCAGGTCTGCTCAACTGCACGGCGGATTCAGCAAAGGAATCATCGTTAGAGCGTGTTTGAAAATTGCTTTCTGACATGCTCTAGGAAATTAGAACAGAATGCCGGTTTTGATTAACAGGCTATTACTGAGATTTATTTTTAAGGAGGATATACCGATATGGAATTTTTAAAAAAATCAGTTTTGCGTACAATTAAGGAAAACAGAGACTTAGTAGAAAATGTAACTGAGATTATACGAAATGTCCGTGACAACGGCGATGATGCCATCCTTCATTACAACATAAAATTTGACGGCAACGGCCGCAGGAATTTCCGTGTGAGCGCTGAGGAGATAGCGTCTGCCTATGCCTCTGTGCCGCAGGAATGCCTGGATGATATGCGGCAGGCGGCAAAGCACATTGAAGCCTTTGCCCAGGCTCAAAAAAACTGCCTGTTACCGCTGAACGGATTTTCAACGATACCGGGGGCTTCTCTGGGACACAAAATCATTCCGGTAAATTCCTGCTGCTGCTATGTTCCGGGCGGCGGTTACCCTCTTTTTTCATCGGCCCTGATGTTAATTATACCGGCAAAAACTGCCGGTGTTAAACGTGTGGCTGCCTGCGCACCGGCTGCAAAAGGAAAGGACTGTATCAACCCGCTGACCCTGGCAGCTATGGATATTGCCGGTGCAGACGAGATCTACGTCATGGGCGGTGCGCACAGTATTGCTGCATTTTCCTATGGAACCCGTCAGGTGGCTCCGGTTGATATGATTGTCGGCCCGGGCAACCAATATGTGGCAGAGGCCAAACGTCAATGTTACGGCCAAATTGGAATTGATTTTATAGCCGGTCCCAGCGAAGTCCTGGTTCTTGCAGATAAGACGGCCAATCCGGCTATCATCGCAGCCGATCTTCTGGCTCAATCGGAACATGATAAACTCGCCAAAGGAATTCTGGTGACAACAGACAGACAGCTTGGACTCGATGTAATCGAGGCCGTCCGGGCCGAACTGGGCACTCTGGAAACGGCAGATATTGCCTGTTCGTCCTGGGAGTCCTACGGTGAAGTCATATTTGCTGAAAATCTGAAGGAGGCCGTCTCTCTTGCCAATGAATATGCGCCGGAACATCTTGAAGTTATTCTTGATAATGCCGATGAGGTAACGGAACAGCTCTGTAATTATGGCTCCCTCTTTATCGGACAGGAAACGGGGGAGGTGTTCGGAGATTATGCTTCCGGAACAAACCATACACTTCCTACTATTCGGGCGTCGCGCTATACAGGCGGCGTATGGACCGGCACCTTCCTGAAAATATGCACCTACCAGCATTACGGCCGCCCTGCAATGAAGCAGACTGCACCTCTCGTATCGCGGATGGCAAGAAGGGAAGGACTCATCGGACATGCCAGAGCCGCTGAGCTGCGGAACGAGCTTTTATAGGAATGGAACCGGAATAGCCTGAAAGGTACTTTCAGCATTAGTATTGCATTAATATCAGAAAGAAAGGAGTTAATAATGCGCCAATTTACAGACCTGGAAAATCATTTGTTGGAACTGGTTGACACGGAAGGAGCCATCGCATTTTTACAAAGGCTGGTACAGAGCGACAGCCAAAACCCGCCGGGAAATGAGATGCAGACAGCCTTGATTATCAGAAAAAAGCTTGATGAAATCGGACTAATAACCGAAGTTCAGGAAGTGGAGCCGGGACGTTTCAATGTAATCGGACTTCTGGCCGGGGAAAGCGAGGAGCAGCTATTATTTAACGGCCACATGGATACAGTAAAAACTGGTGATCCTAATACGTGGACCAAGCCGCCGCTGGGGGGATTAATAGAAAATGGCAGGCTTTACGGCAGAGGCGCCTGCGATATGAAATCCGGCCTTGCTGCGATGATTTTCGCGATTGAAGCATTAGTAAAATGCGGTATCACACCACATAAAAGTATACTGTTCACGGCCGTAATCGATGAAGAAGTGTTTTTTAAAGGCACCCGGGCACTGATTGACACAGGAAAACTAAAGCACTGCACCAGAGCTTATGTCAGTGAGCCTACCTCTCTCTGCATCGCAACCAGCCTGCAGGGAGCCGCCGAATTTACAGCCAGAACCTATGGAAAAGCCGCCCATTGCGGAATGGCTGAAAATGGTATCAATGCAATTATTCCCATGGCCGAATTTGCAACTGAACTGAACAAACTGAATGACAGGCTGAAGGGAAAAGGTGCGCTTCTCGGATTTCCGGTCAACCCCAGCCTGAATGTGGGCTCCATAAAGGGCGGAATCGATATCACTCTCGTCCCCGACTACTGTGAAATGAATTTCGACCGTCAGGTATTTCCCGGTGAGGATATGCAGCAGGCAATTGACGAAATCCACGAGATATTCAAACAGGTATGTTCCAAATATGGGACGAGAAATGAGCTGACCTGTAACCAGTATTTCAATTACTGGAAAGTCGATAAAGCTCATCCTGTTGCCCAGACTGCCGTTCACTGCCACGAAATGGTCACTGGAAGTAAGCCCGATGATACCCTGTTCCGCGCCTATGCAGAAGTGGAAATGATTGCACAGCAGGGAATTCCCGGTATCATCTACGGTCCGGGCAGCATACTGCAGGCTCACCGGCCGGATGAATATGTAGAGCTTGATGAATTTATCACGGCACTTAAAACTTATGCATTGATTGGACTTGATTTTATACGTTGATTGATATGTTTGTACCAGAGGTTGAGCCAACAAAAGTATACCATACGAAGTACGCAAGGAGGGCCAAATATGAGTAATCAGAAAACAGAAAAACTTGGGTTAAAAAAATCATTATCTTACGGCATGGGTGCCATCGGAGAAGGGATCGGATATAACTTCTTTTACAGCTATTTTATCTTTTTTTTGATTAATATTGCCGGGGTTAATCCGGCCGTCGCAGGGACTGTTTCCCTTATTGCAGTATTCTGGGATGCCGTCACTGACCCTATTATCGGTTCTATGTCCGACCGGTGCCGCAACAAAAGGGGGCGCAGAACACCGTTTATCAAATACGGCTCTATATTCCTCGGAATCTCCCTGGCGCTTATGTTCATCAATATCGACCTGCCTGCCGGTGCAAAGGTAGTGTATTATATCCTAATCAATATTGCCTACTGGACGTTCCTGACTTCGGCTGTAATTCCCCATATAGCATTGGGTTCCGAACTGACGGATGACTTTGAGGAAAGAACTACGCTGCGCACCTGCGCCAATTTCCTGATGAATATCGGCATGCTTATCGCAATCAGCGGCTCACTCATAATTGTACAATTTTTTACAAAAATATTTGGCAGCGAAAGTCTCGGATGGACGGCGACCGGAGTACTGTTCGCAGTGATAATCGTTTTCGTGTATAATTTCTGCTGCTTTTCAGTACGGAACTTTGAGCCTGAAAACCCAAATCTTGCAGAGGGGTATGTACCGGAAAAATTGTCATTATCGTCTGTTTTCAGCAGCTATCTTCAAGCCCTCAAGGTTAAGCCATTTAACAAACTGCTGATTATTACTTTCTGTGTTAACTTTGCAGTCGGCGTCGGCTCCAGCCTGATGATTTTTCTTTACACTTACGTCTTCCGCTACAGTGAGAACAAAACCTCTTTCATGTTACTCATCACAACGCTTTTCCTGCTGCTTACAACCGTTTTAGCCGGTGTGATTGCAAACAAATTCGGCAAAAAGCAGATGATGATCGGCGGAATGATATGTTATACTGCCTGTTATCTGATCATGGCAGTACTTCCGGCCGGTGACTTTACCGCTTACCTTTACATTTTGTTTTACGGTATCGGAAATGCCACTTACTGGACATTGATTTATTCCATGTCTTATGATACGGCATTGATTGAGAAGTTCAAATCCGGCAATTCTCCGGACGGCCTCTATACTTCGATGATCGGCTTTTTCATGAAGGCCGGAAGCGCAATCGGAATGTGGATTACCGGCATTGTGCTCAGTGCAATCGGCTTCAACGCCGAAGCTGCCGAACAGGCCGCGGATACAATAGCTAACCTTAAGCTGGCATTTGGCATCATACCGGCCGTTATCCTCGCTGTTGCCGTAATAGCAGCTATTGCTTATTCGCTGACGAAGGAAAACTATGCGCTGCTGCTGACTGCGGCAGAGGCGAAGGAAAATGGTGCGGAATATCGGGTTGAGGGGTTGGAGAAGGTGCTGTGAGGTGATGTGGGCTGCACTGGGAGCTTTAAAAATTTATTATGACTGGATTGAGTGACTGTAAAAAGATGCTGTTCTGTATCATTTGGGAAAATTATGCCGACATGACGTAGATTATCGCAAAGATAGCGAACCTTCAAACTGAGGTAAGAATACCTTACTCAGTTTGGAGGTTTATTTTAGATGGAAGGTTGCTTTATTAGATAATAAATAATGTCCCTGACTGTAGAAATAGCACATGATGCATGTACAGTTCTTTTTACTCTAATTTAGTGACACATTTCAAAGTATCCGGCGCTTTTTCCTCGGTCGGTACCTGATAGATGGCTCTAAGAGCCGCACAGTTAATTAAAATTATAAGCACCTCCTATGATTTTTTACTACATTTATTCACCTGTTTTCTAGTATATCTGCTATACGTCTGCTGGCAAATCCATCACCATACGGGTTGCTGGCATGACTCATTTTATCGTATATCTTTTCATTTTCCAGCAGCTGCTTAAATGATTCATAAATTTTATCTTCCTGTGTTCCAACCAGCTTTAAAGTTCCAGCTTCGATTCCTTCTGGACGTTCTGTCGTATCCCGCATTACCAGAACAGGCTTTCCTAAAGAAGGCGCCTCCTCCTGTATTCCTCCTGAATCCGTAAGAATCAAATAAGAATTGGCAAGGAAATTATGAAAATCTATTACATCCAGCGGTTCTATAATTCGGATTCGATCATCTCCTCCCAAAATCTCATTAGCAGTCTCCCTTACAATTGGATTCATATGTATCGGATAGATTGCCTTAACATCCGAATGTTCCTCACAGACTTTCCGAATAGCTCGGAACATATTTTTCATAGGTTCACCAAGATTTTCCCTACGGTGGGCAGTAATCATAATTAAACGGCTCCCCTTTGCCCACTCCAACTGTTCATGGCTATAATCCTGACACACCGTTGTTTTAAGTGCATCAATTGCCGTATTGCCTGTCACATATATTGTTTCAGGCTTTCTTCCCTCATTAATTAAATTAAGCCTCGACATTTCTGTCGGGGCAAAGTTATATGACGATATAATGCTAACTGCCTGCCGGTTAAATTCCTCCGGATAAGGTGAATATACGTTGTATGTACGAAGACCAGCTTCCACGTGGCCAACTGGTATCTGTAAATAGAAACAGGCCAATGCTGTAACAAATGTCGTAGAGGTATCTCCGTGAACCAGTACAACATCTGGTTTCTCTGTCTCTAATACCACCTTTATTCTGTTCAGGATATTTGTTGTTACGTCAAAAAGCGTCTGGCGTTCTTTCATGATTGACAAGTCGTGATCTGGTACCACATTGAAAGTTTCTAGGACTTGGTCCAGCATTTGGCGGTGTTGCCCAGTAACACAGACAACCGTACGCATATCTTTTCTAGTTTTTAGTTCGTTTACAAGAGGGCACATTTTTATAGCTTCGGGGCGAGTGCCAAAGACGAGTAAAATTTTTTTCATTTTATCTATCATCACTTTCATATTAAAGTAATTTTTTAATACATATTCCTATAACTGTTCTATGGCCGCATATACTCTAGAGGTGTTTTTTTGATCAAAAAACTCAAAAAAATTCTCTACTCTTTCCAAATACAATTTTCTATTATTGAACTGTCCATAATCACTATTATAAATTTCACTAATAAATTCTACAACTTGATTACAGCTTGTTAGTACAGGCCCAAATCCATCTTTTTCATATGAAAAATACCCCTCCTCATATTGTTCTTTTCTATATTGCTCTGCATCAAATTGATAATATACCAGCGGCTTTTTTAAATAAGCAAAATCAAATGAAATGCTAGAATAATCTGTTATCAAAAAGTTAGAATTTCTAAGTAAAGATTGGATATCATATTTTTCATAATCAGCTATAATAATAGATGGATTTTCTTTGAATAAATGTCTATAAACCTGTAAGTCAGGATGCAAATAAAAAATGATTTTAAAATCATTAAGTCTACAAAACTCTTTTAATTTCTCATTAGATAAAAGTTCTGAATACTTTTTATAATAATCTGAATCTGCAAAAATCTGATCAGAATTATTTACATCCTTATTATGTGAAAAATCGAGCCAGTACCTCCATGTTGGAAGTACTAATATCTGTTTATATTTCTTGGAATTATCTATTAAATTATCAAATCGACAAAAAC
>OJKJ01001237.1_pt1 | contig 10027 bp, 7 predicted proteins | sample 1596491 | NCBI WGS metagenome assembly OJKJ01 (sample SAMEA4350160, study PRJEB24818) | metagenome | biome: human; feature: gut; material: faeces | place: Denmark | collected 2013-09 | reverse complement strand
ACCATGTATGAACTACTGATCGTAGATGACGAGGCCAGTTCCCGCGATATCCTCGCGTCCTGTTTTCCGTGGGACGAGCAGGGCTTTCACGTATGCGGCCAGAAAGACAGCGGCCAGGAAGCGCTGGACTATCTAAAGGATCATTCCGTCCACGTAATCCTGACCGACATCAGCATGCCCGGCATGGACGGGATCGAGCTTGCAAAAAGTATTTCAGAGCTGGAAGGTGTCCGGCCTATGGTCGTCTTTTTAAGCGCTTACGATAACTTTAAATACGCACAGAACGCGATCCGGTACGGCGTCCGGTATTACGTCTTAAAACCGACCAATTTTTCAGAGCTGAAGGAGATCTTCGGAACCATCCGGCACGAGCTGGATGCCAAATATAACGTAAGTTCCGACGATGCCCAGGACTATTCCACCGATGAAATCATCCAGAAGGTCTTAAGCTACTTAAGTCAGAATTACAGGGAGGGCTCCCTGTCCTCACTGGCCGAATCCCTGTATTTAAACCCCTCTTACCTCAGCCAGCTGATCAAACAGAAGACCTCCAAAACCTTTTCCGATCTGCTGGGCGAGGCGCGGATGAAGCAGGCTGCCCTGTTCCTCAAGGACCCTGACACCAAGATCTACAACATCAGCAACATGATCGGCTATGTGAATCCCAACAACTTCGCACGGGCCTTCAAGGCCTACTGGGGCGTCACCCCGACCGAGTACAGAAGCCATGAAAAATAAATCAATCCTTGAAGGACTGGAACGGAAATACCATTCCACCACAATCCGTTTTTTCATCAGAAGCCTGCTGGTCAACAGCCTTCTGATGCTGATCCCTCTTCTGCTCATCGGCCTGTACAGCATATTCCGGACAACGAATGAGAGTACCAGCGAGGCCGAAAAGAAGGCCTCGGTAATCTTAAACCAGGCGGATGACATTCTGGAGACCTTTTATACCCACGTGGACAACGCATACCTGTTCTTCGCGTCCAATCCCAGGGTGACGCTGCAGTTAAAGAATGCGTTTGATGAGAAATCGCTGACGCTGGATTCCATCAAGTCCGTCGAGAACATTTCGCTGAACTTTCAGAACCTGATTTACACCGACGGCTATTTGAGGAATATCTATGTCTATTATAAAAATGACTACAGCCGGATCTTCGTGCCCTTAAGCTCAAAGCTCATCTCCTTTCCTCCTGACAAGGAAAAGGACGTCTTAAACTCCTACGGTCACGCAGGCGAAGAGGACGTCTGGATGGAGTTTTCCGATGATCCGCTGCTGTATACAGAATACCGGACTCCCAGCCTGTTGGTCTACCGGAAGCTGTACCGCCGAACCACCGATATCCAGAACGGACTGGTCATCTTCAGCTTCAGCGCGGACAAGCTGAAGAGCGAACTGTCCGGCCTGCTGGAATATACGGATCAGAAGCTCTTTCTGATGGATGCCTCCAGCCGCCTGGTCTGGCCTTCAACGGAGGAATTTACGGAAGACGACCTTCTGGATCTTGCGGCGCAGATGGCCTCCCTACCGGCCACCTCCCCCGCGGACGCCGTCAACCTGGACTATAAGTCGTATACTGCGACGTACCTGCCGTCACCAAGATCCTACGGTTTTTCGTATCTTCTGCTGACCCCCAGGAATGAAATCTACCGGACGGCCATCAGTCTGACCAGCATGTACATCATCATCACGCTGGCGGCGATCGCGGTAGCCTGCATGATTGCATTTTTCAAAACACGGCACGATTACAAATACCTCGATAAGATTATCAGCGTATTCAGCACACCGGATACCGCAGTCAATCAGATCCGCCAGCCAAAGAAAGGCAGCTCCAGCCCATTTGAATACATCTTGTTCAACGTAATCCGCCTCTTCATCGAGCAGGACTACTTAAAAATGCAGGATTCCGAAAAGGCAGCCAAGCTCCAGCTCTCCAAAATGCAGGCGCTTCAGCACCAGATCAATCCCCACTTCCTGCATAACACGTTAAACAATATTTACTGGGAATCCGTCAAACTGACCGGCTCGGAGAACCGGTGCAGCCAGATGATATCGTATCTTTCCGCAATCATGCGCTACTCGCTCAGTGATCCCCAGGATAACGTAAAGATCCAGGAGGAGATCAACTACTTAAAGAAATACCTTGAAATTATGAAGCTCCGCTACACTGACCGCTTCGATGTCGAGTTTTCCCTCGCGCCGGACTGCTCTATCTACCCGGTCAAAAAAATGATTCTGCAGCCCCTCGTCGAGAACGCGATCTACCATGGGATTAAAGAAAAGAAGGAAAAGGGCCTGATCTCCATTTCCATTCACAGAAAGAAGGACCGTATCTACTTCACCATTTATGACACGGGCAAGGGCATTCCGGCCGATCAGCTGGCCTCGATCAGAGCAGGCCTAAAAGAGACCAGCCGAAACTCCAATCAGCATATCGGACTGGCGAACACCAATTCCCGCCTGGTCTTATCCTACGGTGAAGACTCCGTTCTGCATATGAACAGCCGCTGTGGAAAGTTTACCGTAATCTGGTTTTCCATACCGGTACCTGACCAAACATAAACGAAGAAGGCATGCCGCGGTTCCCCGCGCATGCCTTCTTCTCTATTCCTGAACCGTTCAAATTATCACCTCTGTCCGGATCCTCCTGTATGGCGGATTGTCTTCTACTTCACCCATACGCCGGACGCGTCCAGCGTATATCCATCCGGAGTCACCGTATTCTTCATCATCGCCCCATCGGCGCCCAGGTAAAACCATTGGCCGTCGGACTCCACCCAGGTACTGGAAGCCATAGCGCCGCCTGACTTAAAATAATACCACGCGTCGTTGGAATAATGGCGCCAGCCCGTAGCCATGGTCCCGTCGGAATCGAACCAGTAATCAGCCCCGTCTATCGTCATCCACTCATTGGCGGCGCGGTTTCCATCGTTCTTTACAAAGTACCACTTTGCCCCCTCCTGCTGCCACTTTGCAGTCTGGGAGCCTCCGCTCTTCAGTGCAAAACCGTAGTCCAGCAGAGCCGAGGTATCCGTATACTGTGTAGACTTGCTCTTCATGATAACCGCGATCAGACGAACGCCGTCCCGCTCCGCACATGTCACCAGCGTGTTGCCCGCCAGTGAAGTATATCCGGTCTTTCCTCCGATAACGCCCTGGTAGTATCTGGCATCATTGGGATACAGCATCTTGTGGCCCAGGGATATCGTGCGGGCCGCCGCCTTCTGCGTCGCCGGAATCTGATAGCTTAAGGTCGATGCGATCTTGCTTACCGTACCATTCTGAAATGCCGCCCGCGCGATCAGCGCCATATCATGAGGCGTCGTATAGTGGTTGGAATTGTTGAGGCCGTTCGGATTGACGAAATTCGTGTTCGTACAGCCCAGCTCCTTTGCCCTGGCATTCATCATATCCGCAAACTTGCTGATACTCCCCGCCGTATGCTCGGCCAGACCGTTGGCCACCTCATTGGCAGATTTTAAAAGGAGACCGTAGAGACTCTGACGCACCGTCAGCTTGTCCCCTTCCACCAGTCCCAGTGTAACGGCGCCGGACTCCAGATTCGTAACCGCCGTCTTGGAAAATGTAACCGTATCGTCGAGACTGCACTTTTCCGCTACCAGAAGAGCTGTCATCAGCTTCGTGATGCTGGCCGGGTAAAACTTCGTCTCTGCCTCCTTCGAATAAAGCAGATTTCCCGTGGCCGCATCCATGAGCACCGCGCCCTGAGCCTGGATCTCCGGCTGCTTTAATGTGTTCACCACACTGCCGCCGGTCCCGCTTCCCTGGGTGGCCCCTGGGCCTGCGGAAGTTCCCGGCCCTGTCGAGGTTCCCGATCCAGTGGAAGTTCCCGTTCCTGTCGAGGTTCCTGTTCCCGTCGAATTCCCCGTTCCCGTCGAATTCCCTGTTCCCGTCGAAGCTCCCGGGCCGCTCTGGGTATTATCCCCGCCCGGTCCCGCTGTCTCCGGCCCTGAAATTCCGTTATCCGATCCGCCGCTTATGGGCGGGACGATCGGAATATCACCGAAGGCCGGTACGGAAGCCAGAAGGCTTAAGCTGATTGCAATGCTCCATATTCTGTTAAAGCGTTTTACCATGTCTGTTTCTCCCCGTGTCATCCTGTATTCTGTATTCTGTACAATAACCTTTATCCTGCATCGGCACACAGCACGGTCCGCTGTCCCGCCTTAGGCCGGACAACTGCCAGGTAAAATCTTATATGCCGATTTTTCTCTGCCCGCCACTGCCGTTAAGCTTGTTTTTGGCGTTTCATCCCTCCACCTGCAGAGGTGGGGGAATTCTCGCTTGTTTCCTTAAACAGTATAGCACAAAATTGCACGGATACGGATTAAAATTTTCTTACAATAAGAGCGCACGCCCGGCGGAGGCTGGAACCGGATAATCCGGTCCCTGTCTGCGCCAGGCGTGCTCATTTTATGCCTTATCTTTTTTTACTTTCTGCCTTATGGGCGTTTTTCCACATGGCCCAAATCACGCTGGCCACGCATATAGAAGAAAAGCAGCCGCTCACAAGCCCGAATAACAGAGGCAGGGAGAATTCAAAAATGGACTGGATCCCAAAATGCCACGATGCAATCACCAGGATCAGTACGCTGATACACGTCGTCAGCGAGGTGTGCAGCGACCGTCCAAGACTCTGTGATACGCTGGTATCCACCAGCTCGTCGATATTTTTACACTTATGAAGATTCATGTTCTCTCTGATCCGGTCATAGATGACGATCGTATCGTTGATGGAGTAACCGATGATGGTCAGCACCACCGCCACAAACGCGTCATTCAGCGGAATCGCAAAGATCAGGAACGCGCACAGCACGATCAGCACATCGTGGATCAGCGCGATCACCGCAGATACTCCCGCAGAAAGGCCCGAAAGGATGGAAAACCGGATCCAGACATACACCGTTATCAGCACCGCCGCCAGAACCATGGCGATCACGGCGTTGTGGAGCGTCTTCTGCCCCATATACGGCTGAACCGCATACGTCTCCGACAGGGTCGCCGTAAAGCCATCCTGATAGCCGTTTAAGATCTGCGTCACGTATTCCTGGCTCTCCGGGCTGATGCCTTCCTGCCCTGCAAAGGTCAGAACCATAAACTGTTTTCCAAGGCCATCCTCCTTTGTCAGGCGGACATTTACATTTCTTCCGGTCTCACCGGATACCTTGGCAGCAACGGCGTCGGAATTCACATCGGCCGCGCCCCGGGTCTCATACTTTAACGTCGTTCCGCCCGTAAACTGGGTGTCCAGGCTTACTCCATTCTTCATAAATCCCAGTACGCCGGCCAGGAGCATGCAGATGGAGATGGCAAACCATATGTATTTCCGCTTCATGATCGGATAAATCTTCTGGTCCTTCTTCACCTTATACCACTTCAAATCGTGGAATCTGCCTTCCCGTATGATGGAAAGAAGCACAGTCCTGGAGAACCAGACGCCCACCACCAGGTTGATGATCAGGCCCACAAGCAGCGTATAGCCGAAACTCAGCATGGTGCCTGAACCGAAGAACATCAGAATTATCGCCACGATAGCGCTCGTCAGGTTTCCGTCGAGCACGGAAGAGAATGCCCTCTTGTATCCCCGTTTGACCGCCTCGGTCAGCGAAACGCCGTTTCCAAGCTCCTCACCGATACGTTCGCTGATGATAATGTTGGCATCCACCGCCATTCCTATGGTCAGTATGATACCGGCGATACCGGGCAGTGTCAGCGTATACTGCGGGATCGAGATCGCCAGCAGCTGTATGGAGGTCTGAAGAATCAGGCCGAAGCATGCCACCATTCCCGGCAGGCGGTACATGGCGATCATGAAAATACAGATACAGAAAAACGCTACCACACCTGAAAATACCATGATATTCAAGGCATTAGAGCCCAGGCTCGGGCTGATGGTGCTGAAGTTCTTCGTCTCCATGGCGTACGGCAGGGCACCCGCATTGATCTTGTCCGATAAGCTCTTTGCGGACGCATACGACTCCATGCCGTTGATCACAGCGCTGCCGCCTGTAATCTTATCCTGAACCACCGGATTGGAGATCAGCTCCTCATCCATGTAGATTCCCATGCGGCGGCCTACCAGTTTACCGGTAGCATCGGCAAATTTGTCCGCGCCGTCCTTTGTAAACTGCAGCTCCACCTCATATTTTTTAATTCCGGTCTGGTCCGAATACTCTACGGGCCGGCTGGTGGAGATGTCCTTTCCTTCCAGCATTACAGTGCCGCTCTCATCCCGGAAGGTCAAATTGGCCATGTCGCCCAATTCCGCGATGGCAGCCTCCGGCTTAAAATCCTTTTCGTCGGATTTCCACGGAAAACGGACGATTACATAACCCTTTTCATTATCCGTTGTCACCTCGCGGTCCGTGATATTCTTATCATCCAGTCTCGTCTCGATTATATTCCTGGCCGCTTCGATCTCATTCGGCGCAGGATTCCGGTCTAAGCCCACTGGCTCGAATACGGCCTCGACGCCGCCCCGGATATCGATTCCAAATCTCATGTCCCCCGCGCCCTTAATGTCTTTTCCAAGGCCGAAGCATGCGGTATAAACCGCAAGGATGACGATTACCGTCAGGATTCCAAGTGTTTTCTTTCCTGGTTTCATAGTGCTCTCCTTTTCGTCTCATCGTAGTCTTCTTATCGTCATTCATTATAGACTGTTATGAGAGAAAATGGTGCTAAGAAACCATTAAGATTTTCCCCGGTCCCTCCACCAGCGCTCTTCTTCCAGTTCCTTCCGGATCTCCTGTATGAATAAAAGCAGCACAACGATGGATATGGACCCCATGATCCCCATCAGAATCTTCACTGACACATCACCTCTTTACAATTTCATAATATTTTTTAGAAGTAACCCCATAGATCACCCCGTAAAAGACAGCAAACAGCAGTACCGCTCCGGCCGTAGACACGGCAAACAGCCCGACATTCCGCAGATTCAGCAGGGCCAGCAGCCTTGCGATCATCGGAAATGCGAAACAGATATGGACAGCAGCCGTAACCAGAGGCAGAAAAAACATGGTTAGCACCTGGGAACGGATGGCGCTCTTGATCTCGCGGGCCGACAGCCCCACATTCTGCATGATTTCAAACCGCTTCTTATCCTCGTAGCCCTCGGAAATCTGCTTGTAATAGATAATCAGCACCGTCGCCATCACGAACAGCGTTCCCAGAAACAGTCCGACGAAGAACAGCCCCCCGTACAGGGAGAAAAAGGACCCCCGCTCCATGGCTGCGGATTCGAGGCGGCAGGTCAATCCCAGGCCATTTAACCGTTCCTCCAGATCTTTGTACAGTCTGGCAGACCCCTCTTTGCCGTCTCCGGCGTCGAAGGCCACATAGTAAATGGGTCTGGATTTCGCCTCCCCGTAGGCCTCGGCCTGCTTTTTCTCCATCTCCTCCAGCTGGGAAAAATCCGGCAGGACGATATGAAGGCTTCCCACGGACCCCATGGCGTCCATACCGTCCTCTACGGTCTGGCCTTTTAAGCCGGCGACATCGTACCGTTTTCCGAAGATGGAAAATGTATCCCGGTCATAACGCATCCCATCCGCAAGCACCATCACCTGGTCATCACGCAGGCTGACATTTTGCCCTGAAATCCGGTTATAGTCCTCCAGAGTCATGAAGAAGAGATAGTCCAGGCTGTTGTAGTCCGCCAGATTCTCCTCCCTTACCTCGTAGCCGTCTCCCGTATCCACCGCGGCAAAGCTGACATAGCGGTAGCTGACAAGCCCCTCTGCGGTCTCCCCCGCAGCCTTTAAGGCACTCTCCACAATCCCGTCGGTCTTCGCGGCCGTGTCGTCGGAATAATCGTACACCGTCACCACGTAATCCCGTTTAAAACGGTTTCTCATCACATCGTCCAGTCCCACATAGAGGGAAACCGTGGAAGAAAGCATGACTAAAACCGCTGTTGACAGAAGGCAGATCACAGACAGACCGGCCGCATTCTGTTTCATCCGGTATATCATACCTGAGACAGAGATGAAGTGGCGCGTCTGATAATAATAGCCTTTATTCTTTTTCAGCAGCTTCAGCAGCGTAACGCTTCCCGCAGTAAATAAGAGGCCGGTACCGGCAATCACGAACAGAACCGCGATAAAGAAGGCAAAAATGATCATCGCTGTCCGCTCCGTCGAGATGGCAATCCAGTACCCCGCTGCCAGAGAAATGACACCCAGCACAGCCAGCAGCCACGGCGCCTTCGGCTCCCGCTCCCCCGCCTGCTTTCCCGCCAGCATTTCCACCGGCCTCGCCTTTACGACCTGCCATATATTATAGAAGAGAATCACCAGAAATATGACGCCAAAGAGCTTCACACACGCAAAAGCCGCCTCCGGGACAAAACTGAAATCCCAGGAAATATCCAGTTTCATCAGGCGGTACAGCAGCAGCGCAAAGACCCGGTACAGCAGAAAACCGAGCAGAATCCCGGACACCAGGCTCACCGCCGCCGTAAGCAGCGTCTCGATCGCCATGATCCGGGCCAGATGCTTTTTCCCCATGCCCAGGACCTGAAACAGCCCGAATTCCTGCTTTCTCCGTTTCACCAGAAAGCTGTTGGTGTAAATGAGAAACATGACGGAGAACACGGCCATGACCACGCAGCCAAGCATCAGAATAAATGCCATGGAGCCGCCTCCCCGCATACGGGCAAAGCCCGGATTCACCGTCAGGGAAGAGATAATATAATACATCATCACGGAGCCGATGCAGGTTAGAAGATACGGAACCGTGACGGCTGAATTTTTCTTTAAATTCTGAATGGCCAGCCTTGTGTAAAACAGGTTATTCATTGCGGCCACCTCCCGCCTCTAAGACGGCCAGCGTATCGGAAATCCGCTGATACATCTTCTCCTCCGTCATTTCGCCGCGGTAGAGCTGATGGAACACCTCCCCATCCTTGATAAACAGCACCCGTTTTGCATGGCTGGCCGCCTTGACGCTGTGGGTTACCATCAGGATGGTCTGCCCCTCCCGGTTGATTCCTCCGAACAGATCGAGAAGCTGGTCGGAAGCCCGGGAATCCAGCGCGCCCGTAGGCTCATCCGCCAGAATGATCGCCGGGTCCATCACCAGGGCCCTGGCAACCGCCGCCCTCTGCTTCTGGCCTCCCGAGACCTCATACGGAAATTTCTTCATAAGCTCCTTAATCCCCAGTTTTCCCACGATGGGGTCCGCCTTCTGTTTCATTTCCCCGTAGTTCTTCTTTGCCAGAACCATGGGCAGATAGATATTGTCCTCCAGAGAAAACGTATCCAGCAGATTAAAATCCTGAAACACGAAGCCTAAGTGGTCTCTGCGGAACGCGGCCAGCTCTCCCTCCGGAATCGTTTTCATATCTCTTCCGTTTAAGAGGACGGTGCCTCCGGTGGGCTTGTCAAGAGCGGCTAAAATGTTTAATAGTGTGGTTTTCCCCGATCCTGACTCTCCCATGATCGCGACGTATTCTTCCTTTTCCACCGTAAAACTGACTCCGTTCAGTGCATTTATCTGATTTCCTCCGAAACGGGTGGTATAGACCTTTTTTAATTGATTCACTTCAAGCAATGGCATAATGCTGCCTCCTTTCCTATGACAGCAGTATATCAGACGGGAAAGAGCGGCCGCCATCGATGAGGCTTACATTTTTCTGCGTATCCTTACAAAAATGTAAGGGAAGCTTAAAGACTGGGACCGCATTCGGTGGTATACTGAAATCACAAACAGATCGTTATCCATACAGCGGAAGGAGGTATTTCCATGTACAGCAGTTTTGAACAGCGCGCGCGCCAGAGGGGCGCCTACACCATTCAGGAATTTGAAAACACCCATGGACGCCCAGGCAAATCCCGCACGCCCATATCCGGATATAACCCCAAAAAAGCCATGAAACAGGCGGAAAAAGCGTATTTGGAATCCATGGGAATCCATAAGAAATCCCTGTTTCAAAGGATCAAGGGGCTATTTATTTCATAGGCCTGTTTCAGAATCCTCTCTATTCCGGTATAAATTTCGTCA
>OJKJ01001230.1_pt1 | contig 10048 bp, 8 predicted proteins | sample 1596491 | NCBI WGS metagenome assembly OJKJ01 (sample SAMEA4350160, study PRJEB24818) | metagenome | biome: human; feature: gut; material: faeces | place: Denmark | collected 2013-09 | reverse complement strand
TCTCAAATGATGTCAGGCCGTCATCGCCGACAAGACCCCGGTTCAGTGGTGATCTTTAAAATTGAGTCGCTTCTGATGAGGATGTTTATCACAGAGCGACGGGCGGAGCGGGAACGGCCGGCAGCTCAGACCGGAAGCAGTGGGATGAGCCGCACGCGGGCGGAAACGGGACGCTGCAGATCATCGCTATGAACGCACCCGAGAGGGTTGTGCTCATTGTTGACAAGCCTGAATATATTATCGGAAAAAACAGAGCAGCAGTTGACGGAGCAGTCTCATTCAATAAGATGATCAGCCGTGTGCACTGTAAAGTGATCACAGCGGGCGGACAGTACAGTATTGAGGACCTGAACAGCGCGAACGGAACCTATGTGAACCATGTAAGACTGCAGCCGCGTAATCCTTATCCGATAAAGAACGGGGATATTATTCGTCTGGCAAACAGTGATTTTCAGGTATTGATCAATTAGAGGGGTATGATCTTATGGCAAAAGCAAGAATTATCATAGCGGACACGGATGAGAGTTATATCCAGTCTATTCAGCTGAAATTTATAGAAGAATTTTTTGAAAAGATTGATCTGGAAATTATTACGGATAAAGAGTACTTTGAGCAGTTATTTTCTGCGCCGCAGAAGGCGGAGATACTGATCGTCTCTGAAGATCTGTATGATCTGTCGCTCCAGAAACATAATATCAGCTATGTTTTCCTCATGACAGAACAATATGAGGAGGAACAGACAGCGGATTTAAACTTGACACGGATTTTCAAGTATACAAGTATTAAGGAAATTTTTAATGAGATTGCAGGGAAAAGTGCAGATGCGCTTAACATTGAAGACAATGTAAAGAAAGAGACGCAGGTGGTCCTGGTAACGTCTGCAGCAGGCGGAGTTGGGAAAACTACGGTCGCGATGGGGCTGAGCGCATGCATGAGTCAGAATTATAAAAAGGTATTGTATTTAAATGTTGAATATTTACAGACTTTTCAGTATTTGTTAAAGAATCCGTCACCAATAACAAACGCTGATTTTTATAGAAAAATGATGGAAAATAAGAAAATTCTGTATACAGAAGTAAAATACCTGATAAGAACGGAGATGTTTAATTATCTGCCCCCTTTAAAGACCTCTATGGTTTCATTAGGAATTACACCTGAATTGTACTTCGGTCTTATTAAAAGTGCTAAAGAATCACATGACTATGATTTTATTGTAATAGATGCAGATAGCATTTTTAATGAAGAAAAAGCTAAATTAGTCGATTTGGCTGATAAAGTAATAATTGTAACAAATCAAAATGCAGGTTCTGTTGCAGCTACTAATGTTCTTATTTCAAATATTAACAAGATTAATGATGAGAAATATATTTATATTTGCAATAATTTTAATAAAGAGTTAGATAATGGGCTTATTTCCCCCAATACTTCGTTGAAATTTAGCATTAATGAATATATAGAGCATTTACCTCATTATGATACTCTGAAAGGAATAGATTTTGCAAATTATTCGGATTTTCAAAAGACAGCATATCTGTTGATTTAATAGATAAGGAGAATTTATGGAAAAAGAAACAGCGATTATAATATTCAAGATTTTGAAAAATAATTTTGAAGTTGATCTTGAGATACCTTTAGATATTTCAGCAAATGAATTAGTAATTGCACTTAATGCCGCATATTACCTTGATATAGATATATCAGATGTGAAAAATTGTTATTTGAAATCAGAAAATCCAATCGCATTATTGAAAGGAAATAAAAAATTGTCTGAATTTAATATACATAATGGAACAATTATTTATGTAGCTGATTAAGGGGAAGAGTATGGAATTTGGATATATATTAAAATTAACAAATAAAAATCTTTATAAGGAAATTCAATTGCCACACAATAGTGAGCGTTTTCGCGTTGGAACATACGCAGAATGTGATGTGCGCTTGTATAAGGACGATTTTTTTGAGCAGTTTGAATTGGATTTTATTAATTTAAATAATTGCTGGAAGGTATCTTGTTCTGACAATATTTATTTTGATATTGGAGATATACGTAAATTGATTTCCTGTGATTTAAAACATGGAGATATAGTTACAGTACGTTATCAGAAATTTAATCAGGATGTTTTCAAAATGGAGTTTTTGCTTGATTTTGATAATGTGAATCAGCCATATGACTGTAAATTTGATTTGTCTGATGTAGAGCAAATTACCATTGGAGATAATGGAAGTTCTAATATTATTTTAAATAGTCCATATGTACAGGGGGATAAATTAAGATTAACTAGAAAAGATACGGGATGGAATCTTACAGAGGAAAAGTCTTTGTATGGTATATATATAAATGGAATTAAACTACAAACAAAAAGTTGTATATTAAAGGATTACGACTTCTTTTCTATTGCGAATTATCATTTTTTCTATAAAAATAATACTCTTTATACAAGTGTAGATGGGACAATGATAATCAAGGGGATTCAATATTTTCAGGAGGAGAAAGAAGGAATACTTAAGTACCCGCTGTTTAATAGAAATACAAGAATAAAAACGGTGATACCGGCAGAGCCTATTGACATTTTAGATCCTCCAGAAAAACCAGAAAAACAAGAACAGAATTTAGTGATGACACTGCTTCCAGCTATTGTAATGCTTGTGCTAACAGTAGTTCTTCGTGGTTTTATGGATACAGGAATGGGTACGTTTGTGATTTTTAGTGTATGTACAATGAGCTTAGGGATTTTTACTAGTATTGCGTCATACATTCAGGGGGAAAAACAGTTTAAGAAAAAAGTTGAGTTAAGAAATAAAACGTATAAAGAATATATAACTCAAAAAAAATTGGCGATTGAAGAATATCGGAAAGAAGAAACGGAGCTGTTGAATCATATATATCCTGATATGGATAAAGGGATTAAACTGGTTAAAACTTTTTCTGGAGATTTATTTGAAAAAACTCCAGAAGATGATGATTTTCTTTGCGTTAGACTGGGCACAGGATCTTTAGAGGCAGAGAAAAAAATTAATTACAAGAGTAAAGAAAAATTTGTTTCAGATGACGAATTGACCTATATTCCCGAACAGATTGCCAGGGAATATTTAAATCTAAAAAAAGCACCAATTGTATTGAACTTAAAAGATTGTAATGCGGTCGGTGTGATTGGTGAAAGCTCATATAGATTTGCATTGGCACAAAATATGATTATTGATTTAGCGATTCATCATTATTTTGAAGATGTAAAGGTTGCATTTGTTATGAATAAATCCCTAAAAGAAAAATTTAAATGGGTTAGAATGCTGCCGCATATTTTATGTGATGGAAATGTTATTCGCCAGATTGCATATGACGAAGATAGCCGCACGATTTTATTTGAAAATCTTTATAAAGAATTATCTTGGAGAGCTCAGAATTCTCAAAAGGGCAATTTTGTACATTTGGTTATATTTGTGTTGGATGAAATGAAAATAAAAACGCATCCGCTGTCAAAATTTATTGCGATTGCATCCTCCATTAACGTGACTTTTATATTTTTCGAATTATACAAAGAAAAATTACCATTGTGGTGTGATCGAATTATTTATGTTCAAGGAAAGACAGGAACGATAGTTAATGCAAATGATGAAAATAAAAGATTAGAATTTGATTATACTGCGCTTGAGAATGAGGTGGCGGAATCCGTAGGATTTACATTGGCACCTGTACATTGCGAAAAAGTTAATCTGGAAGGTGGACTTGTTAAAAATATTACATTATTTGAAGTGCTGCAAATTTATAATGTTGAAGATCTTGATCTGGACAAGAGATGGAAAGAATCCTGCATTCAGAAATCCATGGCAGCACCTTTAGGTGTTAAGACTAAAAATGAGCTTGTATATCTTGATTTGCATGAGAAAGCTCATGGACCGCATGGTCTGGTAGCCGGAACTACCGGCTCAGGAAAATCAGAGATACTGCAGTCGTATATATTATCTATGTCGACAATATTTCATCCTTACGAAGTAGGTTTTGTAATCATTGACTTTAAGGGGGGAGGTATGGCCAACCAGTTTGAAGGGCTACCTCATATGCTTGGAAGCATAACAAATATAGATGGAAATGAGGTTAATCGTTCATTATCCTCTATTAAGGCAGAATTGTTAAAACGTCAAAATTATTTTGCGGATGCTGGTGTCAATCATATAGATAAATATATTTTAAAGTATAAAAATAAAGAGGTGAAAACACCACTTCCGCATTTGATTATCATTGTAGATGAGTTTGCAGAATTAAAAGCTGAATATCCGGATTTTATGAAGGAATTAATCAGTACTGCCCGCATTGGAAGAAGTTTGGGAGTACATTTGATTCTTGCAACACAGAAGCCTTCCGGACAGGTAAATGAACAGATATGGAGTAATTCAAAATTTAAACTGTGTCTTAAGGTTCAGACTCCGGAGGATAGTAATGAGATGATAAAATCTCCCCTTGCTGCAGAAATTGTAGAGCCTGGACGAGCATATTTTCAAGTTGGCAATAATGAAATATTTGAGCTGTTTCAGTCTGGATTTAGTGGGGCGCCTGAAAAGCAATCCTCAGACTCATATGCCTCTAAGACATACTCTATATATAGTGTTTCTATGTCGGGGAAAAAAGAGTGTGTATACAGGAAAGTGAAGGAGGAGGAAAAGAGTACTAGGACTCAATTAGAGGCAATTGTCGATTATGTAGCTAATTATTGTCAGGAAAAAGGAATTAAAAAATTAGCTAATATTTGTATGCCGCCGCTTGCTAAGATTATTACTTATCCTGAAAAAATTAAAATTTCAAAAGAACGTGGTACGATTGTTGAAATCGGTATAATTGATGATCCCGAACGGCAGCGGCAAGAACCTGCATTATTAAATCTTTCAATGGAAAATACATTAATTGTTGGCGCTTCGCAATATGGAAAAACGAATCTTCTCCAGACTATTATAAGAGGGCTGGCTTCAGAATACAGTCCCAAAGAAGTTAATATTTATATACTTGATTTTGCATCAATGGTACTGAAAAATTTTGAAACATTACATCATGTAGGCGGTGTTGTGTGCGCTTCTGATGATGAGAAATTTAAAAACCTTTTTAAAATGCTCTTTTTAGAAATTGAACGTAGAAAAGAATTACTGGTACAGGCAGGAGTAAGTTCATTTGTGTCTTATCGAGAAATGGGAAAAAATGATCTTCCGCAAATTGTTCTTTTGATAGACAACTATACTGGAGTTAAAGAACTCTACCTTCAGGAGGAAGATGTTTTGTTGTATGTCTGCCGTGAAGGACTATCTGTCGGTATTTCTGTTGTAATATGTAATCAGCAGACAGCAGGCTTAGGATTTCGGTATCTTTCAGCGTTTGCAAAACGTATCGCGCTGTATTGCAATGAAAGCAGTGAATATTCAAATATAATAGACAGGTGTAAACTTGTTCCTTTGAATATTTCAGGACGTGCAGTAACAGAGATACAAAAAAATATTTATGAAATGCAGACGTATTTAAGTTTTGAGGGAGAAAAAGAAATTGATCGCGTTAAACATATGCGGGCTTTTATAGAACGGCGCAATAGTCAGTATAGTATGGAATTTGCAAAAAAAATACCGGAGATTCCAAGCGTTTTGGATGAAGAACAATTTGCGAGAGAATTTCATGCTGAGAGGAAAAATTCTTATGTTATACCAGTAGCGTTAAATTATGAAGATATATCTGTAATGTCAATAAATCTTTTGCAGATTGGAACTTTTAGCATTATTGGAAGAGAAGGTGGCGGAAAAACTAATTTGCTTAGAATTATATTCAATCAATTGTATCAGAATATGTTTACTAACCCCTGCGATGTATATTTGATTGATGGCATGAAAAAAGGCTTGAGAGAATTTAAAGAATATGGCTTTGTTTGTGATTATTCAATAGATGCGGATGATTTTGTAAATTATATAGAACAGATATATGCAATAGCAGCGGACAGATATGACGGTGTTTCAAAAGAAGAAGTGAATCTGGATGAAGAACCGTTACAGCTTATTATTGTACAAAATGATCTTGCTATTCAAGCTTTATGCAAAAATGCAAATGTTATGAAAAAATATAAGGAATTGACTGGTCGTCTAAAAGACATGAAAATATGTATTATTTATGTCGATATAGAGAATACGTCTATACCGTACAGTGCACCAGATATTCTTAAAGAGTTAAAGGAAAAGAAAAACTTTTTCTATTTTGACGATCTTCAAAATTTAAAAATTTGTGATGTTTCGTCGGTTACATTACGTAGATTTAAAAAGAAGATTACGCAGGGAGATGGGTACTGGCTTTATGGAAATGAAATAAGTAAAATTAAGGTTGTTAAAGCAGAAAGGGGGGAATCGTTATGTCAGTCGAATATTTAGATGTGTCTGGAATTACAGAGGCAAGTAAACAATTTCGAGACAAAATAAAAGATTTTGACGAATGTGTGTCAAAAATGAACCGTGAAACAAATAATATTACTAGAAATTGGATTGGAGAAGGGAGCAATCAATTTCAGACACAAATGACGCTGATGCTGTCGCAACTTGATGATATTTCCGAAATTCTTTACGAAATATATGAGGCGCTGCTTGATGCAGAAACTGCATATATAGATCAGGATGTAGAAGTAGCTAAGCAGTTTAGCATAAGTTCGGAACAGACAGGAGGGACTAAAGAATAATGAAGCAGTCATCTATATTAAAAAATCAAAAGAATGAGATAGGAAAGAAATTAAGAAATTATAGAACAAGGAAGAGTCAGCTGGAAACAATAAGAAATAATTTGAATAGTTCTTTTGAAGGCTGCGCATGGAATATTACTAATTTCTGCAATAGGGTCAAAGAAGGGATTAGTTTAGGAATTGTAATGGAAGGAGGAAATGTAACACCAGAAAATCTTTTTAAAAATGAGGAAGGAATATCAGATTATAATATATCACAGGCAAGAAATTACATAAATGCTGAAATTAATTCCGTTGAATCTAAGATATCTGATCTTGAACGGGAGATGACAAATCTGAATTTTAGAATCCATGCGGCAGAGGAACAGGAGAGGGAGGAACTCCGAAAACAGCTGGAGGCATTATTATCATAGGAGGAGTTTATGGGAACGATATCAATAGATTATGGGTATATGGAAAGTGCGGAGTCAGCAGCACGTAAGGCGGCTTCCGGCTGCGAAGTGTACATAAACGAGATAGAGAGAAAAGTGACAAAGAAGATCGATGCATTACAATATGGGACCACAAGTAATACGTCATCCTCAAATTATTTTGCAAAGCAAAAAATTAAACAGCTAAGAGCTAAATGTGATCGGTACATTGATTTCGCAGATAAGGTGAAAGCATCAAAGGATTATGCAAAAGAAAAAGATAGGGAAATCTCATCATACATAAAAAACGAATCGAATGAGTTCAGAAAAAGTCACGATATGGAAGTGAATAAGGTTGTAGAATGGTTTACATGGCTTACTACTACTATCATTAATGAGACTTCTTTCGGAAGATGGGTGTCACAATTATTTAAAGATGCTAAGGCGTGGATAGGAGACCGGGTACGGGATTTTAAAAGATGGTATGAATTAGATGGAGGAAAGTATATTATTAAAACCATTTTGGCCGTTGTAGGAACAGTTATTGCTGTAGCGTTGTTGATTCTTGTTGCATTTCCAGCTGTGGCTGCGGCTGTTGGAGCTCTGCTGTCAGGTGCAGCTATCACGGGAGGGATGATATTTACAGCAGTCACATCTATTGCTGGAGTAGTGACTTCTATAATGAGCATTGCAGATAATTTCGTGAAAATTGGTGGAAATGTAGCAGCGTTTTTAAATAATAAAGATGATCCGGGCTGGGCAAAAAGATATAGTGAATATGGTTCAGTATCTGATTTCTTGAGAAAAAATATGTTTCCGGAAGGATGGATGAATGAGTGGTCTTATAGCTTTGCGAATGGATACGATTTTGTACAAATAAGCGCTTCCTTGTTGAATTTTGCGGATATGGCCCGCTCTGGTCTTAATTTTGCAAAAACGATTAAAGACAAAGGCGTTTATCATATTTTTGATAAAGTGAATTTTAGATATAAAAGTGGAAAAATGTCTTGGAATAGCTTCAAATATGGAATGAAACATGCGATTAATAACTGGAAAGCGTTGAAAGGCGGTATTAGTAATACTAATATCAGCAAACTGCAATCATATTATAAATCAACAAATGTTCCAGAGGCTTTAAAGAGACTAGAAAAGATATATACTATAGGAACAGCATCTGTAACTACATATGAAGCTTTTTCTAAAGATGGACTTGGTGCAGTAGTAGTAGATAAAGTGGTAGATAAAATAAAGAGTGAATTGGATCTGGGAGACATATGTGGAAAAATTAAAAGTACATATAGTGATGCGATAGATCTTAATAAAAATATGAACGTAGTAACACCATAACGTTATTGCGGTAAATATGGGTAAGGAGACTTAATTTATATGGATAATCAAGACAGTAAAAAAGCAGAAAATCAAATTGAAGCTAAGGAATATCTGCAAATGGGGCAGACTCTTATGGGGGCTGAAAAGTACCAGGATGCTATTAATATGTTGGATAAATCATTAGAGTATGATCCAGTCAATAAAATTACTTACATTACAAAAGGGATTGCATATGCCAGTTTGGAACAGTACTCTGAGGCAAAAAAGGCTTTTAATAATGCTTTGAAGGTAGATAAGACATTTGCTGATGCTTATTTTCAACTTGGAAATATAGCCTTTTTAGAGAACGATTTTGAAGGAGGGGTAAAAAATTATAATCAGGCTGTGCATTATGGATACAATCATGCAGAATTATATTATAATTTAGGGCTTGTCTATGAAGAGCGGTCAGAAGATGGAGAGGCGTTGCGTAATTATAATCGCGCTATAGCAATAGATTCAAATAATCCGGCATATATGTTGAGAAAAGCTATTCTTCAAATACATATAGGAAAATATGACGAGGCCTTGCAGACTTTAGAAAAATTTCAAATCTATCATCCGGATAGCTTTGAGGGGTATCATCTTACAGCCGCAATATATACAATACAGGGAGAATATGATAAAGCGGAAGACTTATTGAAAAAAGCACAGGAACAGTTCCCGGCAGATAAGGATTTACTTTTTGACAGAATGAGAGTCCTGGTTACCAAAGGAGATAAAATCCAGGCATTAGAATTGTTAAACAAGGCTAAAGAGATGGACTGCTCATCTAGTGAGAAAAAGGAAATTTTCTTTAACGAAGGGAAAATATATGCACAGGAGAATAATATAAAGGAGGCAATCAATTGCTTTTTAACAGCATTAAGTATTACAGGGGCTGAGGAGTCAGATCCAGAAATAAGATATTTTCTAATGAATTCTTATCTTGTTCTTAAAGATTATGAAAATTTATTGAAAGTATCAAAGATGGTAGATCGTAATAATACAAATAATCCATATAATTTATTTGGAACATATTTTGAATGTGTAGCACTGAAAGCGATGCAAGATGACAGTTACAAGAAAGCATATGAGAATGCGCAAAGATATTACAGGAATATTTCTCTAAATGATCCATCTAGAATAGATGCATATCTATTTCGATCGATGTGTTATAAAGATTTGGGTAATTTTGATAAGGCATTGGAGACGATAGACTATGTAATACTGATTCAACCGGAAAATGGACAACTGCATCAGATTAAAGGAAACATTCTCCGAGAGATGGGAGGAAGGTCTAACGAAGCAGAGGAAGAGTATAAACGGGCGAAGGCTTTGGGCTTCGATAAATCTGTCTTAGGAGGTGATTCACTTGCCTGATTTAAAATTTAATACAGAAGATATGCGGAATTCAGCACAACAATATAGAAGTATTGCGGAAGAGTTGGCAAATGTAAAAAAAACTCTGAAACAACAGATCTCTGATTTAAAGGATATCTACTGGAAAAGTGAGGCTGGTGAAGAGTTTATGAATTTATATGAAGATACATGGGCTGTAAATGTGGACAAATATGTCGCTGTTTTAGAGGAAATGGC
>OJKJ01001224.1_pt1 | contig 10091 bp, 12 predicted proteins | sample 1596491 | NCBI WGS metagenome assembly OJKJ01 (sample SAMEA4350160, study PRJEB24818) | metagenome | biome: human; feature: gut; material: faeces | place: Denmark | collected 2013-09 | reverse complement strand
ATATTACCTATGACCACGTCAAAGCTGTTATTCTTGAATGTTGTTTTTTCAAACCCTTTTATCTGGATATTATCCTCTGGATAGAGCTGCTTGGCTATTCGTCCTGAAATGCTGTCAAGCTCAACTCCGTAAAGTTTTGAATCTGCCCTCATTTCATCAGGCATTTTTGCAAAAAAGTTTCCAACGCCCATGCTAGGCTCTAGGATGTTTCCACCCTCAAATTGAAATCTTTCCAAAGCAAGATATACGCTGTCTATGACTTCTGGCGGTGTATAGAAGCTTGTCAGTGTTGATGATCTTGCAGCACTATACTCATCAGTGGTCAGAAGCTCTCTTAAACGAGTCTGCCTTGCTCCCCAACTGTCAGCAGAAACATTCTCATTATCCGCAACAAAAGCCTGAGCAGTTCCGCCCCAACCTGAGTATCTAGCCATTATCTTCTGTTCTTCAGGTGTCGCAAGCCGCTTTTCACTCTCTATTTTCAGCAATGTTTCAATAGCAGCTATATTTGCGTCACATCGAGCAGCAGCTCCGCCCACAACAACATTGTCAGGGTCAAAGTGGTATGTGCTTGCCTTGACATTTTTCTTTGGCTTTTCTACCTTTTCGGTTTTGACATCTTTATCAGGTATAGTGACGGTTTCAGAAGCAGGGGGTGTTTCAAAGAGTGAAATCTGTTCATCAGATGTAGGAGATATAGGAACGCTTTCAGAAACAGGCGGTGTTGTCTTTTTTTCTTCAGACAGAACATTATTAGCAATTGTAGGCGTTTCATATGGTATAGGTTTTTCGACCTCGCCATTTTTGATTGCCAGCATTTTCTTTTCATAATCATCAATCTGTTCTCTGGTGAAGTAGGCGTTTTCAGGCATTTTCTCATACAGCTCATTGATCTTAGCTATCTGTTTTTCAACTGTTTCTGCCCACAAGTGCTTTTCTGCACCTGTTTTCAGATAGTAATCACAATCAAGCTTAAGCCTGCCCAAAAGCTTGTCTATTTCAGGCTGTGTTTCATTTGTAGGTGTAGGCACTTCATCGACCAGTTCTGCCATATGTGCGGCTTTTGCAGCTTCAAGTTCAGGTACGATCGAGTTGTATATTGAGTATCTTTTCAGAAAATCAATAACGCCGCCGTATCCGTCCCCTGCGTCCTGGCGTTCAGTGATCGTTTGTCCGTCAGGCATATTGATAGTAAACTTGACCTTATCATAGCCCATAAACTGTGAGAATTCGTCATCAGCGTCTGCTTCATACCATGCTTTTGCTGAACCGTACTTCTCTATTGCAGCCTTTGCTCCTGCCACCATTTCACTGTCAGCCTGTTCCATGAGCGTGTCAAATTCTGCAACACTGTAGGTCTTGCCGTCCTCAAAGTAGTTGCTTTCGCTCCATTCACAGGTTATCGTAGGCTCGGACAATGCAGCAGAGGTCTTGACATCATTTGAACTTATATCGGCACTATTTTCTTGTTGTTTACTCTTGACAATATTGCGACTTTGGTGTATAATAATATTAGAGTCAAGAATGTTTAAGCCCTTGGACAATTGTAGCCCAAGCACACTGAACAGTTCTTGGCTTTTTTCTTTGTTGTAATAAAGAACTTTGTTTTGTTCTACGGCACGATTAATTTGATTTTCAAAATTGTTTCTGCCATGAAAACTCATTACAAAGTTGGATTCGACCAATTCTAAATCATATTTAGCTTTGCCATTTGGCTTTATAGCAGCAATGATAGGCATTTTTTCGTTGTCAAGTTCAGATGTTACGATTATTATGCTATCATTTCTCGAAAGGGAATCATATATAATCACGGGATTTTCAAGTAACATGGGCATTTTTTTGATTTGTTCTGCGTTCAATCCGTGGTAATGTATGCTTTCACCTGTATTTCCTTTCGGCTTGAGAGCGTCATGCAAATGCCGTTTCGTATAAAACATTGGAAGTTGCTCACAGCCAACGTCAAGCAATATTTGAGGTGTATCACATACTTTCAAGTCATTGTATCGGTTCGCGTTTCCTGCAAGTACATCATCGACCTGTTCAGCAAATGATTTTTCACCCTTGACAATTCCAATTGAATTTGTGTCAACAGAGTTATCCTGAGCTTCAACCGCTTGAACGTTCTTCTTTGAATGCTCTATTACAGCCTTATCAAGATATATCTGAACATCATGTGGATCTATCTGTCCGTCAACTGCCTGATGAAACATCTCAAAGAATGTTTTTATCTCGTCTACAGTTAGCCGTTCATCGACCTCGTTAAGAACAGTAATAGAAATTCCCTCAGAAAAACCCTGCTGCAGCATGGCTTTTTGTTCATCACTATAATCATGGTGAGAGAACATATCTGACAGCTTCAGCCGACCATTGAGCTCATTTACATATGTATAGTAATCATTGAGTATGCCCTTTGGATCGAGTGTTTGCTCAATGACACTCTGAGCATAGTAATCAGATAATAAAGATGATATATGCCGCAGTTCGTCGGGCGAATATCGGACGCTTACCCAATGCCGTATGTTATGTTCACCATTTTGTGCAGCTGCCACCACAGCCTGTTTTAATGCAAGTATCTGTTCTTGCGAAAACTTAAGCTTTATAAGGTCTTGGAGTATATCGTCAACCCTATCAGACGTGCTTTCTTGCTTTGCGGTTTTGGCATTGTCAAGAGCTTCGTTTTTGCGGTCAATGGCGATAACTTCTTTTTCAATTTCAAACAGAGTGTCTTTGGCAGCGTGCTGAACAGCTCTGCTGAAAAGAATCATATCTCTTGCATTTTTGATAAGGTCAAGAGCGCTTACATCAACATCGGCGTGCAGATCTATTTTACCTGAAAGATTACATCTTTGAGAAACAACGAACTGCACCACAGAATCCAGTGAATGGCGGTATATCTCAGCCTGTTTTGTGTCAAGTCTCATTTGAGATATTGCATTTTGTACTGACTCAGCTATAGGCGTAGAATTAAGACTGTTTGCTGTCATTGCTTCGATACATTCTTTGATCGATCCTGCGCTTATATTGTATCGGTTATTAAGCGTATTGAGCAGCTCAGGTGTGTTGCGGTCAGTAAGTGTCCACATCTCAGGCAACTCTTTGCCGCCTGTCTGAGTGACGTCATATAAATATCTGCAAATGTGATTTTTGCCAAAAACAGCAACGCCGTGAGAGCCACGTCTTACATATCGCCCCAGTCGTCCCCATTTCTTATATTCAGCAATTTTGGTTGCGTTTCTATTTTGCTGATACACTAGCACAGCGTCTGAATATGGCTGTTTATACATTTTTGCGGAAAATTTGAGATACTCAATGTAATCCTGCTTATTGTTTCTGAGTTGCTCATTGATTTCAAACCAGGCTTGTTTTACAACTTCATACTTATCGTGCTTATCCATTTAAGTTCCCCCACTTTTATTTTTCAAGAATATTTAAGAGCCGCTCCAAAAGCGCTTTATTCTTGCCTGTATCTGTCATATCCATGATGTTGAGCGCATATCTTATTCCCTCGACAAAGCCAAGATTATGTGCGTCATCAATGGTGTTAATTAGCACCTCAAATTCATCCTCTTGGAGTTGTGTAAGACGTTCACGCCGATCTTTATATGTTTTTACCCAATGGTCTTGTTTGTTTTGTAGTTCATAATCATCTTGAAAGCCTATCATGATCTCTTCCAAGATATCAAACTTAGTTTTCTTTGGCGTTTCAATATTCATGGTGTTTCTCCTTTCGTATATAAAAAGAGCGTATGAATTCCTTCACACGCTCAGGTTTACGATTTTAAGTTGTGTGTCACTGTGACACACTTATGTATTTAGGTTACTCTGTTCTTTTAACCTTATCTCCACATATCTTCTTACATACTCCGAATTTCTGTTAGGATAGTCATCACTCTCCATCAAAAAGTGATAGCCGTCCTTTTTCAGCTGTTCTGTGAACTTTTCAACTTCTTCGGGCAAACCCTCTATGCGTACTTTTACCATTTTTATCAGCTCCTATCAAACTTTTATAATAAGGAACGCCACAAAAGTACATATGCAGCTCATCAAATGAGTGTTGCGTATCACTGCGATAGAACTTGTCTGGTATTCTTTATTGTGTGTCATATTGTATATGTTCTTCTTAATGTAGCCTACATTAAAAAGTATAATAACCGCTTTTATCAAAAGCCATATGACAACGACTTTTGTCTTAAGAAGTGTATTGCTTTTAAAATACACTTTAATAAATCCAAGCATTAATGAGTTGATAAACAGTAGGAATATCAGTAGTCTTGAATTTATGGGTGTATGGTTATTCTCGTTCATTTTTAGTATACCTTAATCACTTGACTGGCATTAATTTTATTGTATAATTATAGTTGGAGAGGGGGTGTGTATAGTGTACGAACACATTAAAGATTTATATTCTTTTTCAAAGCAAAACAAATTCGGTGCATTCTTGATTATATTGACATTACATATATGTACATGGGATGACAATTTCCAAATTAAACTAAATCAGCTTCTTTATACTGAATATGATATGTATATCCTTGTAGAGTTGCTAGTTTTTGCTGCGTGCAAATTCATTATTATACTAATCTATGCAAGTGTCCTACTTAAGGGGTTGTTTTATTTGTTTTTTTCAATAGAATTTGAACATAAAAAACCATTTATAAACCAAGTGGGCGAAAAATATCAAAAGTTACTTCACTTTGGTAACACTGCGTTACTCCTTGTGTTACCAAGTTTATTAATAGGATATTTCTTGTTGATAATAATGTCTGTTCATAATTCGTGGGAACATTCTTTGAATTATGTAATAAAACAATTTTCATTTACCAATTTTATTATTTTACTGCTACTCCATTTGCCTTATGTAATGGCATGGGTTTATAATGAAAAGTCAGATAATAGAGCACACTAAAATGTTAGCGCCTGCCCCGTTGCAGGCGCTTTCTTCATGTATGATAAATTGATCCCTTTTTTACTGCCTTTTCATACAGTATCAATTACCTTTCTTTTCGCTTTCGGCTGAACATCACAGCAGCCGTTCCAAAAGCTCCTTATTCTTTTCTCTTTTCAGCTAATATAAAGATCAATCCCATAAGTGCAGGAAGTATCATGATCGGTAGTATTCTTGCCTTAATATACTCTGACGGAATTGACCAATCTGCTTTGTTATTGACAACAATTATCGAGTTGACTGCATTTGCGATAATAAAAGTGATGTTGTAGAAATTACGCTTGATTAGCTTTTTCATTTGAATATTCTCCAAAATTTTTATATAATAAAAGAGCGTATGAATTTCTTCACACGCTCGTGTTTGCGATTATTATTGCTGTGTGTCATTTATAACTTCGGTGAACTTATATGTTCCAACAGGAAGTCCTTTTATATTGATTACTCCACATTTATCAGCAGAAATATACGGAAAATCCACAACTTTTCCGTCAGAAGTTATTTCCTTCAAGTTATACATCTGTGGTCTATCACTATTCCTTTTATGTAGTTTTGTAAGTTTTGAGAAGAAATGTTTTTTGAGTTTTTTCATTGCTTTTACTCCCATTCTATAGTTTTTATTGAATACCCATATTTGCTTAGATACTCCAAGCACGCCACATAAGGATTACGAAATTTATCTTGTGGCAATGCTTTTTCATCAATAGTGATTTTATTTATTTCCTGTATCACATCATTGAATATTGATTTTAAATTATTATTTTTATAGGAAACGATAGCTGCTGTCTTAAACCACAAAAATGTGTTTTCATTTATTAAAAGACCAATTTCTATGCTATTGCCATTTTTTGAATAACAGTTTCTTCGTATTCCGAATACCCTTTGATTACTTTTGGGTCTGTAAAAAATAATCAGGCTTTCTTCATTTGTTTCGGCATACACGGCATGAAATCCATTCTGCTTGAAGTGTTTCTTTAATTCACAAAATAGCTGTTCAAAGTAATTTAATTTTCTTGGCTTAAAAACGCCTATTGTTCTTATGATATCATATGAACTGCAGTTTCTTTCCCATGTTTCTAAATCATCAAGAACAAGTTCCGCCTGTTCCGCTGATACCGCAAAATCTTTTGGGTACATAGTCAGAAGCATATTAGTAAGCTCACTTGTGCTAAAGCCAACGCCTTCGTTCGCATATTCCTCAAAAAAGAGTCCCATAACATATGTTAGCAAGTATGGTAAACTTACAATATCGTATGAAGTTTTGAGAACAGTTTTTGCCTTGTCACCATTTCTTGAAATGGTAAACCTTAATTGTTTAAGATTTGACAAGAATCTCATCCTTTCTTTTTAGACACATATTTTGTCTTTATATTGTATAAATTAAAATTATGTGCTATAATATGTGTGATTAATAAACTGTTAATGTGAAAATAGTTTAAAATAATTATTGAGGTGACAAGATATGGTTTTTGAAGAAGCACTCTATATTAATGGATCACAAAGAAAAATGCTGTCTATTGAAGATGTAACTCAGTTAGCAACAAATTCGTTAGATCTATATAATGAAATCAAGAATAATCTTTTCTGCCCTGAATGTGAAAAACCACATTTGACTTATAATTCATGTACAACGAAATCAAACTATTTCTCAACCCGCAATTTAGAAAGTCACGCAGACACTTGTTCTTTTAAATGCAAAAGAGCGACAAATCATCAGTTGGAACTATTGGAAAATGACGAAAAATCACTGGACAGACTTCAAAACAGGCTTAAAGCTGTTATATTATCCTGTTTTTCAGAGAAGAAAGCTGCACGGAATCCTTTTGTTATAGAGAATAAGATATCTAAAGTTTCTACAAATACTGAAAATCAAAGTGAACGCACAGCCGTTAAGTATGCTATTCCTAAAAAACGTATTACAAATGGATTATCTCAGGCTGATGTTGATCAGTTAAAAATCTTTTATGGAAAGGTAAGAGTCCGTTGCAAAAAGCATCGCAATGGTCATAAATTGTATATTTTCAATCTAACACAAAGACAGTTACCAATGATTTGTTCCATATATTTGTCTGAAAAAGTATATGAACACATAAATATAAAGGATAATGATTGTTTCAACTGTTTAATATCATTCTATGTTAAAATGGAAATCAACAAACAGGACGATAAAATATATTACAACTGTATACTAACAGATTCTAGGAAAATGTTCTTTTGGAAAATCGACCGATAGTGCGTAACATCTTCTGGGATTTTTCTCCTGAAAAGAGTTTTTTTATTCTGTTAATATCGGTGTACATATATCCATCACTTTCACAATAGCCGCCCTCATCAATAAGGTCATAGTATGTATAAGGTGTATCAGGATTAGTGTTGAGGTCAAAAGCTGTAATATGTTCCTTCCTGACACTAAAGCCATACATGGTTACAAGCTTGTCTACGATATCATCAACGGACGCTGCATTGTAAAAGTAGATAACGTATCCGACAAGAAGCAGCATATCTTCTCCCTTTATTTCATTACTGAAAATCAGAGTTCCTGTTTTATTATCGTCTGCTATAAAGTATCTATACTCATTCATTTTTTGCTCCATAATCTTTTTCCTTTGTCACGACTATGACATTAGACATAGGGTCAACAACTATCAGCTTTTTGCTTTCTTTGCATAAACGCTTTGGCTCGATACAAAGGCAGCGTCCCATACCACTGCGGCGGTCTTGACGGCGTTTTCTGCAAGACCTATTGATCCTGATCTTCATCAAGCATTACCTCCACATATCTTCTTACATACTCCGAATTTCTGTTAGGATAGTCATCACTCTCCATCAAAAAGTGATAGCCGTCCTTTTTCAGCTGTTCTGTGAACTTTTCAACTTCTGCAGGTAAACCCTGTATTCTTAGTTTTATCATTCTTATCAGCTCCTCATTCATGTGTTCTGTGGCTTTGTAGCGTTCAGGAACATCATGATACAGTTTAAATGTTCGTCCTTTTCCTTTTTGCCCAAGTTCCATGTATTATTTTTCTCCTGTCATGCTTATTAACTGATATCTATTTTCTTTTAAATATCTGGCGATAACATCTTCTTGATTTTCAAAAAACAACTGCAATGAATTGTCTATCCAATAAGTATCTGAGTCGGGGTCATAAAAGATTGTAAACCTGTAGTCCTCAGCTGCCTTATCTACGCCTTTCATTTTCGCTATTATTTTATCAAAGTTGTTATCACAAACGTCATAGAACGGAACACCTAACTTTTCATCATCACCTTTTTCAAGACAACCAAGGTCAAACCACTTAGAATCATCACTTTTATGTATGACGTATATCTTTGTGCTTTTATAATTTGGATAAAATAACAGCAGCTGTTCATGCTCATTAGCCGCATGATATGTCAAGTAGCTCTTACTTTTATAGTGATTTTCCAATCTTTTAAATATGCTCATTCTTTTACTTCTCTAATTATAATTTCTTTTAAGGTGTATTTTCCTGTTAAAACTCTTAAACACATCAATATTTGTGAAATGAAAAATACAACGAATAGAAGTACTATTAATACATTGTTTTTTTGAGATATAGACCATCCGTTTTCAGCAAGAAAGCATAATGTTGCAGCTGTGATAATACTTTGAACAAGAATATTCAACTCATCTATTAAAATGGACTTTACCGCATATAAAATTTTTTCCTTTTTGCTAGGATACCTGATTTTAAAAGTTACATCATGGAGTTCATTTTCATTATTCATATTACTACCTCCCAAGCCCCTGCCCAGTTGCAGGCGCTTTCTTAATGTATAGATAAATTGATCCCCTTTTTACTGTCTTTTTTCAGACAGCATCAATTATCTTTCTTCTTTCTGCTGAACATAAAAAATGCAGCTCCTGCGAGAATGATAGCCACGCTGCACAGTGCTGTTCTACCGTCTGTGTCATTGTCCGTTACGCCTGTGTTCGGCGTATCAGGAGCTTTCTCATTTACCATATCTGTGTCAACAGTCTGTGCATATGCCACTGTCACCTGTTTGGAGTCAGCCACCAAATAGCCGTATGGCACTGTAGAGCCGTCCTCTGTGATAGTGTATGTACCAACTGGAACGCCCTCAAACTTCGCAAGTCCGTCCTTGTCGGTGATCGCAGGAATGTTTATCTCTCGACCTGTATCGGAAATGCCCGAAAGAATAAATCTGATACCCTCAACGTTAGACATATCGGCGGTTTTCTTATGAATCTGTATTGTTCCTGTCTGCTCCTCGTTGAGTATATCAGTATCAACAGTTTCAGCATATGTTACCGTGACCTCTTTTTCGGCAGCAACAAGATAGCCGTATGGAACTGTTTTTTCGTCTTCGATAACCATGTATGTGCCTACCGGTACGTTTTCAAAGACAGCTACGCCGTCTTTATCGGTAGTTGCAGGAATGTTTATCTCACGTCCGCTGTCTGATGTTCCCTTCAGATAGAAGGTTATACCTGAAATATTCAGATCACCCTCTGTTCTCTTGTGTACCTTGATAGTACCTGTCTGCTCGTTGTTGATTATTTCTGCGTCAACAGTTTCTGAGTAGATAACAGTGACCTCTTTTTCATCGGCAACGAGATAGCCGTATGGCACTGTTTCTTCGTCCTCGATGATACTGTATGTACCTATCGGTACGTTCTCAAAAACTGCTACGCCGTCTTTATCGGTAGTTGCAGGAATGTTTATCTCTCTGCCACTGTCAGATGTACCTCTCAGATAGAAAGTGATACCCTCAATATTCTTCTGTCCCTCTGTAGTCTTGTGAACTGTGATAGAGCCTGTTTTTTCGATATTCTCAAAAGCGACTTCTGCTGTTTCGTTGTATTCAACTGTTACTTCCTGCTCATCAGCAGTGAGGTAAGCCGCAGGAACTGTTGATCCGTCCTCTGTGATGACATACTTGCCGATAACAAGCTTATTAAAGAGCGCAATGCCGTTTTCGTCTGTTACAGCTTCAAACTTCAAGTCCTTGTTAGTGTCGGAAATTCCTGTTGCAAAGAACTTAATGCCCTCAATATTGAGATTGCCTGTTGTTGTCTTAGTGACCTTGATAGAGCCACTTTTCTTCTTGTTTGTCATTTCAGCCTTGACGATATCATCGTTTTCTGTTATTTCGAACGGATAAGGAG
>OJKJ01001218.1_pt1 | contig 10135 bp, 8 predicted proteins | sample 1596491 | NCBI WGS metagenome assembly OJKJ01 (sample SAMEA4350160, study PRJEB24818) | metagenome | biome: human; feature: gut; material: faeces | place: Denmark | collected 2013-09 | reverse complement strand
TTTCTTGCTATCTGTTCGTCTCGATCATTCCCGTTTCTCCTCGCCTCCCCAGTCGACACTCTTGCTCACGTTTTTTTTTTTTTTAACGATCGGGGCCCCCCCCAACTTCTACCCTATCTCCCTCGTCGGCAGCGTCAGATGTGAAAAAGAGACAGTTCCAGACTACATCCATGATAACCGCCGCAACTCCGGCTCTCATCACCTGAAGGGCGATGGCGATGTATGTGTTAGTGCGGAACTCTGTGTAAAACAATGAGATAACGGAAATAATCAGCATCGGGGGAATTATTGTACCGAGGATGGCTGTCAGCGAACCGAGGATGCCTCCCATTCTGTATCCGATAATAACAGAAGCATTGACCGGGAGAGGACCCGGTGAGGACTGGGTTATTGCGGTGATGTCCAGCATCTCGCTTTCATCCAGCCACTGTAATTCTTCCACAAACTTCTTTTTCATCAATGACACTATGACGAAGCCGCCGCCAAAGGTGCATGCGCTTAAAACAAACATCGATTTAAATAATGTCCATAGCGTCTTCGCGTCTGTCTGTTTTTTCATGATTGGTAGTTCTCCTTTTATCCATTCCTTTTATGTTTGTCGAATTCGATAAATGGATTATATTGTGAATATGATAATATGTAAAATACATAAAAATAATTAAACTGAAAGGTAAATGGTTATCAAGTAATATTTACTGTTTATTATCATATAATTTAAGCAAATAATCAATTAGACAGGTTTTATGAAAATATTAGATGAAAATTATTTTGATTTGATTATGAACAATGTCTTACTTCCTCTTTATGATATTGACGGAAGCATTACTGACGCTGACAGCGTTACCTATATAAACGAACGGCATTCTGTAATCCATCTCCCTGCAACTGATAATATCTGTGCTCTTGGCTCAATGCCATATCATATATTTCCAAGTCTGTATGAAGCCACCTCTCCCATCAGCATGAGAGCCTCAGGAATACAAACCCTGCAGGATAATCCTTATCTGGATCTGCGGGGGCAGGGCGTGCTGGTCGGCGTTATAGATACCGGCATCGATTATACTCATCCGGCATTTCGAAACCCCGACAATTCCACCAGACTTGTTTCAATTTGGGATCAGACTGAACAGAGCGGAAGTCCTCCGAAAGATTTTACCTTTGGCACTGAATACAAAGCTGAAACGATAAATAAAGCCTTATCCTCAGAAACACCGGAGTCTGTCGTTCCGATTTCCGATTCAGGCGGCCACGGAACTTCTGTTGCAAGCATCATTGCCGGCAGCCCCAGCATTACAGCTAATTTTTCAGGCGTGGTGCCAAAAGCTGAATTGGTTATAGTTAAATTGAAGGAAGCAAAGAGAAATATAAAGAATATATTTTGTGTTCCGAATGATGTGATCTGTTATATGGAATCGGATATTATGCTTGGTGTCAGTTATGTATACTCGGTTGCCCAGTCGCTTCAGCGCCCTGTCGTAATTTGTATCGCGCTGGGGAGCAGCCAGGGCGGCCACGACGGTCACGGAGCGCTTAGCAGTTATCTGGATTCGCTATCCCAGCTCCCGTGGACGGGAGTATCTATATCGGCCGGAAATGAGGGGATTGCAGGGAGGCATTATTTCGGTACAGCCGGTACGGCGCCTTTTCAAGATGACGTTGAGCTGCTGGCCGGAGCGGGAGACACGGAATTTGCATTAGAAATATGGTCTTCCTATTCGCGGCTGTCGATCGAGATATTAGCCCCCAACCATGAATCAACGCAGCAGATATTCCCTTCCATACTCGACTGCAGAAGGCTGCAATTTATTTTTCATGAATGTGTAATCTGGATTAATAATATAATCTTTGAACAGGAAACAGGAGATCAGCTGATACTTATCCGTTTCAAAAAAATGCTTCCCGGCATCTGGACCATCAGAATCAGGAACCTGGAAAACGAGGCTTTTTCATTCCATGCGTGGCTGCCCGCAGGCTCCATGCTTACGAATAATACATATTTTCTCAAGTCGGATCCTGATACGACGATTACATCCCCGGGGAACAGTTATCATTCGCTGACAGTCACTGCCTATGATCAACGGGTGGGCAAGATCATTCAGGCATCCGGAAGGGGATATACCAGAAACGGTCATATTAAACCGGATTTGGCAGCGCCGGGCTACCGGGTCCCCTGTGCTTTGCCTCAAAACCGTTATGGAAATACTACCGGCAGCGGAGCGGCTTCGGCGTTTGCTGCCGGAGCAATCGCGATGATTTTAGAATGGTCGGTTGCCAGAGGAAATTATACGTCGATTACGGGAAATGATATCAACCGGTTATTAACACGCGGGGCAAGGCATAACCAGGATATATTCTACCCGAATAATGTCTGGGGATTTGGGGAATTAGAGGTCAATAAAGTATTTGAACAGCTGGCTATGTTTTGAGCGGCCAAACAGCTCATGCAGGAGGAAAGCGGCGGAAAAGGCGGGGATTCCCGCTTAAGCTACAAATGCATACATCATAATGTAGTGGCAGAAACTTCCTCCCATAACAAACAGATGAAAAATCTCATGTGAGCCGAAATACTTATGTCTGGAATTAAATATGGGCAGTTTTAAGGCATATATCACGCCTCCCACCGTATATATGATGCCGCCGGCCAGCAGCCAGCCGAATGCGGCCCGCGGAAGAGCCAGGATAATCTGTCGGATGGCAAGGACACAAACCCATCCCATGGCAATGTAGATCAGGGAAGAAAACCATTTTGGACAGTTGATCCAAAGTGCATTAATAATAATACCGGCAATCGCAATTCCCCAGACGAGCGCCAGCAGGGAGTACCCGGACCGGTCTCCAAGAACGATCAGACACACCGGTGTATAGGTTCCTGCTATCAGGATAAAGATCATCATATGATCCAGTTTCCTCAAACGTTTATTTACCTCATCGGAGATATCCAGTGTATGGTAAATCGTACTCGCGGCATATAGAAGGATCATGCTGACGATAAATATGAGCAGCGCCGCAAAGTGGATATGGTCCGGTTCGCGGGCAGCCTTTAACAGCAGCGGCACAGCGGCAGCTCCGGCTCCAAGCATGGCAATAAAGTGAGTCAATGCACTTCCAGGGTCTTTAATTTTAATTTTCATAATTCTGCCTCCTCTTCAGCGCCTGCAGAGATTCGGTGAACCTGCAGCAACGAAGTTTATATTAATCTGTTACATAGTTTTTAAAACTACATCTTATATTTAACTATACTATACTCTTTTTCCTGGAAATATTCAATACAGTTTTAATAAATTTTTCAATCCTGTCTGAACGGTTACAAATTTCCGTTATCACTTGTAGAACCGGTCCGGTCATAGTAAAATGAGGTAACAGTTCATGCTGTCTGAACTGTTACAAAAGGAGACAAAAGAAGATGAAAACGGTGAAAGAGGAATTGACATGTTAAAAATAATATATGAGGATCACGATATTCTGGTAGCGGAGAAGCCGGCCGGGCTGGAATCGCAGGCCAGCCGTGGATTTGAGCCGGATATGGTCAGTGAAATAAAGAACCATTTGAAAAGAGCGGAGTTATCCAGGTTATCCACAAAGCCGTCCACAAAATCGTCCACACGGCCTGTGGAGCCCTATGTCGGAGTTATCCACAGACTGGACAAGCCTGTCGGGGGAATCATGGTTTACGCTAAGAATCAGAAGGCGGCAGCCTCTCTTAGCAAGCAGGTTCAGGATGGCCGGATGAAGAAAATATACAATGCGGTAGTCTGTGGAAAACTTGTGGATATTGTGGGTAACTATGTGGATTATCTGTTGAAAGATGGCAGAAACAACTTCTCATTTGTTGTGGATAAAGACACGCCGGACAGCAGGCGGGCAGAACTTGTCTACCGGGCGCTGGATGTGAAGACAGAGGAAGAAAGAGAGATTTCCCTTGTGGAGATAGAACTGCTGTCCGGCAGGCACCATCAAATCCGTGTGCAGTTTGCAGCCCATGGAAATCCACTCTGGGGAGACGGGAAATATAATCCTGAATGGGGAGGAACGCTGCCGGCCGGTGAAAGAACGCATGCCGATCGGCATACCGGGGCGAAGCAGGGAAGCGGCCATGCTGCAAAGGTTCAGAGCAGCCGCGGGCGCAGAGGTGAAAGGGAGCTGGCGCTGGCTGCTGTAAAGTTATCCTTCGTTCATCCATCCACAGGCAAGAATATGGAATTTGCAATTAAACCGAGGGGCAGGATATTTGAGAGGTTTGGTGATTGAGATGAAAACCAGAAGACATATTTACTTCAGCGGAACAGTTCAGGGCGTCGGTTTCCGCTATCGGGCCATGTATGCGGCGAGGAGCCTTGGATTGACGGGATGGGTTAGAAATTTATGGGATGAGAGAGTGGAGATGGAAGTCCAGGGTGATTTAAAATCCATAAATCTCATGCTCAGACAGATGGAGGAAGGCCATTTTATCCATATCTCGGATATGGAAACAGAAGAAATGCCGATTGATGAGAGGGAAGTCGGTTTTCATATAATTGGATAATAAAAACTCTGAATATTTTTATTTGATCTGCTTATAATACTGTCTGTACAAAAGAAGTACAAATCATAAATGGGCTGGACCATGGGTAAGCTCCTTAAAGAAACTGAAGAGAAGCTTACAAAAGAGACGCAGGAATATCGATGTATGGTGAGATACGGAGGATGTTCCTGCGTTTATTAAATCCATTTACATTGAGGTAAAATACAGATTTGGCAGGGAAAGCAGGTGAGGTGATGACCGGATTTACGGAAAAGCAGAGAAAAGCGCTGTTGACAGCAGGCGTTACGGCCGCTGTCTATCTCAGCTTTAAATTCATTCTGCCTCTTTTTCTCCCATTTCTGATATCATATCTGATTGCCCTGATTCTGCGCCCTTCCGCCAATTTTCTGGAACGGAAGCTGCGCGTGAAAAGAAGAGGAAAGACATATGCGGTTCCGATTGGCGTGATAGGCGGCATTGAAATGATTCTGATTCTGGCTCTGCTCGGGGCCGGTTTTTTCTACGGCGGACGGAGGCTGTTTATGGAGGCGAACCAACTCGTCAACGCTGTTCCCGTCTGGGTGCAGAATTTCGATGAATGGCTGACGGGAATGTGTCATTCCGTCGAAACCTTCTGCCGCCTGCAGGAAGGTGTACTTGTGAAAATGGTTCAGGACGTTCTCCTGGGAACGGCCAGGGCATTTAAAAATGCGACGATGCCCAATCTGGTAGTCAATTCCGTATCTGTCTTTGGATTTTTTATAAAAGTAGCAATTATTACGGTAATCCTGTTTATCGCATCAATACTTTCCCTGCAGGAGATGGATGAACTGAGGGAGAGAAGATACAATTCCATTTTCAGAAGGGAGTTTTCGCTGTTGGGAAAAAGACTGGCCCTGACAGGAAATGCATGGCTGAGAACACAGGCGGTGATTCTGTTCTTGACCACCTGTCTCTGTATCCTGACATTGATAGCGATTGGGAATCCTTATTATATTATTGCCGGCATCGGAATCGGCCTTCTGGATGCGCTGCCAATCTTCGGAACCGGGACGGTCCTGATTCCCTGGGGGATTTTTCTGATGCTGCAGCAAAAATGGTACCAGGGGGTGATGCTTCTGGGCCTTTATCTGGTTTGCTATTTTATGAGAGAATTTGTCGAAGCAAAGCTGATGGGGAAAAAAATGGGGCTGTCACCTCTGGAAACATTGATGTCCATGTACGTGGGCCTTCAGTTATTCGGATTTCTGGGATTTATTCTCGGTCCGGTGGGGCTTATGCTGATCGAAGATTTGGTGGAAGAGTATTGGAAAAATGGAAATAACACCTGCAATAAAAGGAATAATTGTGATAAAATATCAGGATAGGCAATTCTTTTTAATGATAAACTTATTAAACACAATCTTATTAAATACAATCATATAAGAATCACTGCGGACAACGAAAATACGGAGGAACGACATGAAGCTCTATTACCGGGAATGCGGCAAGGGACAGCCGATGATCCTGCTCCACGGAAACGGAGAGGACAGCACATATTTTGAAAATCAGATCCGGTTTTTTTCTAAGAAATACCGGGTAATAGCAATAGATACGAGAGGACATGGGAAATCCCCGAGAGGGACAAGGCCATTTACAGTAGAGCAGTTTGCAAAAGACCTGAAAGGATTTCTTGATGAGAAACGACTGAGACATATTATCCTGCTGGGATTCAGCGACGGAGGAAATGTTGCCCTCACCTTTTCCCTGCGGTATCCGGAATATGTGGACCGGTTGATTTTAAACGGTGCGAACTTGAATCCACTGGGAGTAAAGGCGGCAACACAGATTCCGATAACTGTCGGATATGGTTTCTGTCTGGCCTGCAAAGCAGCCTCCCAATTCGGCCGGATGCTCACTGAATTCGCGGCGGTTCCGTCCGGGAGAAAGAAAAAGCGCAAGACCGTGAAACGAAAAGATACTCCGGGGCAGATAGCCGGGGCCGTTCCGTTACAGAGGCAGCCGTCACCGGAAAGGCAGTCCTGTAAGAAAGAGCAATATAAAGGTTCGCTTGAGCAGAAGACGGAGCTGCTCGGCCTTATGGTCAAGGGCCCATGGATTGAACCGGAGGAGCTTAAGAGACTGAAGATGCCGGTCCTGGTGATTGCCGGGACTAAGGATATGATAAGAAACGGCCATACAAGACGGATATACTACGGCATCCCCGACAGCAGGCTGAGGCTGATTGCGGGAAATCACTTTATTGCATCCGAAAAAAGCTTCGAATTCAACCGGGCCGTGGCAGCTTTCCTGCACGCAACGGAGGGCAGCAAGGTAAAGACGATGAAGCGTCTCTGGGCCGATCGCCATCCGGGACGTCTGGATCAGGAGATGGGCTTTGATTCTGCCGTACTCGTACCGCTTCTGGAGAAAGACGGTGAATACCATCTTCTGTTTGAGGTAAGAGCGGGGGTCCTGAAGTGCCAGCCGGGTGAAGTCTGCTTTCCCGGCGGAGCCGTGGAAAAGGGAGAGACGAGGAAAGAGGCGGCTGTCCGTGAGACAATGGAGGAGCTTGGCGTTTATAAGAGCCAGATCGATCTGGTCGCCCCACTGGATATTCTGATAACACCGGCCAATTTGGGGGTTTATCCGTTTTTAGCTGAACTGAAAGGCTATAAGGGCACATTTTCCGGGGATGAAGTGGATCATGTGTTTACCGTTCCTCTTAAATGGTTTCTGGAACACGAGCCGGAATGCTATGATACCGACGTTCAGACTATTCCGGGAAAAGATTTTCCGTTTGACCTGATCCCGGGCGGTGAGGATTATCACTGGCGGAGGGGCAGGTATAAGGTTATGTTTTACCGGTACGGTGAAAATGTAATCTGGGGGATGACGGCGAAGATTCTCCACTCGTTTGTGGAAATGTATCGGGAAGATTTCAGGGCGTGAGAAAACAGGCTTATCAGAAACAATAAATATAGCGGAAGTAAGCAGAATCTTTAATGAGATAATAAATATAAAAAAATAAGATAGACCGGGAAACCGGGGGAGTTCGGTTAGCAGAAAATCAGATTCTGCTAACCTTTTTTTAACAGAAAATTTCTCCTGTGAAATTAAAATGTTCCCTTCTTTTTAATGAAATATATTTAGATAAAGAATGATATAACAACCTTATAAAATATAAATACAATATAATTATTAGAATATTCTGTTGACATTACAATAAATACATGTATAATTAGATTATACATGTATGGAGGAATGAATAATCAAACTCCATAAGCGATCTTGCAATGGCAGCGAAAGCCAATGAGAAGTACGGATATAATGAGGGAGGTGGAAACAAAGGAGGAATCATTATTTACCAGATGATATTGTCAACAGAAGAAGTGTGTTTAGAGAGGAGGAAAAGGGGAATTAAATGAAAATTACAAATATTACTTATGATTGCGTAGAAGTACCATTTCCACAGGAATTCCATCCAACCTGGTATCCGGGAATGACAGAACGGGGGCAGGTGATTTTCGTTGTCCGTGTACATACGGATGATGGAATTACAGGATACGCATGCATGGAGGCACCTCACGGGATTCTGAAGATTGTCTGTGAGACTATGGAGTATGCCAAATCTATGTTGGTAGGAGATTCGCCATTTGACATAGAAGCAATCATGTTAAAGCTGCGCAATGTAGCCCGAATTGCCACTCGTCCCTGGGTGATCGAAAATGCATGCTGGGACATAATCGGAAAAGCTGCCGGCCTGCCTGTTTATAAACTGCTGGGTTCCTGCCGTGATCGAATTCCGGTTTACGCCGCCTGGGGAGAACTGCGTTCCAATGAACAGCGCAGGGAGGATGCCCGCTGGTTGGTGGAATCCGGATTCCGGGCTGTTAAAATCCGCTTCTCGAACGAAAGGATGCGTGACGACATCGCAATCATTGAAGCGGTGCGTGACGCAGTGGGAGACCAGCTGGAAATAATGGTGGATGCAAACCAGGGCACTGCCTGTGAGAGAAACAAGAATGGATTCCCTCCCGTATGGAGCTATGAACGTGCCAGGGGAACTGCCAGGGAGTTGGAACAGCTTCACTGTACCTGGTTGGAGGAACCTCTGTGGCGATACAATTTTGACGGCCTGGCCCGGCTGAATGAGGAGGTGGATATCCCGATTGCCGGTGGTGAAATCAATATTGGCATTCCGGATTTTAAGATTATGCTGGAAAAGGGATGTTATGATATTCTGCAGCCAAACTGCACGATGAGTACGGGTATCAGTTATATCAGAAAAATTGCTGCCGTAGCGGATACTTACGGGAAAATTGTAAATCCGCATGCATACATCCCGGGAATGGGCGTATTGCAGAGTATGCATTTAGTAGCCTCTTACTCTAATTTTACGTGGCTGGAATATCCTTGCGATCCGCCGACTCTGACACCGGTAGCGTTCCAGGGAGTTTTAACGGAAAATTATTTTCCGGACATAACAGACGGCTGCATTCCTATGCCGCAGGCACCCGGCTTTGGAATCGGTATCGACGAGGAGCTTGTCACAAAATACAGTATTATGAATGGTTAGGCCCTTTGCTCAGGTAAGGCGGTAATAGGGGATGGGGATTAAAGTCAATTCGAGGGATTATAAACGAGGGGAGAAGATAAGGAGGTAAGTATGAACACTTTAACATTGACTGTGGTGGTATTGGTTGTATACATGGGCGCAATGCTGGCGATTGGCTACTATGGACGGAACAAATCAGACAATTTTAAAGACTACGTAACTGCCGCAAAGCGGGGAGGGTTTCTAATGGTATGTGGATCCTACATTGGTTCACATATTGGTAATGGAGTGGTTGTAGGAGGTGCGGAGTACGGGGCAGAATATGGAATAGGAGGCGCCTGGTTTGGGGTAGGCGCTTCTTTGGGATATGTTGTATTCGCATTTGTGGTGGCCAGAAAGCTCTATCGGGCCAATGCCCTGACACTCTCCGATGTACTTAACCAGCGTTACGGCAAACGTATTACCGGAACTATTTATGCTGTTATTAACTGTTTTGCCGCCATGAGTATTATGGCGGGCCAGATCACGGCCGGTAAAAATCTGTTTTCATATCTGGGGATGGAACCCGTGATCGGAGCTGTTCTTGTTTGTATTGTAGTATTTATTTATGCAACTATGTCTGGTCAGTGGGGAGTTTTGATGACAGATGTAATTCAGGTAGGCGTTATTTTTGCATGTGTTCTGCTAAGCATGCTTTATATGGCGATGACAGGGGCTTTTGGAGTTATGGCTGAGGCGCTGCCTGCCAGCAGTTGGTCTGTAATGCCATTCGGCACGGAACAGTGGGTTATGATGTTGTTCCCATCTATGCTATATGGACTTGTATCCTGCGCCTCCTTCCAGCGGAATGTTTCATCCAAGGATGAAAAAACAGCCTTTTTGTCTGCTCTCTGGGGCGGCTTGATCCTTCTTCCGTTTGTGGTTCTTCCGGTTTTAATGGGAATGTATGGCCGTGCTCTGTTCCCGGATGCTCCGGCCAGCAGTATTATGTTCCAGGTCCTGCTTGAGGTTTTCCCGGGCTGGCTGGCAGCTATTATGATTGCGGCTCTGATGGCAGCGGTCATGTCGACGGTAGATTCACAGCTTATCTATATAAC
>OJKJ01001217.1_pt1 | contig 10149 bp, 7 predicted proteins | sample 1596491 | NCBI WGS metagenome assembly OJKJ01 (sample SAMEA4350160, study PRJEB24818) | metagenome | biome: human; feature: gut; material: faeces | place: Denmark | collected 2013-09 | reverse complement strand
GTTTTTAGACAGGTAAAGATAAAAATGAAACTAGGAATCGTCGGTTTGCCGAACGTAGGGAAAAGTACATTGTTTAATTCATTGACAAAAGCAGGGGCGGAATCCGCCAATTATCCGTTCTGTACGATCGATCCGAACGTAGGAGTCGTAACAGTTCCGGACAAGCGTCTCGATGTACTCGGAGAGATGTATCATACGAAAAAAATTATTCCTGCGGCGATCGAGTTCGTTGATATTGCGGGGTTGGTAAAGGGCGCGTCAAAAGGCGAAGGTCTCGGCAACCAGTTTCTTGCAAATATAAGGGAAGTGGACGCGATCGTTCATGTTGTCCGCTGTTTTGAAAATACAAATATCGTTCATGTGGACGGAAGCATCGATCCGATCAGAGACATTGAGACGATCAATCTTGAGCTGATCTTTTCGGATCTGGAGATTCTGGAGCGGCGTATTGCGATAACGGTTAAGCTTTCCCGCAATGACAAGGCGGCTGCAAAAGAGCTGGATCTTTTAAATCGTGTGAAAGCGCATCTGGAAGACAATAAAATGGCGAAAAGCTTTGTGACAGATGACGAGGACGAGCAGGAGTGGCTTGCAAGTTATAATCTTCTGACTGCAAAGCCTGTTATTTTTGCGGCAAATGTATCTGAAGACGACCTTGCGGACGATGGTGCGAACAATGAAGGAGTAAAGGCGGTTCGTGAGTATGCGGCAAGCGAGGACTGTGAAGTGTTCGTTGTATGTGCGGAGATAGAAGAAGAGATTTCCCAGCTTGATGATGACGAAAAGGCGATGTTCCTTGAGGAACTGGGATTGAAAGAGTCGGGTCTTGAAAAATTGATCCGCGCAAGTTATCATCTTCTCGGTCTGATCAGTTACCTGACGGCGGGAGAACCGGAAGTCCGTGCATGGACGATCAAGAGAGGAACGAAAGCGCCGCAGGCGGCAGGAAAGATCCATACGGATTTTGAACGCGGATTTATCCGTGCGGAAGTTGTCAGCTATGATGACCTTATGGCATGTGGAACACATGCGGCAGCGAAAGAAAAAGGTCTTGTAAGGCTGGAAGGAAAAGAATATGTTGTGCAGGACGGCGATATTATGCTGTTTAGATTCAACGTATAAGAATATGCAGCGATGGATACGGACGGCATGGAACCGTGCAGATACACTTCTTTGCCGGTCTGTATCCGTTTGTTACTTACATTAAAGACCTGCCTTTGTGTAAATAGAAAATTTTTAGAGGGGATACAGGGCATATGTTTGTTCTATCAAATAAAAAATGAAAAGGAGCGGAATGATCTATGCATACAGAGATCAGTTTTCCTAATTTGGGAATTTATCTTAAAAATGTCGGAAAGAGCATCGATTTATTCGGAATAGAGATAGCGTATTACGGAATCATTATCGGAACGGCAATTTTGCTTGGTTTTTGGATTGCTGCCCGTGAAGCGAAACGGACAGGTCAGAATCCGGAAAATTATCTTGATATGGGGATTATCGGCGTCATTGCGGGAATTGTCGGGGCAAGACTTTATTATGTAATCTTTTCGTGGGATATGTATAAAGATAATTTGCTCGATATTTTTAATCTGAGAGAAGGCGGACTTGCGATTTACGGAGGGGTGATCGCAGCTGTGATCAGCGTTCTGGTGCTTGCGAAAGTAAAGCATTTATCTGCTCCTCAGATTTTCGATACGATCGCTATGGCGTTATTAAACGGGCAGATGCTTGGAAGATGGGGAAACTTTTTTAACAGGGAAGCGTTTGGGGGATATACGGACAGTCTGTTTGCGATGCGCCTGCCATTAGATGCAGTGCGCTCTTCCGATGTGACGGAGCAGATGCGCCGGCATATAGAGAGGATAGACGGAGTCAGTTATATTCAGGTGCATCCGACTTTTTTGTATGAATCGCTTTGGTGTATGGTACTGCTCATTATCCTATTTGCTTATCGTAAGCATAAAAAGTATGAGGGCGAGCTGTTTTTGATGTATCTGTTCGGATACGGACTGGGAAGATTCTGGATCGAAGGATTACGAACAGACCAGCTTCTTCTTCCCGGGGTCGGGATTGCCGTCTCCCAGCTTCTTGCAGGTGCGATCGTAGTCGGCACGGGGGCAGCAATGCTTTATCTGCGAAAAAAACATAAGAACAGTTAAGGCAGTTCATGTCACATGTGCTTAAAAATAGAAACAGTTCAGCTCGCGCCATTCGTAAAACCGCACTGCGTGCTTATTGTGGCTGATGCCACTGTTTTACTCATAACCGGGCGCTTAGCACATACAGATGTCCGCTTGCAAAAACATGCAGGCATGTTTTGTGCTTCACACACACTGTATGGCTAAACTGTTACTAAAAAATTACATATAGATTGATGACAAGGGGAGCTTGCAGTACAGGCTGAGAGGAAGTTGAGGACTTCGACCCATAACCTGATTTGGATAATGCCAACGTAGGGATTATGTTATGAGTGTTTATACCTTTTGTTTTCAATCTGAGAACAGGAGGTTTTTTTATGTTTGATTTTCTTGTAAATGCAGAAGGCGGGCTGACAAGTGCGGGATATGTTGTCACGATATCCGTCGGGATCGTACTTTTTCTGGCGGCAGTATTTTTCGCGGGAAAGAGATCTAAGCGTCAAAAAATGACGACAAAGCAGCTAGTATTTTGTGCGGCTGCAATGGCCCTGGCGTTTGTTACGTCTTATGTAAAGATTTTTCAGATGCCATGGGGAGGCAGTGTGACATTATGCAGCATGCTGTTTATTGTACTTGTGGCAAACTGGTACGGTGTCGGAACAGGAGTTTTGGTAGGTCTTGCTTATGGAATCCTGCAGTTTATACAGGAACCGTATGTACTTTCTTTTTTCCAAGTGTGCTGTGATTATATTCTGGCATTTGCAGCTCTTGGTGTGGCAGGATTTTTTGCAAAAAAGAAGCACGGACTGCTTAAAGGTTATATCGCGGCAGTTTTGGCAAGAGGTGCGTTTCACGCACTTGGGGGATATTTGTATTGGATGGATTACATGCCCGATAACTTCCCGAAATCATTGACAGCGATCTATCCGATTGCATATAATTATAGCTTTCTTTTGGCGGAAGCGGCGATTACGCTCGTGATCATTTGCATTCCTGCCGTGGCAAAGGGACTCGGTAAGGTAAAGCAGATTGCGGCGGAATAAAATAAAATTCACATGTGTAAAGATGACAGGCGGTTCGGAAATAAAGAAATTTCCGGATCGCCTGTTATCGTTTGTGGTATAATGATTGCACGTTGTGCAATCCAAGCCGATTGCCCGGCTTGCCGCCACAAAAAGTGGCGGATTATACCGGCGATCCACTGCTTGGAAAGGAAATGTATGAAAGGAAATTCCCGACGGCCTTTTATAAGAAAAATTTAAGAATTACATCGAGTTTTTTTTAACAGTGGAAGTGTACTGTTTATATCAGATAAAGGAAAACGAGAGGAGAGAATGATGGCAGAGGAAATGAATATGGGAGAGGTTGTCATGGTTGTTGATGACAACAAAGAAATTGTATATTCGATCAGTGAACTTTTAAAATACGAAGGATACCGGGTGATTCCGGCGTATGATGGAATGGAAGCGTTAAACTTGCTTGAGCAGAATCCGGTAGATTTAATTCTGCTTGATGTTATGATGCCACGGTTAAATGGCTTGTCTGCTCTTATGAAGCTTCGGGAGAAATACAGGATTCCGGTTATTATTCTTTCGGCAAAGACGGAGGAAAGTGATAAGGTATCGGGACTTGTGCTTGGTGCGGACGATTATGTGGAAAAGCCCTATAATCCGGCGGAGTTGATGGCTCGCGTGAAAGCGCATTTGAGGAGATACAGGGCGTGGGGAGGCGAGCTTCCGAAGGAAAATGATGATCAGATCATAAACGGAGGCCTTGTACTTGACAAAAAACAGCGGATCGTACTTGTGGAAGGGGAGGAAGTGAGGCTGACGGCTACGGAGTATAAAATTTTAGAACTTTTGATGGAACATCCGGGGCAGGTGTTTTCTTCGGAGCAGATTTATGAAAATGTCTGGCAGGAATCGGCAAACTATACAGTGGAAAACACGGTAATGGTTCATATCAGACACATTCGGGAGAAAATTGAGATTGATGCAAAGAAACCAAGATATGTAAAGGTGGTGTGGGGTATTGGATACAAAATGGAAAAATATTAAGTCAAAGGCGAAAAGTTTTTTAGAGAAATGCTGGCTTAGCAGTACAGGGATTGCAGTGAAACTATTTTGTTTTGTGCTGGCAGGGTTTGGAATCGCATTCTGGTATAGTGTTGTAGTGTACCGTACGTACCATCCGACCGGAGAATCATTGTTTTTCGGGATATTGGGAAATGCTTTATTTGGAGCAGGGCAGATGATACTGACCGCATTTCTCATTATGAGGAAATTCCGTGAATGGGATCCGGGAGAAAAGGATGCGTATGTGAAATGGCAGAACAGGTGGAAAATCAGGAATCGCAGACTGCAGTGGATAGGCGGAACAGCTCTTTTGATCGATTTGTGGTATATGTCGTACTTAATGAACGGCGGAATGTATATAGGAACAGGATGGCAATACAATTATGCATCGGGTTATGTCATGATTTTATCGGCGCTCGTTCAGTTTGTGCTTGCCGGAGCGGTGATGAATCACTTTAAAAAGAAACAGTTAGACATGATCATGTGTAATTTTGAAAAGATAAATCAAAACAGGATCAAAGAAGCGCTAGAGATCGAGCGAAAGAGTCTTGAAAAAGTATCGCGCAGCGATCAGCTCAGAGTAGATCTTATTACAAATGTTTCCCATGATCTGAAAACGCCGCTTACGTCGATGGTCGGCTATATTGAACTGATCAAGAGGGAAGAATTAAGCGATATTGTCCGCGATTATGTGGATGTGATTTCAGAGCGGGCAGAGAAACTAAAAGAAATGATCAACAGTTTATTTAATCTTGCAAAAGCAAGCAGCGGAAATGTAGAGCTGCATCCGGAGCCGTTCGAGGTAAATCGGATGATCGAACAGATCTTTGCGGATATGGATGACAGGATAAAAGAAAGTCATTTGGAATTTGTTACCGATCTGACAAAAGAAGATACACAGCTTATATCGGACAATTCTTATTTTTACAGAATCTGCCAGAATCTGATTGAAAATGCGTTGAAATATTCTGCAAAGGGAACGCGTGTCTTTGTGAAAACGAAGCTTTTGCAGTCGGAAGGAAAAGAGGAAGTATGGCTGGAAGTAACAAACACATCGGGATATCCGATGGATTTTACAAAAGAAGATATTATCGAAAGGTTTGCAAGAGGAGATAAGGCAAGAACCGGAGACGGAAACGGACTTGGACTGGCGATCGTAAGTACTTATGCCAAAGCGCTCGGGGGAGAATTTGATATATTGATCGACTGCGATCAGTTTAAAGCCTGTTTGAAATTTCCGAAAAAGACAATATAATTTTGATTATTATACAGAAGAATGCAGAAAAGCAAAAAATCACCCGTTTCTTATGTGAGTATATTACTTTATGATGATTCGGGTAATTTTTTGCTTTTTTACTCTCGCAGCGCAGATAGTCCAAGTCCGGGTCTATCTAAGATTTTATCGGCTGCTTACAATTTTGGAACATGCTTTTTAGAACTTCCGGCGATAGTTTTATGGGTTATGTATATATAGTAGATGATAAATGCAAGCGCTGTGATAACCCATGTTACCGGATAGCTTAAAATAATCGCCGATATCGTCGGTGAGATTTTCAGCATGGCGGCAAGCCATGCGATGCGAAGGACGCAGACGCCAAGCAGAGTAATGACTACCGGAACGACGACGTTTCCGACTCCGCGCAGCGCTCCGGCGATAACTTCGATAAAGACATATACAATGTACCATGGCGTGATCAGAACGAGCATGTCGCATCCGATTTCAATTACATGACTGTCGTTTGTAAATAACCGGAATAAAAGGAATCGTGCGGCGATCAGAAAGACAACAAGTACGGCGGAAACAATAAAATCCATAAGAAGGCATACGCGGGTACTTTTGCGTACGCGATCCATTTTTCCGGCGCCGTAGTTTTGCCCTACGAATGTTGTGATCGCAATTCCGAACGCAGTGCTGACCATCCAAAAAATTGCGTCCAGTTTTCCGTAGGCTGACCATGCGGCGGTTGTATCCGTGCCGAAAGTGTTGACAGCAGATTGAATGGCAATATTTGTAATAGAGAACAGGATCGCTTCAAATCCGGTCGGCAGTCCGAGTTTTAACTGCATTTTCAAAATCGAACCGTGGAAACGGATCTGTTTGACGGAAAGTTTTAATATGCCTTCAGAGCGCATCAGTTTTAAAGTGACAAGTACGGCGCTTACAGCCTGTGCGATGAGGGTGGCAACGGCAACTCCCATAACACCCATATGGAATACGATAACGAATAAAACGTCAAGCACGATGTTGATGATGCAGCAGACGATCAAATAATAGAGCGGACGTTTGGAATCTCCGGTGGCGCGCAGTATTGCCGATCCCATGTTGTAAATGAGGACGAAAATGATTCCGGCAAAGTAGATCCTTAAGTAAACGGCGGAATCTGCTACAATATCGGCAGGCGTATTCATCATCTCTAAAAGAAACGGAGTCAGAATTATTCCTGATACGGTAAGGATCAAACCTCCGAAAGCGGCGATCGCGTAAGCTGTGTGAAGACCTTTATTTGCAGAGCGGGAGTCTTTCGCACCGAAAAATTGTGCAATCGTTACAGATGCCCCGGAAGAAAGCCCGGTAAAAAATCCGACTACAAAAGCAACGATCTGAGCAGAAGAACCTCCTACTGCGGCGAGAGCTTCTTTTCCGACGAATTGACCGACGATAACACTGTCAATCGTGTTGTATAGCTGTTGAAAGAAAGTCCCGAGTAAAATGGGAAAGAAGAAAAGTAGAAGCTGCCGCCAAATAATGCCTTCTGTAATCTGGTTTTTCTGAATGTTGGTAGACATAGAACCATCTCCTTTCAATAATTTTCGGTATTAGGCGTTTATGAAACGCCTAATATTATATATGAAAAGCGAGGTAAAACCAAGTGAAATCCAAACATATGTTGTTTTGCGGAGCTGTTTTCAAAGATGATAAAAATAAAATAAGAAAGAGCCGAGTCTTTAAGATTTTAAAGATTTTGGAAATCCGGAACAGCTCCGTTCACTTTGTCCGTCGTCTGTCGGATGAATATCATCTCTTACAGAAGCAAGAGTGCGATTAAACAAAGATTCGATCTCTTCGGATAAGGTTTTCATTGCTTCCATATATATCTGTGCTTTAAACTCACAAGTCTGTGAGGTACAAGTTTGTGGGTTGCATTGCTGATGACGCCGTTCTGCCTGATGTCTGCGGCGTTCTTGCCCGATTCGAAGATAGAGTGTCCGCAATAGCGTGGAGTTCTGTCTGTTTGTCAGATCCAGATAGCGGGATACCATATCAGGATCACCTTTTGTAAGTGCAATATCGAAAGCGTGTCGTATGGAACGCTCTACTCTTGATGGTGTTGTGTGATACTTTTTAGCGATATCGATATAGAGTGCTGATATCTTTCCGTCAGGATAGTATGGATCGGTATTAAATAATTCTATTGCGTCGCAAATATAAGTAAAACCTTTGATTCCTGCCGGAACTCCGATGTTCATCAGTACATCTATTACATAATCTTTCATCATGCCCCTCGATTCTAGTTGTTAATATTACCTAAGAAAATTGATTCATATTAAGAAAATATACCAATTTTACGGCTATTTCTACATCAGTTTACGACAGATTTAATAAAATGTCAATGAGAAACTACAATAATCTTGAAAAAGCGATTGCTTTTACAGGAAACTTGTAATATACTTTGAATAATATGTGGTGAAGAGAGGGTTAAAATCATGACGATGATCGCAAATAAGATTCGTAAGCGACGTCAGGAGTTAAACATGTCAAGAGTACAGCTTGCCGAAGCGGTGCAGGTTACACCGTCTGCTATTGCAAATTATGAGAATGGAATCAGCTATCCGAAACCGGATATTTTTGTTGCGCTGATGATCACGCTTGAAGTAGATGCGAATTACTTTTATGAAGAGTATGTAAGAAACAGAGAGATTGCCATCGCATGTAAAAGAGCGATCACACAGGATGAGATATATGCTCTTGAAAAGTACAGGCAGTTGACGAGCAGCGGGAAAAAACTTGTTCGTATGGTGATCGAAGAAGAGTATTCGAGAATGCAGCAGGAAGAATGGATTTCTTTTCCGTGTATGAAAGATATGGGAGGAGGGATTGATGCGATTTGTAAAAAAAGAGCAGAATATTTTGAATTCCGTGTACGCAAGGAGAATATGATAGACGGCATGGAATTTTGCCTGCAGCTTCAGACAGACAGATACGAGCCTGTTTTTCGGAACGGGGATGTGATCGCATTGACCGAAAAAAAAGCAGGTCAAAATGAAATAGGAATTTTCTTAGTAAATGAAGTTTATTATTTGAGATTATTATATCAGGAAAATGAAGAGAAAAAGCTGAAAGCATTGAACGTATTGGAACAGGATGTAGTAGTAAAGCCGAAAGACCGGTTTATCTGCATGGGAACAGTTCTCGGGAAGGTACAAGGGATGCCTGATTTGTGATTCTCGTTTCCGTGCAGATAAATCCGATCAGAGAAGATATCGATCATAAGAAATTCGGCTGTAAAAATTTAATCATAAAAGTTTTGTCTATAAAGAGTTTTTAATAAAGTTGTCTATAAGAATCTTCGGAGCGGTTTGATAATTTGTCTTAATGTTGCGTAGAATAATTTCTTTCCGGTGCTTAATTCTTTTGTTTTGTAATTTTCCCCGTAGGTATATTTTCCGTTTTCCATCGTTTTTGAAAAGGTTTTATCATGTTCGGCTTCTTTTCGTATAATTGCGTTTAATTCGGTTGAATCGACGGCAAGCATTAATTCGGTATCAAGATATGTGCTTCGCATGTCAAGATTGTAAGAACCGACGATACTCATGCGGTCATCTATGAGAACGGCTTTCGTATGGCAGGAATGGGGAGCCATATATTCGTAAACTTTCACACCGGTTCTCCATATCTTTTCTTTTTCATTTAAGTAATCTGTACAGCCCCACGGATTGGCGCCTTTTGCGACATCATTTGTAATGATCTCGACAGAGACGTTATTATCTGTGAGCTGAGAAAGATCGTCGTACATTTCCCTGCCGCATATAATGTAAGGGGTGTAGATCGTCGCCTGTTTTCCGGACATCATAAGCCGGTGAAGAGAGTACCACATCCACGGTTCTTTGTTTTCTGATTCGATCGGATTGCTCAAAAGAGTGATCTTATTTGTCTCAAATGTCAGTTCTTCCCAGTTTTGTTTTTCGTATGCGGCAGGATATTTTTTCTGTAGCTCTTTGTAATGTTTTTTCAGAGCTTCTGTTTTTTCGACCGTCTTTTTTCCGTTTCTTGAGCCACGGCACGGTTTGCTGTCAGAAGAATCCCATATGGAATCAAAATAAGTCTGAAGCTGGGACATAGAAGTGTTTTGCATATTTTTGCCCGGATCTGTTTCGTAAACAAACAGCTCCTTGTCGATGTTTTTTCCTTTTGAATAATCTCCGAGAAACAGGTTTGTTGTGTTGCGTCCGCCAAGTGTATACATCTGGTCATCGATGATCAGATATTTGTCATGAAGGCGGGCCTGCATATCCCATGGTTTCAAAAAATTCACAGGATTATAAATGCGGACCTGAGCGTTTTTATGAGCGTCTAAAGCAAGAAACCACGGATTGTGCTGTACATCTATAAATCCGCTGATTCCATCGACGATAACACGGATATCGACGCCCCGGTCCGCGGCGTTTAGTAAGGCGGAAAGAATATCCTGCCCCGCCTCATCATCGTTAAAATCAAAGGTCGATAAAATGATGGATTTTTCTGCTTCTTCGATCATACCGAGCCGATACAAAAGAGCGTCGTTATTATCAGTGATGTAGGCGATGCGCTCTGTCCCGGATGTGTCGGAATAATATTCGGCTGCCGCATCTTTTTCTTTGTATTCTTCCGATACAGTTTTATGCGGCAGATAAGGAACAGTAAGGAGGATAATATAAATAAGGATTAAGATAAGTAC
>OJKJ01001216.1_pt1 | contig 10149 bp, 8 predicted proteins | sample 1596491 | NCBI WGS metagenome assembly OJKJ01 (sample SAMEA4350160, study PRJEB24818) | metagenome | biome: human; feature: gut; material: faeces | place: Denmark | collected 2013-09 | reverse complement strand
CACCTGGCCCATGGTAGGCTGTGCGGCGATTCTCTTAATTCTGTATTTCCTGATGAGTATTCAGAATGTACAGTTTCTCGTCAAGGCCCAGGCCGGCATGCTGTTCTGTAATATTGCAGTTACCATACTGACTGGATTTATCCTGCTGTTTTCCGGTCACTGGCATCTTGCGAATTTTGGAAATATTTTCACCTCCACATTGGATTCTGTCCACGGAATTCCGGGCTGGATTATCGGTATGGCGCTTTTGATTACTCCGTATTTTGGTTTTGAGACGGTTCCCCAGATGGTGGAAGAGGGAGATTTTCCTATTAAAAGCTCAAAAAAAGCGATTTGCGGTTCGATTCTGACATGCGGCTGTATCTACGTATTTTACTATTTCTGTATTGCGGGTCTGGATGGTTTAAAGGACGTATACGCAGGATTTGCGCAGGATGGATTCCTGACGATTGCTACGATGCAGAACGAACTCGGCTGGGTTTTCTGGCCTATAGTTGTGGGACTCATCTCCTGCCTTCTGGGCATGGGCGCTTCCCTGCTGGGCTTCTGGATGTCCACAGTCCGTATGCTGTACTCTATGGCGAACAAAAACTTTTTGCCTAAAATATTTGCAAAAGTGAACAAAAATAAGCAGCCTCTGCTGCCGAATATTTTCCTGCTGATCCTGTCTTTAATTTTTATAGTTTTACAGAACTCTTCTGATTTTATGAGTGCATTTTTCAATCTGATGAGTTTTGGCTGTGCCTGTGCGTATGCGCTGACGATGATTTCGGCGGTCTGTATTCATCACAAGCATCCGGATTGGGAGAGCTCCAATACGGTGAAGGGCGGCGATGCATTCCGGATCTTTGCCATGGTGATAGCGATAACGATTGCATTTTTCTGTACGTTGGGACAGGGCGTGGATTCCTGGATCTGCTTCTTCGTCTATCTTGGAATCGGCGGCATCATCTGGCTGTGGATGAATCTGGTAAACTGGAAGAAGCATCCGGTGGAAATTGAGACACCGGACGGTATCCGGAAGTTTTAAATGATTAGGGCAAACCATGCGGTTATTCCGCCTGGAATATAAAAAATAACAAAGGAGATATGTAAAATGGCTAAATTAGATGGAAAAGTGGCATTGATTACCGGAGCTGCTGCAGGTCTTGGAGAGGGAATCTCCACTGCTTACGCAAAATACGGCGCAAAACTAATTATGGTAGATTTATCCCCTTCGGTAGAGGAGACTGCTGAGAAGCTGCGCAGGGAATACAATGCGGAAATTATTACGGTTATTGCCAATGTAGCCGACCGTGAGCAGATGGACGCTGCGGCTAAGAAGGGCGCTGACACCTTCGGAGAGATCAATGTTGCATGCTGTAACGCGGGCGTATGCCGTTTAGCACCTTTCGAGGAAATGGATGACAAGACTCGTGACTTCCACATTGATGTGAATATCAAGGGCGTATGGAACACCTGTAAAGCCGTGGTTCCATATATGTTAAAGCAGGGCGGAGGAAACATTGTGATCGCGTCTTCCGTAACCGGTGACATCGTTGCCGATGCGGGCGAGGCTGCCTATGCCATGACAAAGGCCGCTCTCGTCGGCCTGACCAAGTGTCTTGCCGTAGAGTACGCAGCCCGCAATATCCGCGTAAACTGTTCTCAGTTAGGCTATGCCCGCACACCGATGGTTGAAAAGATGGCTCTGGAATCCAATCCGGAGAATCCGGAGGCAGCAATCGCAGACATCGCAGTAGGTGTTCCGATGAAGCGTCTGGCTAAACCGATTGAAGTCGGCGAACTGTTTGCATTTTTGGGAAGTGATGAGTCCAGCTACTTAACCGGATCTCAGATCGTGATAGACGGCGGAAGCACTCTGCCGGAGACGATGTCTATCGGAGTCAATTAATGTAAGAACGGATCTTATGCAGATCAAGTCTGCCTGCCGGAGCGCTCCGGCAGGCTTTTTCTATTTAAAGTTCATAATGATATTGGTTGCCGGCCATGGTATAATGAGCCTGTGGAGAAAAATGGAATTATGGATTGCTGCAGGCGTTTTGATTGTCGTGCTTTTGTTTATGAGAGATCAGTATTTTATATGGAGGCTGGTTATGGCTTTCAAGAGTGCTGTGCTTTTAGGCGGTGCATTTTATATCAGGAAAAAGCCTTTGCAGATTCGGGGGGCTTTTCTGGCGCGGCCAGGCTTTTGAGACACCTCATCCAAATGTATGTTCCCGGAAATCATTGACACTTTTTGAAACCAGGGCTATACTTTTGGTACGACTGATGTTTTTCCGGAAGCCAGCTCACGCGGGTCTGCCGGGAAGTGATATTGTATACAATGCAGGAGAAGGAAAATGGATTTATTTGATTTTATGAGAGAAAATACCATGGATAAGGAATCTCCCCTGGCGTCCCGGCTCCGGCCGGTGACTCTTGACGAGGTGGTGGGGCAGCAGCACATTATCGGAAAAGACAAGCTGCTGTACCGGGCAATCAAGGCGGATAAGCTGGGATCCGTGATCTTTTACGGACCTCCGGGGACTGGAAAGACGACGCTGGCAAAGGTGATCGCCAATACCACCAGCGCTGATTTTAAACAGATCAATGCCACGGTTGCCGGTAAAAAGGACATGGAGGAGATCGTGAAGGAAGCCAAGGATTCCCTGGGGATGTTCGGGAAGAAGACGATCCTGTTCGTAGACGAGATCCATCGTTTTAATAAGGGGCAGCAGGACTATTTACTTCCGTTTGTGGAGGATGGGACGCTGACTCTGATCGGCGCAACCACGGAGAATCCGTACTTTGAGGTGAACGGAGCGCTTCTTTCCCGTTCCAGGGTGTTCGAACTGAAGCCGCTGGAGCGGGAGGACATCAGAGAACTGATCCGCAGGGCCGTCTACGACAAGGATAAGGGCATGGGGGTCTACAATGCGGTGATCGACGAGGAGGCCATGAACTTCCTGGCAGATGTGGCGAATGGAGACGCCAGAGCCGCATTGAACGCCGTGGAACTGGGCGTCATGACGACAGAGCGGGACCCGGCCGACGGAAAGATCCATATCGACATTGACGTGGCTCAGGAGTGTATTCAGAAGCGGGTGGTGCGTTACGACAAGGACGGGGACAACCATTACGACACGATATCCGCATTCATTAAGAGCATGCGGGGGTCCGATCCGGACGCGGCCGTTTACTATCTGGCCCGGATGCTTTACGCGGGAGAAGATATGAAATTCATAGCCAGGCGAATCATGATCTGCGCGGCGGAGGATGTGGGAAATGCGGACCCGCAGGCGCTGGTCGTAGCCGTGGCGGCGGCCCAGGCGGCAGAACGGATCGGCCTGCCGGAGGCTCAGATTATACTTTCCCAGGCCGTCACCTATGTGGCCACTGCTCCCAAGAGCAATGCGGCCTGCAATGCGGTCTTTGACGCACTGGAGGCAGTGAAGTCAAGAAAGACCATGCCGGTTCCGGTGCATTTACAGGATGCCCATTACAAGGGCGCGGCGAAGCTGGGACACGGCCAGGGATACTTATATGCCCATGATTTCCCGAATCACTATGTGAAACAGCAGTACCTGCCCGACGGCATGGAGGGGAGCGTGTTCTACCAGCCGACGGAGAACGGATACGAAAGAAAAATAAAGGAACACATGGAGTTTATCCGAAACGAGGCAGAGGAGCAGGGAGAAAGGCGGAATTGGTGAAATGAGCAGACAAGACAGAAAAAAACGCCGTATGATAATTCTGTCCCTGGACGCCGTGGGCGGAAGGGACCTGGCCTATATGGAGACGCTGCCTAATTTCGGCCCATTCTTTAAGCGGGCGGCCGGATGCGGTGAAGTGGTGAGCGTATATCCCAGCCTGACTTATCCGGCCCATGTGAGCATTGTGACCGGACGTTATCCGAAGAACCATGGAATCGTCAACAATTTACAGATACAGCCGGAGCGGGAACCATCGGACTGGTTCTGGCAGCGGAAATACGTGCAGGGGACGACCCTGTATGATGAAGCGGTAAAGAACGGCTGCCGGGTTGCTTCCCTTCTGTGGCCGGTGATGGGGAAGGCCAGGGTGCATTACAACCTGCCGGAGGTGCTTCCGAACCGTCCGTGGCAGAATCAGCTGGGCGTGTGCATGATGAATGGGACGCCTCTTTATGAGCTGGAGCTTCAGATGAAGTTCGGATCTATGCGGGAAGGCATCAGGCAGCCGCAGCTGGATCATTTCGTCCATGCGTCCATGCTTCACACCCTGGAGAAATACCGGCCTGATCTGATGCTGGTTCATTTGACCGATGTCGATACGAACCGCCATTTGTACGGACTGGACAGCCCGGAGGCTATGGCGGCCATCAGGCGCCATGACGAAAGGATCGGGGAGCTTCTCGGACTGCTCCGTAAAATGGGGCTGGAGGACGAGACGGATGTGGTGATACTGGGAGACCACTGCCAGTTGGATGTGAAGGAAGCGATTTACCCGAATTACTATTTTGTAAAGGCTGGTCTGGCAGAGGTGAAAAATGGCAGAATCCGTGATTGGAAGGCGATCGCCAGAGATTGTGACGGATGCTGTTATATCTATGTGAAGGATAGTAACTGTCTCGGTCGGACGGAAAAACTCTTAAATCGCATGATGGAGCGGGAAAACAGCGGAATTGCCCGCATCTTTACCCGGGACGAAGCCGCCGCACTGGGGGCGGACCCGGAATGTGCGTTTGTGCTGGAGGCGGCGGATGGGTATTACTTCCAGAATGGCTGGGAAGAATACAGGAGAAAGGCCGGGGCCTCCGACCATCATACGGATTTCCATATCCAGGCGGCAACCCACGGGTATCTTCCCGACCGGGATGGTTACCGGACATTTTTTATGGCTGCAGGCCCGCATTTTACAGCGGGGGCCCGGGTGGAGAAAATGTCACTGGTCGATGAAGGGCCGACACTGGCCGAAATTCTGGGACTGGATCTGGGCCGGGTGGACGGGCGGACGATGAGGGAACTGATTCGCTGACCGCTTTGTGCCCTCCCGGCCGCGGGCCCTGCGGACAGGCCGGGACAGACCGGGAAGCAGAGGCCGACAGGTTGTGAACTGTAACACGGTAAAGGGCCGCGCAAATTATGGAGATAAAAAAATCTTCCCTTTTTGACAATCAGGGTATATAATGAAATTATCGTACGACCTGACGTCAGATTTTATTTACATCTGTTTACGATATTCTATCGTAGATAATTCCCATGAATATGAAAGAACTGTCATATGGAGTAGTTAAAATAAGGAGAAAGTTATGCGTGAAAAATTAGAGACATTATCATTGGCTAAATTAAAGGAGTTTGCCAAAGAACAGGAGATCAAGGGCTACGGTTCCATGAGAAAGGCGGAGCTGATTGATATTCTCTGTGAGAAGGCAGGCGAAAAGGAAGGGAAAGGTGCTCCGGCAGATATTTCAACCGGGAATGAAGAACCTTCTGTGAGTGCCGGGGAAGCGGTGAAGCAGGCCGAGGAACCAGCGAAGAGAGCCGCAGAGCCTGCTAAGGAGGAGAAGGCTCCTGCTCAGACACAGGCGGCCTCCGTAAACAGAACGAATCCGAATGATAAAAAGAGAACGGTGGTCCGTTCCTACAGGCAGGAAGGACCGCAGAGAACCAGCAATTACAGGCAGTCCCAGGGAGATTCCATGGAACGAAGTGACCGCCAGGACAGGAATGACCGTCAGGACAGGCCGGAACAGCGCCAGGACAGGCCAGAGCAGCGCCAGGACAGGAATGACCGCCAGGACAGAAACGACCGCCAGGACAGACAGGATCAGCGCCAGGAGATGAACCGGATCGAATCCGTAAGAGAAACGGCCGAGGAGGCGCGCCCGGAATTTCAGCCGAGTCCGGAGCTTCAGGAACTGGACAGCGGCGTTGACGCGTACGGCATCTTAGAAGTGATGCCGGATGGATTCGGCTTCATCCGCTGTGAGAACTACTTACCGGGTGAGAATGACGTCTATGTGGCTCCGTCCCAGATCCGCCGGTTCAATATGAAGACGGGTGATATCATACAGGGAAGCCGCAGGGTGAAGACCGCCGCGGAGAAGTTTGCAGCCCTTCTGTTTGTAAAATACATCAACGGTTATCCGGCGAGCGCGGCTGAGCACAGACCGAACTTTGAAAATATGACGCCTGTTTTCCCGGATAAGAGACTCCACATGGAGACAACGGGACGCAATACCACGGCAATGAGAGTTCTTGATCTGTTGTCCCCGATCGGTAAGGGACAGAGAGGTATGATCGTATCCCCGCCGAAGGCAGGTAAGACGACTCTGTTAAAGCAGGTGGCCAAGGCAGTAACCGTCAATCATCCGGATATGCATGTCATTATCCTGCTGATCGATGAACGTCCCGAGGAGGTTACGGACATTAAGGAGTCCATAACCGGCAACAATGTGGAAGTTTTGTATTCCACCTTCGATGAGCTTCCGGAGCGCCATAAGAGAGTCTCCGAGATGGTAATCGAGCGGGCAAAGCGTCTCGTGGAGCACGGACGCGATGTGATTATCCTGCTGGACAGCATTACGCGTCTGGCAAGGGCGTATAACCTGACGGTAGCCCCCAGCGGCCGTACATTATCCGGCGGTCTCGATCCGGCGGCCTTACACATGCCGAAACGATTCTTCGGTGCCGCCAGAAACATGAGAGAGGGCGGAAGCCTGACGATTCTTGCGACTGCCCTGGTAGACACGGGAAGCCGTATGGACGACGTTATCTATGAGGAATTTAAGGGAACCGGCAACATGGAGCTGGTGCTTGACCGGAAGCTGTCTGAGAAGCGGATCTTCCCGGCCATCGATATCCTGAAATCCGGTACACGAAGAGACGATCTGCTCCTTACGAGGGAAGAGTCCGAGGCCGTAGATCTCATTCGCAAGGCGACCAACACCTTAAAGCCTGAGGACGCGGTGGAGAAGATCCTGGATCTGTTCACCAGAACCCGGACGAATCGGGAGTTTGTAGAGATGTCGAAGAAGCTTTTCCGATATTAATGTTTTGTCGGTCTTTGTAAAAATTATGCTTGCATTAAAAAATATTCTATGATATACTGTATAAGCTGTTTATTAGAGAAAATGGATTTTAATCAGATAAAACAGCAGATCGTTTGCTGTGACGTTCTGAGTCTACAGAACTCAGGATGCAGATTGAAATAAAATAATAGAAATCAAATCAGGTGAGGTGAAAATCATGAAAGAAGGAATCCATCCAAATTACTACCAGGCCAAGGTTGTTTGCAACTGCGGTAATGAATTTGTAACCGGTTCTACAAAGGAAGATATCCACGTAGAAGTTTGTTCTAAGTGTCATTCATTCTATACCGGCCAGCAGAAAGCTGCTGCAGCACGTGGACGTATTGATAAATTCAATCGTAAATATGGCGTTAAGGCCGCTGAATAAGTTAGAGCAAAGAAAAGGTTGAGTTTGGTGGAAACACTTTAGCTCAACCTTTTTTGGGATTTATAGAGAGGTGGAACATATGAAGTATTCAGGCATCGGCGGACAGGCCGTGATTGAAGGCGTTATGATGAAAAACGGGGATGAGTATGCCACTGCAGTCCGTAAGCCGGACGGAGAGATTGAAGTTAAAAAGGATACGTATATCAGCATGGGTGAGAAGGTAAAGTTTTTTTCCCTGCCGTTTGTGCGCGGAATATTCAGCTTTATCGATTCCATGGTGCTGGGGATGAGGTCCCTCACGTTTTCTGCCAGTTTTTTTGAGGACGACGAGGATGCGGGAGAACCCGGAAAGTTTGAACAGTTTTTGGACCGTGTATTCGGTGAGAAGCTGGAGAAGGCCCTGATGGCAGTGGTAATGGTGTTTTCTGTGATCATGGCAATTGCTATTTTCATGGTTCTGCCATTGTTTCTGGCGAACATATTCCATCGCTTTATCGCATCGCAGACCGTGATGGCGGTGATCGAGGGAATCATCAGAATCGTAATTTTTATCGCTTATATCAAGATTATTTCCAATATGGAGGATATACGCAGGACATTTATGTACCACGGAGCGGAACATAAGTGTATTAACTGTCTGGAGCACGGTCTGGATCTGACTGTGGAGAATGTCAGAAAAAGCTCTAAGGAGCATAAGCGCTGCGGAACCAGTTTTCTGCTCATCGTAATGGTGATCAGTATCCTGTTTTTCATGGTGGTGCGGGTAGATACGATCTGGCTGCGTGTAGTCAGCAGAATCGTTCTGATTCCGGTTATCGCGGGGGTTTCCTATGAATTTCTGCGTCTGGCCGGCAGAAGCAATTCGAAGATCATGGACATTTTAAGCCGTCCCGGCATGTGGATGCAGGGACTTACCACGACAGAGCCGGATGACAGCATGATTGAGGTTGGCATCGCGTCCGTGGAGGCGGTTTTTGACTGGCGGGAGTTTTTAAATAAGAATTTTCCGGAGAAGCAGGGATGAAACTGACATTACAGGCATTATGGAACGAAGGAACGGAGAGACTGAAACTGTCCGGAATCGGAGAGGCGGAGCTTGATGCAAAGTATCTGCTTTTCGAGGCATTTCATACAGATATGGTGCATTTCCTCATGCACAGAAACGATGAGGTGAAGGATGAGGATTCGGTTAAAAGAGCCGTAGCGGATTACCGTGCGATGATAGAAAAACGGTCGGAGCGGATTCCGCTTCAGCATATTACGGGCAGCCGTGAATTTATGGGACTGGAATTTTCAGTCAATGAACATGTGCTGATTCCACGCCAGGATACGGAGACTCTGGTGGAGCAGGTCTTAAAGGATTATAAGGGAAAGAACCCTGTCGTCCTGGATCTTTGCACCGGAAGCGGCTGTATCGGTGTAAGCCTGTCCATCCTCGGTGGATTTTCTGATGTGATGCTGGCTGATATTTCTTTGGAGGCGCTTCAGGTGGCGGAAAAGAACGCCCGGGAATTGATGCAGGCGAAATGGAATCCCGTCAGAGTTACAGCGGAGTACCGGGAGGAAAAGCCCTGGAGGCTGGAAGTTTCCGCCGGATTAGCCGAGGGAGCAGATGAGAAGGGCAGCGTGCAGACGATTACGCTTGCAGAGAGTGATTTGTTCTCGGCTTTTTCCGGCAGGAGGTTTGATGTGATTGTGTCAAATCCGCCTTATATTCCTTCGCGCGTGATCGAGGAGCTGGAACCGGAGGTCAGGGATCACGAGCCGCGGCTGGCACTTGACGGAATGGCAGATGGACTGTATTTCTACAGGCGGCTTGCTGCGGAATGCGGGAGTTACTTAAATCCGGGAGGAACCGTTTATTTTGAAATCGGATACGACCAGGGGCAGGCGGTGAGCGGACTTCTTCGGGAGGCCGGTTTCCGGGGTGTTTGTGTGTATCAGGATGCGCCGGGGCTTGACCGCGTGGTCAGGGGTACTATGGTTTTATAAAGTTTCAATGCAAAGTTACCTGTAATGTAAGATTTTGGAGGTTAATTACCCATGTTTGATAAATTAGACGATATATTGATTCATTATGAAGAGCTGATGCTGGAATTAGGAAATCCTTCCGTGACGGAGGATCAGAACCGTTTCCGCAGGCTGATGAAGGAGCAGGCAGATTTAGCGCCGCTGGTAGAGACTTATACGGAATATAAGAAGGCGAAGATGGCTGTGGAAGACAGCCTTACCATTCTGGACGAAGAAAATGACGAAGAGATGCGTGAGATGGCAAAGGAAGAATTATCCGATGCAAAGAAGCAGATCGAAGCGCTGGAGCAGGAACTTAAGATTCTTCTTCTTCCCAAGGACCCCAATGATGACAAGAACATCATTCTGGAAATCCGTGCCGGCGCGGGCGGAGATGAGGCCGCTCTGTTTGCGGCTGAGCTGTACCGTATGTATGTGAACTATTCTGAGAGCCAGCACTGGAAAGTGGAGCTGATCAGTGTCAATGAAAACGGAATCGGCGGATTTTAAGAAACTGGGGTGCCCGATCCACGGAAAAGGGGCCACGTCCTTGTGAAAAATGAGGGAGATGTTCGCCCGGATCAGGTGGTGCCTGGAGCTGAAAGGGGGGGGGCTTTTTCCTCTTTCCACACCGCGCGAGTGGAGTTCTTATTGGGCGGGTGTGGTCTCGGTAGAGTAGTTGGTGCAGCGCTGATCAGGCGAAGCATAAGACGCGCGT
>OJKJ01001205.1_pt1 | contig 10202 bp, 10 predicted proteins | sample 1596491 | NCBI WGS metagenome assembly OJKJ01 (sample SAMEA4350160, study PRJEB24818) | metagenome | biome: human; feature: gut; material: faeces | place: Denmark | collected 2013-09 | reverse complement strand
GGGGTATGCCTGGTGACGAGCGGCCCGGGCGCCACAAATCTTGTCACCGGAATTGCAACAGCGAATTATGACAGTGTCCCACTGGTATGCTTCACCGGTCAGGTGCCCGTGGGCCTCGTCGGAAACGACGCATTCCAGGAAGTTGATATTGTAGGCATCACAAGGAGCATCTGTAAATACGCGGTCACTGTCAGGCGGAGGGAAGAACTGGGAAGTATTATCAAAAAAGCTTTCTACATCGCTCATACAGGTAAACCAGGTGTGGTGGTCGTGGATCTTCCCAAGGATATCCAACAGGAAAACGGCAGCGGCATCTATCCGGAGCAGATCGAACTCAGGGGCTGTAAACCGAACGTTTCCGTCCATATGGGCCAGATAAAAAAGGCGGTCGGACTGTTAAACCAGTCAGAGAAGCCCGTCTTTTTAGTGGGAGGAGGCGTCCTCATTTCAGGTGCGGAACGAGAGATGACAAGACTGGCAGAGATGACAAATATTCCGGTAGTCACGACGATCATGGGTAAAGGCGCCCTCCCTTCCTCCCATCCCCTCTACGTTGGAAATCTCGGAATTCATGGATGTTATGCCGCCAACTTTGCCGTCAGCAGCTGTGACCTCCTGTTTTCCATCGGAACAAGATTTAACGACCGGATCACAGGAAAAATCGGAGATTTTGCAAAGAATGCCTCCATTGTCCATATTGATATCGATTCTGCCTCCATTTCCAGGAATATTGCCGTGGATGTCCCGATTGTCTCAGATGCAAAAGAGGCAATCCTCGCCCTTCTTGAAAAAGCCTGCCCGCTGTGTACTGAAGAATGGCTCAGGACGATAGACGGCTGGAAACGCGAACACCCTCTCGCAGCAGAACGGCCCGGATTGACACCTCAGCGCATCATCCAATCCATCAACCGCATTTTTGACCGCGCAATTATTGCCACCGATGTAGGACAAAACCAGTTGTGGGCCACACAATTTCTGGAGCTTGGGGAGGGCAGGAAGATGCTGACGTCGGGAGGTCTTGGAACCATGGGCTACGGTTTTCCCGCCGCAATCGGCGCAAAGGCCGGAAATCCGGATATGGATGTTATCGTCATATCAGGTGACGGAGGCTTCCAGATGAACGTCCAGGAAATGGCTACAGCCGTGGCATATGAACTGCCTGTCATTATCTGTATTTTCAATAACGGCTATCTTGGAAATGTAAGACAGTGGCAGGAAATGTTCTTTGACCGGCATTACTCCTCCACCTGTATCCAACGCCGCAAAAGCTGTCCCCTCCCCTGCAATTCCCCGGGTGAGAACTGTCCTGACTATATCCCGGATTTTATAAAGCTGGCCGGAAGCTACGGCGCCGCCGGGATCCGGGTAACTGCCGAGGAGGAGATCGACAAAGCCCTGCTCAGCGCAAAACGGAACAAAAAAGGTCCTACCGTCATTGAATTTATTATTGGCCGGGAAGAAAACGTCCTGCCGATCGTGCCTCCGGGAAACCGGCTCAGCGATATGATATTAGAAAGGAAGGGATAAATGATGAAAAAACGATGGATCAGCCTGTTTGTAGAAAATGATATCGGTGTCCTGGCACGAATCTCCGGCCTGTTTTCCGGCAAATCCTATAATCTGGACAGCCTCACGGTCGGAAGAACGGAGGATAGGACCGTATCCCGCATGACGATCAGCCTGACAGGCGATGACATGACCTTTGAGCAGGTAAAAAAACAACTGGCCCGGTGTGTTGAAGTGATTAAGGTGGTAGATTTTACCGATGCCGCCATCCACAGAAAAGAAATCATGTTTATCAAGATCCAAAACTGTACCGAATCGGATATGACTGAGCTATTCAGGATTGCCGGCGTATATCAGGTTAAAATTGCCGGATACTCCCCTTCCTCCGTCCTGTTAGAAAGTGTCAGGACAGAGGAAGAAAATGATGAGCTGGCTCATCTTCTGGAACATCGCTTTACAAACAGAATGGAAATTGTGAGAGGCGGAAGCGTCGCAGTGGAGTCGGTCCGCACTTAAATTGCTCCGCCATCACTCGTCCCGTCATTAACGCTGCACCACACAAGCCGGTTGTCCGCTATTTCCGCAGCCGCCTCTCCCCTGTCATGCAGCCAGGAGAGATAGGAACGTACCGTACTTCCCACCAGCACATACTGGTTATAATCCATTACAAGCCCGTAGTGTTCGAACACCGCTTTCAGGATCTCCTCAAAGCCGCGGGGCTTTGTGCAAATCTCCTTTATAATGCCGGCAATTTCCAGAATCTTTTTCCTGTTCGCTTCAGCCAGGGGCCTAACATCCTCAACCGGCTCCGCATGGGCCGGGATATACAGCCTCCCTTCCAGTGTTTTAAGCTTTTCAAGGCTGTTTAAATACTCCTGGACATCATACAAAAATGATACATGATACTTTTCAAGGATATTTTCTCCGGTCAGACAGTCTGCCAGAAACCACACGCCGTCGTCCGTCTTAATAGCCGACATGGAAAAGGAGTGGCCGTTTACAGCCATCATCTCCAGCCCCTCAGGAAGTACCTCCGGGGTCAGGGGAAGCGCCCCGCTCGGCTGGGCCATCAGAAATTTGTTGCGAAGCTCCTTAAACGGATAACCGCCATATAAAAAAGACGGTTCCAGAACCGGATACTGTGTAAATGCCAGATCAGGACCGGCCGTATAGACGGAACAGCCTGTCCTCTGCGCCAGAAGGCTGTTTCCGCCGATGTGGTCGGCATGGGAATGGGTGTTAATCACCATCTTAAGCTTCCATCCGCCGGCCTCCAGTATTTTCAGAACCTTTTTCCCCGCATCCTTATCGTTGCCGCTGTCTATCAGACAGACCTCGCTGTCATTCAGTCTGTAAAGCCCCATTTTCGCCGGGCAATTAATATAATATGTCTTTTCTCCTGCCTGAATCAGTTCGTACATGCTCCTTTTCCTCCTTTTTGTTTTCACTGCCAGCATAGATTCTTATTATGTCCGCCGTCTATTCATCCGGTCCGTTATTCCATCAATATTCTTTCTCCCTGAATATGACGACGGCCAGCGGATAGGATACTGCAAAAGCTGCCGCCGAACATAAAAGTAAAATGAGCGCACTTGTAATCACCTGCCATACCGCCGGTTCCGGGCCGAAATACAGATTGATCAGGCTGACAAGCCCCATAAAAATCAGGATTGCCGCAAGCAGGCTGATGCCCAATACCACTTCGCTCCGCTCTTCCCCTGTCAAATAAAAAAGCGGGAAAAAGATTGCTACCATCAGAAGACTGATTCCAACTCCTGCGGCAAACAGAAGAAGAATATCCGTATTTCGGTCAAAGGGAAAACCATGTAACAGCCATGAAAGCCCCACCACCGCGCCTGCAAAAGCCATTCCGACAAACAGCCAGATTAACTGACTGATAAAATGGCTCTTCACAATATCCGCCCGCCTGACTGGCGCCGTCAATTTATATTTTCCCCACTTTGAGATAAACTCCTTACGCAGGCTGGAACTCATATTGACTGAAAATCCAATCACAGCGAGAAATTAGCCGATGAGAAGCGATTGGCTGATTACGGCAGCCGCAAAAAGTCCCAAAAGGAGCATAAAGCCTGAAAAGACTTTTGCATTGGCACGAACCGCATAATAATTATTTATAAGAAGCCCCCTCATACCCGATCCCCCTTTACCAGCAAAAGCATAATTTCATCAACAGAGACATGGTCCATCACAATATCTTTATATTTTTGCTGTGCTTTTCTTCCGTTTTCTACAAGCACATCAATCTGAAAATCCCTTTTCCTGTAAGCAAGAAAATCGCCTGGGTCCAATGTGAGAAATTGGCTTTCTTTGCAGCGCATAACAGCAAAATCATATGCCAGTTCATTTTTAGACGCGGTCATAATCAGCCTTCCGTTATGAATAAATGTGATATAATCCGCAATCTTTTCCAAATCACTGGTGATATGGGAAGACAGAAGAATCGAATGGCTTTCATCCTGCACAAACTCTAAAAATACATCCAGCATTTCCTCACGCATAATGGGGTCTAAACCGCTGGTGGCCTCATCCAGAATCAGTAATTGGGGATGGTGCGACAAAGCCACGGCAACAGCTAACTTCATCGTCATTCCCCTGGAATAATGTTTGATTTTCTGTCCGTCCGGTAAATGAAAGACTTCTAAATACCTCTGAAACAAAGAATGATCCCACTGCGTATAAAGTCCCTCCATCACCTTGGATAATTGTCTTGCATTCCAGTAAGAAGGAAAATTATCGCCGTCATAGACGACGCCGATTTGCTCTCTCATATCTGTATCTGAGTCCAGCATTTCCCGGCCGAATATTTTCACTGTCCCTCTGTCCTTTTTAATTGTATTGAGAATGCAGCTAATCGTAGTTGTCTTGCCCGCTCCATTCTCCCCGACAAATCCTAAAACAGCCCCGTATGGCAATGAAAAAGTTACATTATCCAGAACAAAATCCGACTTTGGATAAGTCTTGGATACCTGCTGCAGCTCTAATATATTCTCCATGCTATTCGTCCTCCCGGTAAAACATTGCCAACAGCTCCGTCAGTTTTTCAAGGGAAATATTACTCGTCCGTCCGATTTCTGCTGCCGCCTGTAAATGTTCCTCTGCTATACGCTGCTGCTCCTCCTGATAAAATTCCTTGTTCTGTGCCGATACAAAACTTCCTCTGCCAACCGTTGTCTCGATAAAACCGTCCCTTTGCAAATCTTCATAGGCTTTTTGAACCGTAATGACGCTGACATGGATTGCTTTTGCCAATGCGCGCATTGACGGAATCGCATCACCGGCCGCCAGTTCCCCGCTCATTATCATCGCCTTTATCTGTGAAGTAATCTGCTCATAGATCGGCTTGTTGGCATTATTACTGATAATAATTTCCATAAGCCACTGCCCTCGCTTCAATTGTACTTAATGTACAAGTACATTATATCAGCATTTCAGCCTACAGTCAATCAGAAGTAGACGATGTTAAAAGGGGCAGATAAATTAAAAGCGGCGGTATCATTCACGATACCGCCGCTTAAACTCTGCACTGAGAATTATAATTCAGTGCGGGTGACAGGACTTGAACCTGCACGTCGTGGACACTAGATCCTAAGTCTAGCGCGTCTGCCATTCCGCCACACCCGCTTTTATCGTTCTCCGGTGAACTCCCACGCAGATACTATCACCGAAAAACAGCAATACTATTATATAAGAGAGCGGCAGGTTTTGTCAATTAGATTTCATACGTTTTCTCTAACAGGTCTTCACATTTTTTTCACAAAGATTCCAAACTTTCGACACATTTATTCTGTAATATAATAATCAGCAGGCAGGACCTGCAGTAATACTTTTTCATACTCCTCCGGCAGGATTGATTCCTGCCGGATTCCTCTGTCTAAATCTGTTTATTTCCCAAAACCATACCGTTGCGCAGATGGAGACTTTGACTACCCGAAACAAGGTCATGCCCACATAAAAAAACATTATTTCCAAACACTGTTAATACAGTCTCTCGAAATAATGTTTTTTAACGTATATAAATTCAACTCTATAATGGAGCATACGGGATTCGAACCCGTGACCTTTTGAATGCCATTCAAACGCGCTCCCAGCTGCGCTAATGCCCCGTTCCTGTATATCACTTTTTCAGATGTTGATATTGTATCATAAAATAATAAAAAAGGGAAGAGTGTTTTTATATTTTATAATGTTTTTATTATTTCTATAATTCATGTTTTTAATGAAATTGCAAGAACTTAACCCCAACTGAAACCTGCATAGTTTTTCCGTATCCGCAGATACTAATAAAGCTATAGGAAAGGATGGTGAACCTGATGAAAAATGTATATGATGACGGCAATATTCCCGAAATAGATTTGCCGAAAACCTCCAATGCGACATACGACGTACCGGATGAATTTCCGGTCAGCACAGAACCGCTTCCGGAATCCGAACGTCCAAGAAAAGACGGACCTGGAGGAAATTAAAGAATTCTTTGGAATCATCTCCTGCTGCCTGCCCAGGTTTTATTTGACTGTGGCTAACCGGCAGACAGCAGGGTTGATTTTATACATAACCTGCACCTGCTTGCAGAATTTTGCCACAAGGTAGTTGACAAAAACCTGTTACCGTGATAAACTATTCAAGGTTCAAATAACCAGATGCTGCTGTGGCTCAGTCGGTAGAGCGTCGCATTGGTAGTGCGGAGGTCACGGGTCCGATTCCCGTCAGCAGCTTATTTAGAGTCCTTGATTTTCAAGGACTTTTTCGTTTTTTTCGATGAAATTAGTGATTACATTTGGTTACACTTTGGGTTACACTTTTACATAATATTTTGATTAGCCAATAAATCATTTTTATTTATTACTCCAAAGCATACGTTTTTTTAGTTTGTGCATTGAGCGAAACGGAATATCAATCTTATTACAGATTTTCCTGAGTGTCCTATTGAAAAAGTATGTTTTAATCTCCCATACTCATTATCATAAAATAAATAATCACCTTTTACCCCATTTTGAAAATTCATGCGCTTGATCATCCCCAAAATCTTTATTGCAGAATTGGAAAGTTCAATGCCATCCATACTACTTTCACTTTTGGGAAAATCTCTTACAGCATACACTGTTTTACCATTCTGATCCTTATATTTAATCTCTGTGCGTTGAATGTATAACCTATCCTGTTCTTGATCAGAATATTTTAATGTACATAGTTCACCAACTCGCAACCCCGTAAGTAGAGCCATATTCCCCCCCATCCTTTCACATCTTCAATAGATAAACTAGGTACAATATAATTAATGATTTTAACGACCTTGGATCATCACTATTGATTATTTTATAATACGTATTTGTACGCGACATTACCAACTCAGATTGAATAAGATATATTTTGATGGTATACTTAAAAAATATATGCAGGAAAAACATGGCAAAGGAGAGCAGTGTTCTCATAGAGCAAATACCACATAAAAGGCTTTTCTTATTCGAAGGGGCGTGACTAATGTTAAAAAACAAATTAAATAGATATCAAAAATTAGCCAAGGTAATGGCAGTTTTTCTTTTAATATTGTTGGCTGGATACTATATAATTTCAGCCTCCTACACAAACAGTATTATTGGGGGACTTGAAAATATCAAGGAGCATCCTTTCCCAGTTGCTATCGCAGCGGGCAAAATGGAAACTAATTCTCGCGAACTTCGCTTAACGGTAGAGCGGTTGTGTACGGACAGAACCATTGATACATTAGACGAAGTGAAGAGGGGATTAGCAGAAAACCAAGGATCTAGCAATCAGGCATTGGAAACAATAGTTTCGCTGTATCTGACAGATCCTCCAGCCGCTGTAAAGCTCAAAGAGCAGTATAATGATATGTTGGAACAGCAGGAGTATTTAATAGAACTGTGCGAGCAGGATGGGGTTTCAGATGAAACGGTCATGCTATATGTGAAGGAAAACATTATACCTCTGCTCGATGAGATTGACACCGCTTTGGAAATACTTATTCATAATGCAATATTGATGTTCGACACCTTATACCTTCAATCGCTTTCTTATAAGCGGATTATGTTTATTTTGACTACTGTATTAATCAGTGTGATAGTTGTTACGCTGCTTTTGTATCGGTATGTCTTATCCAAACGGGAGGTAGAGGCCGTTGCACTCCAAAAACAGATTGCTATAGCTGCACAGGCAGCAAATGATGCAAAATCACAATTTCTGTCCAGCATATCTCATGATATCAGGACACCTATGAATGCTATTATAGGGATGACTACCATTGCCAGTACCAGATTGGATGACAAGGAGCGGGTTAAAGATTGTCTGAATAAAATAGCCACTTCTTCCCGCCATTTACTGGGGCTAATCAATGATGTATTGGATATGAGCAAGATTGAAAATGGAAAATTTACAATAAACAAGGAGCCGGTTTGCCTTTCGGATTTCATGCACGACTTTATCTCTATTATTCAGCCGCAGGTGAAAGCTAAACATTTAGAACTGGATTTATCTATTTTGGGAATTGAAGATGAGATTGTCATTACAGATTCTCTGCGCCTTCACCAGATCATGCAAAATATTATGAGCAACGCTATCAAGTTTACCAGAGAGAATGGGAAAATTAGTTTACGTATGGAGCAGGCCCCTTATGACCGTGAAGGGTACTCTCTTTATGTATTCCGTTTTAGCGACAATGGTATTGGTATGAGCGAGGAATTTCAAAAAGTTATATTCCAACCCTTTGAGCGGGCGGCAACTTCCACAGTTAGCAAAACAGAGGGAACCGGACTAGGAATGTCGATTACCAAAAGTATTGTGGATCTTATGGGGGGCAGTATTTCAGTCACCAGTCGTTTGAATGAGGGGACTACATTTACTGTCAGTCTTCCGATGCAAAAGGAACAGCAGAAGGAATGTATTGCTACTGATCTGCTTAAGGATCTGCGATGTCTTATAGTTGACGATGACAGGGATGTGTGTGAAAATACGGTTCTTTTGCTGAAAGAAATCGGAATGCACAGTGAATGGGTATTGAATGGGGCAGATGCTGTAGTCTATGTAGAGTCCGCCCATAAACGACACTTAGATTATAATGCAGTTATTCTGGATTGGCAGATGCCTGATATGGACGGTATAGAGACGGCGCGGAGGATACGAAATAAAGTAGGTGATACCCTTCCTATTATTATTCTCAGCGCCTATGACTGGACAGAGATCGAGGATGAGGCTCGGGAGGTTGGCATTACGGCATTTTTAGCAAAACCACTTTTCAAATCGCGCTTGTATGAAACCATGCGTAATACCTTAATGCCTACACCGGATACACAGATGGAGCAGAACGGATTAATTGCTCATGATAAAGCATCCGGGCGAATACTGTTAGTGGAGGATAATACCCTGAATGCGGAGATAGCTCAAACTCTGTTGACCGATTACGGATTACATGTAGATGTAGCGAGTGATGGTAACGAAGCACTGGAATTCTTTCGGGCAGATACCAATAAATATGATATTATATTTATGGATGTGCAAATGCCTGTTATGGATGGCTATCATGCGACAGCTGCGATACGTGATTTGGAATCGAAGAATTCTAAGCATAGCCACACAGTAATTATTGGTATGTCGGCCAACGCGTTTAAAGAGGACGTAGATAAGGCTTTAGCATGTGGTATGGATGACTACATTACCAAGCCCATCGATATTAAAAAACTTCAAAATTTATTGAGGAAGTTTTGCGAACCATAATTGCAGAGCAGTACGTAAATTGAAGAAGGGTTATCATGATATAATTGTCGAATCGATAAAAAGCAATTTTTATCTATGATGGAGGTGAAATATATGCGAATTTGGAAAGCGATATTTTCTATTTCAACGCTTATTTTTGGTGCTATTGGCCTGATGAAATTGTTACCTTATGATATTTCCATGCCTTTTATGTTTTTCTTTATGGGGTTGACACTATTGACACATGCAAAAGAATGTTATGATAAAGGCTCTAAACGCGATGCAGTTATCTTTATAGGAGTTGTTATTTTTGTTTATGTAATTACTGCATATAATTTGATTTCTAAAACGGTTTAAATTTGCGCATACATTCGAATTTATATGGAGGGTATTGCCGCCATACGGAAACATTACATAAACGCATGGGAGATAGCTCCGTGACCGCGCCCTAGCAAGACGCGGTCACTTTTGTGTTACTAATTCTATTAGCCATTTGTACCAAATTTTATAGGCTCAACCGTCTAACGGTTTCTGTTTATTCTGCTACATCTTGCAAATCAGCAACTTTAGACTTGTCTTCCAAGTACTTCACAAGATCATCTGGCAGTGTCAGAGTTTCCTCTAGAGCAGGAAATAAGACTTGAACTTCCCGGGGAGTATCCAGAGAAGCATAAAGCTCTACACCTTTATCTAATAACAAACATAATTTTTCTAAAGATTTCTCAGCCTTTAATTGACCTTATTCTGTTTTTAATTCAGAAATGGCTTATTGCATATCCTGAATGCCTTTAAATACGGATTGACAAATGGTCCCACAGAAGGATTTAACAACAAGATAAAGGTGTTAAAACGGAGCAGCTACGGAATCCGGAATTTCAAACGGTTCCGAACCCGGATACTTCACTGTACATCATAGGATAAAAAGGTCGGTAATGCGGAGGCTTATTTGGCATGCCCAAAATCAGTAAAAC
>OJKJ01001203.1_pt1 | contig 10207 bp, 8 predicted proteins | sample 1596491 | NCBI WGS metagenome assembly OJKJ01 (sample SAMEA4350160, study PRJEB24818) | metagenome | biome: human; feature: gut; material: faeces | place: Denmark | collected 2013-09 | reverse complement strand
TCTGTTAACCGCCTGGTATTCTCGTACCGAGCGCGGCGGTTGGTGGGCATTATGGAACACGGCGCATAACGTCGGCGGCGCACTCATTCCCATTGTGATGGCAGCGAGCGCGCTGCATTACGGCTGGCGTGCCGGGATGATGATTGCGGGTTGTATGGCGATAGTCGTGGGGATTTTTCTCTGCTGGCGGCTGCGCGATCGCCCGCAGGCGTTAGGTTTACCGGCGGTTGGTGAATGGCGGCACGACGCACTGGAGATTGCTCAACAACAAGAAGGGGCAGGGCTGACGCGTAAAGAGATCCTCACCAAATATGTGTTGCTGAATCCGTATATCTGGCTGCTTTCGTTTTGCTATGTGCTGGTCTATGTGGTTCGGGCGGCGATCAACGACTGGGGCAATTTGTATATGTCCGAGATGCTGGGCGTCGATCTGGTCACGGCGAATACGGCAGTGACAATGTTTGAACTGGGCGGATTTATCGGTGCGCTGGTAGCGGGTTGGGGTTCGGACAAACTGTTTAACGGCAACCGCGGGCCGATGAATTTGATTTTCGCCGCCGGAATTTTGCTTTCAGTCGGCTCGCTGTGGCTGATGCCATTTGCCAGCTACGTGATGCAGGCAACCTGCTTCTTCACCATTGGTTTTTTTGTCTTTGGCCCGCAGATGTTAATCGGCATGGCGGCGGCAGAGTGTTCCCACAAAGAGGCGGCAGGGGCGGCGACGGGATTTGTCGGCTTGTTTGCTTATCTTGGTGCGTCGCTTGCTGGTTGGCCGCTGGCGAAAGTACTCGATACCTGGCACTGGAGCGGATTTTTTGTGGTTATCGCCATCGCCGCCGGGATTTCCGCACTGCTATTACTGCCCTTTTTGAACGCCCAGACACCGCGAGAAGCGTGATGCATCTCACCTTTTCACTTCATATCCGGCAAAACTAAGAAATTTTCCAGGTTTTGCCTGGACGCTATCTCAGGCCTGATTTGCTGCTGATTTTTACAATGCATGCCTCACGCAGGTATTCATTTCAGGAGTAACCCATGCTGGCTTTCTTAAACCAGGTTCGCAAGCCGACCCTGGACCTTCCGCTCGAAGTGCGGCGCAAAATGTGGTTCAAACCGTTCATGCAATCCTACCTGGTGGTCTTTATCGGCTACCTTACGATGTACCTGATTCGCAAGAACTTTAACATCGCGCAGAACGACATGATCTCGACCTACGGGTTGAGCATGACGCAGCTGGGGATGATCGGCCTGGGCTTCTCCATCACTTATGGCGTGGGTAAAACGCTGGTTTCTTACTACGCCGACGGCAAAAACACCAAACAATTCCTGCCGTTCATGCTGATCCTGTCTGCCATTTGTATGCTGGGCTTCAGTGCCAGTATGGGCAGCGGCTCGGTTAGCCTGTTCCTGATGATTGCCTTCTACGCCTTGAGCGGCTTTTTCCAGAGTACCGGCGGTTCGTGCAGTTACTCCACCATCACCAAATGGACGCCGCGTCGTAAACGCGGGACATTCCTCGGTTTCTGGAACATTTCTCACAACCTTGGTGGTGCAGGCGCAGCAGGTGTGGCGCTGTTCGGCGCAAATTACCTGTTCGATGGTCATGTCATCGGCATGTTTATTTTCCCGTCGATTATCGCGCTGATTGTTGGTTTTATTGGTCTGCGTTACGGCAGCGACTCCCCGGAATCTTATGGCCTCGGCAAAGCTGAAGAGCTGTTTGGCGAGGAGATCAGTGAAGAGGATAAAGAGACAGAATCTACCGATATGACCAAGTGGCAGATCTTTGTTGAGTATGTGCTGAAAAACAAAGTGATCTGGCTGCTGTGCTTTGCCAACATTTTCCTCTATGTGGTGCGTATTGGTATCGACCAGTGGTCAACCGTGTATGCGTTCCAGGAACTGAAACTCTCTAAAGCGGTGGCGATTCAGGGCTTTACGCTGTTTGAAGCTGGTGCGCTGGTCGGTACGCTGCTGTGGGGCTGGCTCTCTGACCTGGCGAACGGTCGCCGTGGCCTGGTGGCCTGTATCGCGCTGGCGCTGATTATCGCCACGCTCGGTGTGTATCAACACGCCAGCAACGAATATATCTACCTGGCTTCTCTCTTTGCGTTGGGTTTCCTGGTCTTTGGCCCGCAATTGTTGATTGGTGTGGCGGCTGTTGGCTTTGTACCTAAAAAAGCGATTGGCGCTGCCGATGGTATTAAAGGCACCTTCGCTTACCTGATTGGTGACAGCTTTGCCAAGTTAGGTCTGGGAATGATTGCCGATGGGACGCCGGTATTTGGCCTTACCGGCTGGGCAGGCACCTTCGCCGCGCTGGATATCGCCGCGATTGGTTGTATCTGCCTGATGGCGATAGTGGCGGTGATGGAAGAACGCAAAATCCGCCGCGAGAAAAAAATTCAGCAGTTGACAGTGGCATAAACGTAACTGGTGACTTTTGCCCGGCATGACGCCGGGCTTTTTTTTATTATTCCGTGAATTCCAGCGTAGTGAAGGCAAACTTCTCGCCATCAAACAGCCCCTGACTGGTTAGTTTCAGCGCGGGGATCACTGGCAGGGAAAGAAACGCCATCTGAATAAACGGCTCATCGGGTAACGGACCGCATTCACGGGCGGCGGCTTTCAAGGCGTCAATTTGCTCCGCCAGTGACTGCGCCGTGTCGGTGCTCATTAGCCCGGCAATGGGCAACGGTAGATGACTTTGTACCTGGCCGTTACGGACCACGCACAGCCCGCCGCCATCCTGAATCACCTGATTGACCGCCAGCGCCATCTCTTCTGCGCTACGACCGATCACTACAATATTATGGCTGTCATGGCTGACCGTCGCAGCCAGCGCACCTTCATTCAGGCCAAAGCCGCCGAGCAAACCACAGGCCGGAGCCAGTCGTTGTCCGTAACGCTCAAGAACGGCAATAAAGCACACATCATCGCGATCAAAACCGTTTTCGCTGTAGACGCTGGAGCGGGAGTGCGTGATCAGTTCGTTATGGATTACCTCAATAACGCGATAGCGTTTTCCGGGGGTAAATTGCAGGGCAAAGTCGCTGGCGGAAACTGGCTGGCGATCAATGGTATTGCCATATGGCGGGGCGGATTGTGCCAGTCTCGCCGACTCTTCCGCCTGTAAGGTTTGTGCATCGATCGGCTCGCCTTTCACCAGTACCTGCTGCACCGTGACCTTACGCGCATCGCTCAACAGGACGATATCGGCCTGCTTGCCGGGTGCCAGTAAGCCGAGGTGATTCAGACCAAAATGGCGCGCCGTCGACCAGCTGGCTACGCGATATGCCACATGCAGCGGTACATTGTGTTGTTCGATCAGGCGGCGAATTAAGGCATCGATGTGTCCTTCATGGGCGATCTCCCACGGGTTACGGTCATCGGTACAGAGCATGCATTGCGGGCTGTTAAATTCGTTGATCAACGGTGCCAGCGCGTTGAGATTGCGGGCTGCGGACCCTTCACGGATCATCAATGACATGCCGAGTTGCAATTTCCGGCGTCCTTCTTCCAACTGATAACTTTCGTGGCAGTTTTCAATACCCGCAGCAATATAGGCGTTAAGTTCTTTACCACCCAAACCCGGGCAGTGACCGTCCAGCGTCAGGTGGCGAAATGCGTCCAGTTTATCGAGCAGCGCATTCTGCCCGCTAATTACGCCAGGGTAGTCCATCATTTCTGCAAGGCCGGTAACCTGCGGATGGTCCCGCCAGGCGAGCATCTGTTCAAGGGTAAAACTGGCACCATTAACATCGCAGCCTTCCAGTGCGGGTACGCAAGAGCTGACCTGTAAGTACTGGTTTTGCCTTGCCTGTTCGGCACAGCGGGCAAACCAGGCGAATCCGGCTTCGCCCATCACGTTGACGATTTCATGAGGGTCGCAAATAACGGTCGTCAGGCCGCGCGGCAGGGTCGCGGTTTCAAAAGTGACTGGCGTCATCATGCTGGATTCAATATGCAGGTGAGCATCAATAAACCCTGGCACCGCCGTTGCGCCGCGGGCATCAATCCGCTGCAAAGCCGGAGCATCAGCGTATTCTGCGCCAACACCGGCAATGTAACGTCCTTTAATCACAATTGGGCCGGAAATTTCTCCGCCATTGATCAGGTCGAGAATAGAGACATTATCAATAATATAATCGGCAACAGCGTCTCCACGGGAAACGGCTAACAATTCCTGGTATTCAGTCCGGCTAATGTGATGAAATTTATGGTTAATAGAATTATTCATATTTTTCTCATTTTGATTTTATCAATTTGATTATTATTTATCATAAAGAAACGTCGCGAGATTATTAAAGAATATCCATTAATGTGCAATTGAAATGTGATAATTATCACTGAACCGTTGTTGTCATTTGTTTTACAAAAGCAAGGGATTAAATCTCCTCCAATGGACAAAAAAATGAATAATGACAATACCGATTACGTGAGTAATGAATCAGGGACGCTTTCGCGATTATTTAAACTATCTCAGCATGGGACCACCGTCCGCACAGAATTGATTGCGGGGATGACCACTTTTTTAACCATGGTGTACATCGTTTTTGTGAACCCGCAAATCCTCGGCGCGGCACAAATGGACCCGAAAGTGGTGTTTGTTACCACCTGTTTGATTGCCGGTATCGGCAGTATTGCGATGGGGGTATTTGCTAACTTACCCGTGGCACTGGCTCCGGCAATGGGCCTGAACGCCTTCTTTGCCTTCGTGGTCGTGGGGGCGATGGGTATCTCCTGGCAGACCGGGATGGGCGCGATATTCTGGGGCGCAGTTGGGCTATTTTTGCTCACGCTGTTTCGTATCCGGTACTGGATGATCTCCAACATTCCATTAAGTTTACGTATTGGTATCACCAGCGGAATCGGATTATTTATCGCCTTAATGGGATTAAAAAATACTGGCGTTATTGTCGCCAATAAAGACACCCTGGTGATGATTGGCGATTTAAGTTCTCACGGCGTGTTGTTAGGTATTTTAGGGTTTTTTATTATAACCGTGTTGTCATCACGTCATTTTCATGCCGCGGTGCTTGTTTCTATTGTGGTGACGTCTTGCTGTGGATTGTTTTTCGGTGATGTTCATTTTAGCGGCGTCTATTCCATTCCGCCTGATATTAGCGGCGTCATTGGTGAAGTGGATTTGAGCGGTGCGTTATCACTTGAACTCGCCGGTATCATTTTCTCCTTTATGCTGATCAACTTATTTGATTCATCAGGGACATTAATTGGTGTGACTGATAAAGCTGGCTTAATAGATAGTAACGGTAAATTCCCCAATATGAATAAGGCGCTGTATGTTGATAGCGTCAGTTCGGTGGCGGGTGCGTTTATCGGTACCTCGTCTGTTACCGCCTATATTGAAAGTACTTCAGGTGTGTCTGTCGGTGGTCGCAGGGGGCTGACGGCTGTCGTAGTCGGCGTTATGTTCCTGTTAGTTATGTTCTTCTCACCGCTGGTGGCGATGGTTCCTCCTTACGCAACCGCCGGAGCGTTAATCTTTGTTGGCGTGCTGATGACTTCAAGCCTGGCGCGCGTTAACTGGGATGATTTTACCGAATCGGTGCCTGCGTTTATTACCACGGTGATGATGCCCTTTACTTTCTCGATCACCGAAGGGATTGCACTAGGCTTTATGTCGTACTGCATCATGAAAGTGTGCACCGGGCGCTGGCGCGATCTGAACCTGTGTGTGGTGGTGGTCGCAACTCTGTTTGCACTGAAGATTATTCTGGTGGATTAGTAACTGGCGAGGGTTTCCAGATATCATGAGTTCTGATTACGCAGGAGAACTCATGATCTGGATAATGCTCGCCACGCTGGCGGTAGTGTTTGTGGTTGGTTTTCGGGTGCTGACATCCGGGGCCAGAAAAGCGATTCGCCGTCTCAGCGATCGGCTGAACATCGATGTCGTACCCGTGGAGTCGATGGTCGATCAAATGGGAAAGTCAGCCGGTGACGAATTTTTACGTTATTTGCATCGCCCGGATGAGTCGCACCTGCAAAACGCCGCGCAGGTGTTGCTCATCTGGCAAATTGTCATTGTCGATGGTAGCGAACAGAACCTGCTGCAATGGCATCGGATTTTACAAAAAGCCCGCCTTGCCGCGCCGATTACTGATGCTCAGGTCAGGCTGGCGCTGGGTTTTCTGCGCGAAACCGAACCTGAAATGCAGGATATCAATGCTTTTCAGATGCGCTATAACGCGTTCTTTCAGCCTGCCGAGGGCGTTCACTGGCTGCATTAAAACCGCTTCGTCTTATCAGCCTACAGACCGCGCCTGACCTGGTGGGTGGATAAGACGTTCACACCGCATCCGGTAATCTTTGCCCTGTTCCGTTTCGATCTTAACTCCAGCTCAAGCAACACCGTAAAAGTTGCAAAAACGTTAAATACGTCACACATTTCAATGTTAAAGTGGTCGGCTTTCCCTCTGAAACATGCCACGGGTAACACCATGAGTGAATTTATTGCTGAAAACCGCGGCGCGGATGCCATCACCCGACCGAACTGGTCAGCCGTTTTCTCGGTGGCGTTTTGCGTCGCCTGTCTGATTATCGTTGAGTTTTTGCCTGTCAGTTTGTTGACGCCAATGGCCCAGGATTTAGGCATTTCGGAAGGGGTTGCCGGCCAATCGGTGACCGTGACCGCCTTTGTGGCGATGTTTGCCAGTTTGTTTATTACCCAGACCATTCAGGCCACTGACCGCCGCTACGTTGTCATTCTGTTCGCCGTTTTGCTGACGCTTTCCTGTTTGCTGGTTTCCTTTGCCAACTCATTCAGTCTGCTGTTAATCGGCCGCGCCTGTCTGGGTCTGGCGCTGGGCGGGTTCTGGGCGATGTCGGCGTCGCTGACCATGCGTCTGGTACCGCCGCGTACGGTGCCGAAGGCGCTGTCGGTGATCTTCGGCGCGGTTTCTATTGCGCTGGTGATTGCCGCGCCGTTGGGCAGTTTTTTAGGCGAGCTTATCGGTTGGCGCAATGTCTTTAATGCGGCGGCGGCGATGGGCGTGCTGTGTATTTTCTGGATTATCAAATCACTGCCTTCGCTGCCAGGTGAACCTTCGCATCAGAAACAAAATACTTTCCGCTTATTACAACGTCCGGGAGTGATGGCCGGGATGATCGCCATCTTTATGTCCTTTGCCGGACAGTTTGCTTTTTTCACTTATATTCGCCCAGTGTATATGAATCTGGCGGGATTCGGTGTTGATGGCTTAACCCTGGTGCTGCTGAGTTTTGGTATCGCCAGCTTTGTCGGGACATCGCTTTCGTCGTTTATTCTCAAACGTTCGGTGAAACTGGCCTTAGCGGGCGCACCGTTTGTGCTCGCCCTGAGCGCGCTGGTACTGACACTGTGGGGAAGCGATAAAATTGTTGCTACTGGTGTGGCGATTATCTGGGGGCTGACCTTTGCTTTAATTCCCGTTGGTTGGTCAACGTGGATCACTCGCTCCTTGGCCGATCAGGCAGAAAAGGCTGGATCTATTCAGGGGGCCGTTATTCAGCTTGCTAACACCTGCGGTGCGGCAATCGGCGGCTATGCGGTGGGGAACATTGGTCTGGCTTTCCCGCCGATGTTGTTCGGCACATTGTTGTTTCTGACTCTCTTGTTGGTGGATGCAAAGGGGAAAATGAAGAAAACCTGTTATCAGGTAAAAAAAAGTTGGTCAGCGGGTGTTGCCGTTCTTACATATCCGGGCATTCTACCTTACCCAACGCTTCCCAATAATTGCTCTGATTATTACGTTCCATCGCCACGATGGCCTCGCGTATATGTTGTTTATTGTTTTCATCTGACAACATTAACTTTTCCCACGCTTCATCTGATAATGACGCCTGTGGCGTGCAAATTTTACGTAAATCTTGCAATACCGTGGTTTTCTCTTTTGCCGACTGTAGAGAACTGAATGGCGACTCGGCCTGAGAAATGGCTGGAAAAATCAGGAATACGGTAATCATGAGTAGCATCGTTGGCTTCATAGCGGCAACCTTCTGCAAATGTGCATCGAATGAAGCATAAGTGTAGTTTGCTTTTGCCGCTCTCATCATGCTGTACGAAAGGTGTTTGCGTGGTCAGTAAGAAGTGCCAGACTTTATATTCCACTTTTATTCCTTTTTATTCTTATCGATAGCGTTTCGTTTTTTAAACTGCAGCGACCTTACCGCTATAGTCAGGTAATCATTAATAAAAGGATAAAAAAATGAAACTGACAACACATCATCTACGGGCGGGGGCCGCATTATTACTGGCAGGAGTTCTGCTGGCAGGTTGCGACCAGAGCAGCAGCGATGAAAAGCATATTAAAGTTGGCGTTATTAATGGCGCAGAACAAGATGTCGCGGAAGTCGCTAAAAAGGTAGCAAAAGAGAAATATGGTCTCGATGTTGAACTGGTAGGATTTAGCGGTTCGTTGCTACCGAACGATGCGACAAATCATGGCGAGCTTGATGCGAACGTCTTCCAGCATCGACCCTTTCTTGAACAAGATAATCAGGCGCATGGTTATAAACTGGTAGCGGTGGGAAATACGTTTGTCTTCCCCATGGCGGGCTATTCCAAAAAAATCAAAACAGTGGCGCAAATAAAAGAAGGTGCGACAGTGGCGATCCCCAACGACCCGACTAACCTTGGTCGCGCGCTTTTACTGCTGCAAAAAGAGAAGCTAATTACTCTGAAAGAAGGAAAAGGGTTATTACCTACCGCGTTGGATATAACCGATAATCCACGCCATTTGCAGATAATGGAGCTGGAAGGGGCACAGTTGCCACGTGTACTGGACGACCCGAAAGTGGATGTAGCGATTATCAGCACCACTTACATCCAGCAAACAGGACTTTCTCCGGTTAACGACAGCGTATTTATTGAAGATAAAAATTCGCCGTATGTGAATATTCTGGTGGCACGGGAAGATAATAAGAATGCAGAAAACGTGAAGGAATTTCTGCAATCTTATCAATCACCCGAAGTCGCTAAAGCGGCAGAAACCATCTTTAACGGAGGCGCGGTGCCTGGCTGGTAATTCTCACTCATGCCGCGCCGGACGATTTATTTTTCTGGCGCGGCGGCGGGAATCCATTGAAATCAAAATCACCGATGACAGAATCAGCAGCGTTCCCAGCCAGTCCGGCAATGTGAAGGTGATCCCCAGCAACAACAAAGAGAGCAGCGCGCTACTTAATGGTTCTGCACAGCTTAAAATGCTGGCTTTTGGACCGCCAATTAATTGTGCTCCTTTCAGGTACAGACTAAATGTCAGGGACGTACCAATGACCACCAAATAAAAAAACGCCAGAATCAAACTGCCGTTAACGACAAAGTTTGTCCCTTGTCTGGCATAAAAGGGCAGCAGGATCAGACCGCCAATCAGCATACTCCAGCCGACGACCGGTAACGTGCCATAGCGGGCAATCAGCGTTGAGGGATAGGTGGTATAGAATGCAGCAGCAAATGCCGAGGCAATCCCCCAGAATAACGCGGCAGGAGAGATCGATAATGACGTCGGATTACCGTGTGTCACCAATAAAAAAGTCCCGATCAGCGATGTCAAAATAGCGCAGAAAACCAGAATGCCCGGGCGGGATTTACGCACCAGTGAGAACCAGGCGACGATAATAGTCGGTGAGAGGAATTGCAGCACCGTTGCCGTGGCTGCGTTCGATTTTTCGATGGTTAGCAAAAAAGTGAGCTGTACGGTTAGCGCGCCAACCACGGAAAAAATCAGTAGGCTAATGGCATCTTTGTGATTGTTAATAATAGAAAAGATTTTATCACCATGAATAAATGATAGCGTCAGCAGAATCAAACCGGCGAATATCAAACGCGTCATAGTCAAAAACTGCGACGACATCTGGCTTTGCTCCATGATGTATTGCGCGCAGACCCCTGAACTTCCCCACAACACGGCGGCAATCAGAACGTTCAGCATCCCCTTTCTGGTGGAACCCATTTTTCCCTCTGCATACTGTTTTGTCTTTTCATCAATATACGTTAAGGATACCACTACCGATGACGGTGAGGGAGTAGAGTAATCAATCAGTTTTAGTGAATGGAGGAAATAATGACATATAACAATTATTCATATGGTGTTTAAAAAAACTCAATATGAAATTTAATTATTTAATGTTCAATAACTCTATGGCTTTAGTATATTCATCATGGATTACAATAGTAATAGAAGGTGCGGTATCGCGATGTAGA
>OJKJ01001196.1_pt1 | contig 10260 bp, 11 predicted proteins | sample 1596491 | NCBI WGS metagenome assembly OJKJ01 (sample SAMEA4350160, study PRJEB24818) | metagenome | biome: human; feature: gut; material: faeces | place: Denmark | collected 2013-09 | reverse complement strand
CTATATATACGACCCGTCTGTCCTCTTCACTTCTTTCCCTCTTCACATATGCCTTTCTGACAAGCGCATTGACCGCAGTTGTGAGAGACCCCGCCGCGATCTTCAGCTTTTTAGCTACGGATGACATTGTATTTTCACCGGATAATCCGATTGCTTCTATGATATGCATATCATTATTTGTAATATCTTTAAATTCTTCGGTTATGATCGCTTCTTTTTCTAATTCCCATATTTCATTAAACAGATTTACAAGCGTATCATTAATTGTTCTGTATGCATCCATCGGACCTCCTCCTTTTCCATATATTGTGTTCCATAACCGACGCTTCTTGCGCCTGCATTTTCGTAACCTATATTATAGCACACACTTTGTTCGGAAAAGAAGCACTTTTTACATTTTACGAAATCTGTCATATCGATGATTCAGCAGTTGTCTTTCATCCATAGATCCGTATTTTTTCAAAAAAACGCTGAGCATGTTTTTTAATTCTTCACATACCCCAGCCATTGTCTGTGACGTATACGACTTCGGTTCTCTGATCACCTGTTCCACTATCCCTAAGCATTTCAGATCATCCGCCGTCAGTTTCATCACTTCCGCCGCTTCTGACGCACGCTTGCTGTCTTTCCAGAGTATACTTGCAAATCCTTCCGGAGAAAGAACCGAATAGACAGAGTTTTCCAGAATCCACACTTCATCTGCCACAGCCAGAGCCAGTGCTCCTCCGCTTCCGCCTTCCCCGATCAGTACCGAAACGATCGGAACTTTTATCGAGGACAGTTCATATAAGTTTGAAGCGATCGCTTCTCCCTGTCCGTGCTCTTCTGCTTCCTGTCCGCAAAATGCTCCCGGAGTATCTACGATACAGATCACCGGACGTCCGAACTTTTCTGCCTGCCGGATCAATCGTAATGTTTTCCGATATCCTTCCGGAGACATCATCGCAAAATTGCGTGTCACATTTTCTTTCGTCGTCTTTCCCTTCACCTGAGCGATCACCGTGACCGGAATGTTCCCGAACATTGCAATTCCTCCTGCCACTGCAGGATCGTCTCTAAAAAGCCTGTCGCCATGAAATTCCATAAAATCAGAAAACAGCATATTCACATAGTCTGTTCCGACCGGACGGTCTGTTTTTCTTGAAAGAAGAACTCTTTCCCACGCGCTTATTCCGCCTTTTGACCGCACCTGTTTTGGCATAGTATCTTCTTGTGTAGTGCTTTCAATCTTTTCGGTTTCCCCGGTACTTTCTTCTGTTTTTTCTTTTGTACGGTCATGCATATGCAAAATACGCGCAAGAACGCTTTTCATTTCCGACCGCTCTACGATCCGATCTACAAATCCATGTTCGAGCAAAAACTCCGACCTCTGAAATCCTTTCGGCAGCTTCTTTCCGATCGTCTGCTCGATCACCCTCGGTCCTGCAAACCCGATCAGCGCATTCGGCTCTGCCAGAATAATATCTCCAAGCATGGCAAAGCTTGCCGTTACTCCTCCTGTCGTCGGGTCTGTTAAAACGCTCACATACAGAAGCCCTTTTTCACTGTGCCGTTTCAGCGCAGCCGCCGTTTTCGCCATCTGCATAAGAGAAACGATCCCTTCCTGCATCCTTGCGCCTCCAGAACATGCGAACAAAATAACCGGAAGATTTTCTTTCGTAGCCCGTTCTATCGCTCTTGTGATCTTCTCACCGACCACTTCGCCCATGCTCGCCATCATAAAACGTCCGTCACATACTCCGATCACCGCCGGATGGCCCGCGACCATAACTTTCCCTGTAACGACCGCTTCGTCAAGTCCGGTCTGTTCCCTTAATCTTCGTACTTTTTCCTCATAACCGCTAAATTCCAGAGGATTTTCAAACTTCATCTTTGCATCCCATTCTTCAAAAGTTCCGGGATCTGCGATCATCTCGATCCGCCGTCCTGCATGCATCCTGAAATATCCGTGACACTTCGGACAAATATAATTGTTATTTACGGCATCCTCTGCCAAAATAGCCGCGCCGCACTTATTGCACTTTTTCAGCAATCCTTCGGGAACATTTCTTACTTTTGTATTTTTCGATGTTCCATGTTCTTTCCCTACGGTCTTTTTAAACATATTATGCAGTTTCACTACTCAGCCTCCGAATAAAATCCACATCTGTCTTTCCTGATATAAAATCCTCGTTTTCCGAAATCTCATACTGGTAATCGACATTCGTTCCGATTCCTTCTATAATAATTTCTCCCAGAGCGCTCCTCATCTTATCTACCGCCTCTCGACGGTCTTTCCCGTGAACGATCAGTTTCGCCAACATGGAATCATAATAAGGCAGCACCTCGCATCCGCTGTAAACAGCCGTATCTACACGGATCCCGTTTCCTCCCGGAAGATGCAGATCTGTGATTCTTCCGGCTGACGGCGTAAAATTGCGCTCCGGTATCTCCGCATTGATCCGACATTCGATCGCATGACCTGTCATCCTGATATCTTCCTGCCTGAAAGTAAGTTCCCCGCCGTTTGCGATCCGTATCTGCTCTTTGATCAGATCGATCCCGGTTACGCACTCCGTTACCGGATGTTCCACCTGTATCCTTGTGTTCATTTCCATAAAATAAAATGTACCGTCTTTTTCCAACAGAAACTCTACTGTTCCGGCGTTTGTATAGCCTGCGGCCCTTGCGGCCTTTACCGCCGTTTCGCCCATTTTTTTACGAAGTTCATCTGACAACGCGGCGCATGGACACTCTTCGATCATCTTCTGATGATTTCTCTGTATCGAACAATCCCGTTCTCCGAGATGAACTATATTTCCATATGAATCTGCAATGATTTGAAATTCAATATGACGAGGATGCTCCACAAAATGCTCGATATACATTGTTCCGTCTCCGAATGCCTTTTCCGCCTCTTTGCGCGCCGTCACAAAACAACTTTCAAACTCTTCTTCACTTTGCGCTGTCCGCATCCCTTTTCCTCCGCCTCCCAAGGCGGCTTTAATGATCACAGGATATCCGATGCGCGCCGCTTCTTTTTTCCCTTCTTCCAGATCTAAAACCGCTCCGTTTGTCCCCCGGATAACCGGAATCCCTGCCGCGATCATTGTTGCTCTTGCTTCTGTTTTATTTCCCATCTTACCGATCACTTTAGAATCAGGACCGATAAAGGTAATCTCGCACTGTTCGCAAAGTTCTGCAAATTTTGCATTTTCCGATAAAAATCCGAATCCGGGATGAATCGCATCTGCTCCCGAAACGAGCGCTGCGCTGATCAAATTCTGCATATTCAGATAACTTTCCGATGCCTGCGCCGGACCGATACAGACTGCTTCATCCGCAAGCTGGGTATGAAGAGCCTCCTTGTCAGCCTCCGAATAGACTGCCACAGTTTCAATTCCCATTTCTCTGCATGCCCGAATAATCCGAACCGCAATCTCGCCACGGTTTGCGATCAATATTTTTTCGATCATAAATCTATTCTCCTGCCATAAACGTCAATTCTGCGCTTACTACTACTTTACCGTCCACACTTGCAACCGCTTTTCCGATTCCTACCGGACCTTTTTGACGAATAATCTTTGTCTCTAATCTCAACACGTCGCCAGGAAATACCATTCCTTTAAACCGGCAGTTTTGTATTCCTCCGAAAAATGCAATCTTTCCTTTATTTTCCGGCGTACTTAAAATCGCCACTGCTCCTGTTTGTGCAAGCGCTTCTACAATAAGTACCCCCGGCATAACCGGTTTATTCGGGAAATGGCCTTTAAAAAATTCTTCCGTATATGTTACCGCTTTATAGCCTATGGCAAATTCCCCCGGTTCATAATCTTCGATCCTGTCGATCAGGCAAAACGGATGCCTGTGCGGGATGATCTGCTGGATCTGTTCTATATTTAAGCTTTTCTTTGTCTCTCTTTCCATCTCCGTACTCTGCCTCCCTGATATTTTTACTATGCCGTTTTTGTATCGTTCTTTATTTGATGACAAAAAGAGGCTGTCCGTATTCTACCGCCGCTCCGTTTTCGACAAGAACCTCTTCTATCGTTCCCTCAAAATCACTTTCGATCTCATTCATAAGCTTCATCGCTTCCACGATCCCGAGAACCGTTCCCTTTTCTACTTTGTCTCCTGCCTGCACGAAAGGAGTTCCTCCTTCTTCCGGCGACGCATAGAAAATTCCGACAAGCGGAGCTTTCACTATTTTGCCTTCTAATAAGACTTCCGCATTTTCTTCTGTTCTTGCAATCTCCGCTTCTGTTTTTGTTCTTCCTGCCGTTTCTGCCGATACTGATGTGCAGACGTTTCCGCCTTTTTTCAACTTCAGCTTTACTCCGTCTTCTTCGTATTCAAATTCGTCCAATCCGAATCCCGACACAGCTTCTACCAACTGAAGGATCTGTTCTGTCTTCATTTTTGCACCCCGCCTTAATCTTCATATTTTTTCACGAGAAGAGAAGCGTTATGACCTCCGAATCCCAGTGAGTTTGTCAATACATAGTTTACATCCTTCTTGACCGGTGAGCCTACCGCATAATTTAGATCACATTCGGGATCGACATTTTTTGTTCCCATTGTCTGATGAATGTATCCGTCCTGAATGCTTTTTACACATACGATAAACTCAACTCCGCCTGCCGCTCCGAGAAGATGACCGATCATCGATTTCGTTGAGTTAACGACAACCTGATCTGCCGCGCTTCCAAGTGCGCTGCGTATTGCTCTTGTCTCAAACAGATCGTTGTGATGCGTGCTTGTTCCATGTGCATTAATATAGTCGATCTGCTCTGCCCGTACGCCTGCTTCCCGCATTGCAAGCTTCATCGCCATTGCGGCGCCCTCTCCGTCTTCTGCCGGTGATGTGATGTGCCATGCGTCCGCCGTTGCTCCGTACCCTGCAAGCTCTGCGTATATTTTTGCGCCCCTTGCCTTCGCATGTTCCAGTTCTTCCAAAACAATAATGCCTGCTCCTTCTCCCAAGACAAATCCATCTCTGTCTTTGTCAAACGGTCTTGATGCACAAGTCGGATCTTCTGATGTAGAAAGCGCCGTAAGCGCCGTGAATCCTGCCAGACCTGTCGGAGAGATCGCGCTCTCCGCTCCTCCTGCAACCATGATATCTGCATCACCATACTGAATTGCCCGAAAAGCATCTCCGATACAATGTGAACCGGAGGCGCATGCCGTCGCGACATTTGTGCATTTTCCCCGAAGTCCAAGCCGGATCGAAATATTTCCCGCCGCCATATTTGAAATCATCAGCGGAACCATCAGCGGATGAACTCTGTTCGGCCCTTTCTTTAGGATCGTCTCATAATTATCTTCCACACATTTTAAGCTTCCCACACCGGATCCGACGATCACGCCTGCCCTGTAAGGATCTTCCTTTTCCATGTCGATTCCGGCATCTTCAAATGCCTCTTTCGCTGCTGCCGCCGCGTATTGTGTAAACAATTCCATTCGTTTTGCAGATTTAAAATCAAGCCGTTCTCTTGCATCAAATCCTTTTACCTGCGCTGCGATCTTCACTTTATAATCAGAAACGTCAAATTGAGTGATCGGTCCGATTCCGACAGTTCCTTTTTTAATCTCATCCCAAAAAACATCCACTGTATTTCCGATCGGAGTAACAGCTCCAAGACCGGTTACAACAACTCTTCTCTTCATACTTCCTCCTTTTCAAGCGGAGCGATTATAATTACATCGCCATGCCTCCGTCTACGCAAAGCACCTGCCCGGTAATGTATCCGGCCTGCTCTGATGCAAGAAACGCAACAGCCTGCGCCACATCTTCCGCCTCTCCGAATCGCTCCATCGGAATTTGCAGAACTGCCTTTTCTTTCACTTTTTCCGAAAGAACCGCTGTCATTTCCGTCCGGATAAATCCGGGCGCGACTGCATTTACTGTAATTTTCCTTCCTGCAAGTTCTCTCGCCGCTGATTTTGTCAGACCGATCACCCCTGCCTTAGATGCGGCATAATTTGCCTGACCTGCATTTCCAAGTACCCCGGACACCGAAGAGATATTAATGATCCTTCCGCTTCTTTGACGTATCATTGCTCTTGAAACAAAGCGTATACAGTGAAACGCCCCCTTTAAGTTTGTATCTACGACCGCATCAAAATCATCTTCCGACATCTTCATAAGCAAACCGTCTTTTGTAATTCCCGCATTGTTGACAAGAATATCAATTCTTCCAAACTCTTTCATAACCTCTTCAAACATCTTTTCGCATGATTCAAAAGAAGCTACGTTACACTGAATCAGTTTTACCTGTCCTCCCGACGCTTCAATCTGCTCTTTTACTTTTTCAGCTTCGTCTTTCGACCTGTTATAATTAATGATCACGACTGCGCCTTCTGCCGCAAGTTTCACCGCGATCGCTCTGCCGATCCCCCGGGATGCCCCGGTTACAACTGCAATTTTCCCTTTTAACATCATTTTCCTTCCACTTTCTGTCGCTTTAACATAACTGTTCTGCCGCTTTTTCTGCTTCTTCCCATGTACCGACATTGAAACATTTTACATTTCTGTCAATCCGCCGTATAAATCCAGACAATGTCTTTCCCGGTCCGATCTCCACAAATGTATCTACCCCGGCGGCGATCAGTTTTTCCACACTTTGCTGCCATCTCACAGGAGATGATACCTGCCGTATCAAAAGATCCTTAATCTCTCCTGTTTCTCCCACAAAATCCGCAGTCACATTCGATACATAAGGAATGACCGGTTGATTCAGCCTGACATTCTCCAAAACACGCGCAAGCTGTTGTCCTGCAGTTTCCATCATCGGAGAATGAAACGGACCGCTCACATTCAATAAAATAACTCTCTTTGCTCCTGCTTCTTTCAGGCTACTTCCCGCTGTTTCCACTGCGCGTTTTTCTCCTGTGATCGCCAACCGGCCGGGACAGTTATAATGTGCGATCCATACATTCGGAATCTTTTCCAATACTTCTTCTGTCCGAGCGCCTGTAAGTCCGATTACAGCCGCCATCGCCCCTTTGTTTGCGGGAACGGCTTCTTCCATAAAAATCCCGCGTTTTCTCACCATCAGAACTGCGTCTTCTGTAGAAAATGCTCCTGCCGATGCTGCCGCGCAATATTCGCCTAAGCTCAATCCCGCTGTAACGTCCGCAGTCATCCCCCATTCTCTTAATACATGCTCTGCTGCCATACTGACAGTTACCAAAGCCGCCTGTGTATATTCTGTCTGGTCAAGCTTATCATTTTCTTCAAAGCATAATGCTTTCATATCTATATCCAGCAGCTCAGTCGCCTTGTCGATGACTGCGCGCTGTTTCACTCTGTTCATAAAAATCCTTGCCCATCCCGGCCTTCTGTGCTCCCTGTCCCGGGAACATAAATGCGATCTTACTCATAGAATCCTTTTCCTCCGATCAGGTCATCTGTCTCCTTCACCAGCTTCTGGATCAGGTCATGACATGACATCTTCTCTTTGACCATTCCTGCGATCTGTCCTGCCATCACGCTTCCGGTCTTCACATCACCGTCTACGACCGCTCTTCTCAAGCCGCCCAGTGTCAGATGCTCCAGCTCCTCAAAGGAAGCGCCCTCCTGCTCTTTCTGTAAGTATTCTTTCGTCATCTGATTTCTCAGAGCTCTCACCGGATGTCCTGTAGAACGTCCTGTCACTCTGGAATCAATGTCTCTTGCCTTGATGATCATATCTTTATAGTTTTCATGAACCTGAGATTCATTCGTAACCACAAAATGAGTTCCCATCTGTACGCCCTCTGCGCCCAGCATGAACGCTGCTGCGATACCTCTTCCGTCGGCGATTCCGCCGGCTGCGATAACGGGAACATTCACTGCATCCACGACCTGCGGTACAAGCACCATAGTCGTGTTCTCTCCGATGTGTCCGCCTGCCTCAGTACCCTCAGCGACCAGCGCGTCTGCGCCGCATCTCTCCATACGCTTTGCAAGCGCGACAGATGCAACGACCGGGATAACCTTGACTCCGGCTTCCTTCCACATCTTCATATACTTCTCCGGAGAACCGGCTCCTGTCGTAACGACCTTCACGCCTTCCTCCACGATCACTTTCGCCACATCGTCCGCATACGGACTCATGAGCATAATATTTACTCCAAACGGTTTGTCAGTGAGCTTCTTCGCCTCTCTGACCTGATCACGCACCCAGTCAGCCGGCGCGCTCGCTGCACCGATCAGCCCGAGGCCGCCGGCTTCGGATACGGCGGCTGCGAGATGATACTCAGCAACCCAGGCCATTCCTCCCTGAATGATCGGATATTCAATTCCTAATAATTCGGTTACCTTTGTCTTCATACTCTACAACCTTTCTTTCTCAAAAAAATAATTTCTTATTTGTGTGCTTCCAGATATTTTACAACGTCGCCGATCGTGTTGATCTGCTCCAGATCCTCAGACGGGATCTCAACCTCGAACTCTTCCTCGAATGCCATTACCATTTCAAATAAATCCAGGGAATCTGCGCCCAGATCATCTTTGAAGGATGTCTCCTCTGTAAGTGTGTCTACGTCTGCGTTTAATGATTCTGCTACGATTTCTTTGATCTTCTCTAACATGGTTCTCTTTTCCTTTCTTTGTTGAAAATAGTTTATTTCCCCTCCGGGGATATTTGCCTCCGCCATGCGGAGAATTTATTTTGTAATCCGGCTCTGCCGGGAATTACCTCTTCTTGAATGCCGTCTGCCGCATTCACTACCACTCAAACAGGCATGCCGCCCATGTAAGTCCTGCCCCGAATCCTGCGAGGATGATCTTCTCTCCTCTATGGAACATTCCCTTTCGGTTCATCTCATCGAGCAGGACCGGCACTGTGGCCGCAGATGTGTTCGCATATTCTTCCAGATTCATGGGGAACTTCGCAATGTCTGTCTTCAGTCTTTTTGCAACTGCTTCGATAATCCTCCTGTTTGCCTGGTGCAGGATAAAATAAGCAATCTCATCCAGCTTCACATCCGTCTGTCCAAGTACTTCTTCTATGATTTCCGGCACCTTGCGCACGGCAAACTTAAAGACTGCCTGCCCGTCCATATGGATATAGGACTCTTTCTCCTCTTCCTGCTCCCAGTCTCTGCGGTGGCGGCTCAGCAGAGTCAGCGCCTTTCCCTTCACGCCGTCGGAATGCGCCGCCATATAGACCGGACTGCCCTCTTCCGCCCGGAGGAGAACTGCGCCGGCTCCATCGCCAAACAGGATACATGTGCCCCTGTCCGTCCAGTCTACCATAGTGCTCAGGCTCTCTGCGCCGATCACAAGGACTGTCCTGTATATCCCTGCGCTGATATATGCCTGCGCTGTGTTGAACGCCAGGACAAATCCGGTGCAGGCTGCATTCAGGTCGTACCCGGCCGCATGCACTGCTCCGACCGCCTTCTGGACCTCGCATGCCGCACACGGATAAATCGTCTCGGAGGACGACGTAGCGACAAGGATCAGGTCGATCTCCGCGGGATCGATCCCGCTCTGCTCTACCGCCCGCACGGCAGCCTGTCCCGCCATATAGGAAGTTGTCTCCTCCTGGATCACATGCCTTCTGCCGATTCCGGTCCTCTCACGTATCCACTCATCACTCGTATCAACGATCTTCGCCAGGTCGTCATTGCTCATCACATGCTCCGGCACATACGAACCTGTTCCATATATTTTTCCAACCATTGCTATTCTCCAAATCCGCCAAAATTACTTTGGCTCTTAAATACTTTGACTTTCAAAGTATATCACACCTACTGTGTTTGTCAATACACTTTCTTAATAAATCTGTAACATTTGGCACCAGTTCAGCCATAGAGTAAGGGGCAGGCTGATTTATGCCGGCATAAGGATCAGCCTGCCCCTTCCGATATCCGCAAAAAAGGAAGGCCTTCATTCTCTGAAAGACCTTCCCTTTTCTTCGTCTCTATTTCATCATTATTTCAGAAATTGCATCGAGGATCTTGTCATGACATCCGCCGCATCCTGTCGAGCAATGTGTGATCTTCTGCACATCTTCAAATGCAGAAAGCACATCCGTGAAAGATGTCATCTGGTGCAGCGCATTCTCAACGTCTGCGTAAGATACCTGCTTGCAGTTACAGATCATTCCGTCTTTCATTCAACCTTCTCCTTTCATATCCAGCCGGCACATCAAAATCTGTTTCCGCTGTACCCACGTACAGCGCGATCCAAAAGGATTCCCCAGCCCCATATGCCTGCAGATTTTTGATAAATTTTATCCATAACCATATAATATACCATGCAAAAGAAAAAAGCAATTAATATAGCAG
>OJKJ01001195.1_pt1 | contig 10272 bp, 25 predicted proteins | sample 1596491 | NCBI WGS metagenome assembly OJKJ01 (sample SAMEA4350160, study PRJEB24818) | metagenome | biome: human; feature: gut; material: faeces | place: Denmark | collected 2013-09 | reverse complement strand
CCCTTAGACCTTCACTTAATGGGGGGATATATATAAAAAATTATTTTATTTTTATTTTCTTTCTGACAAAATCATCTTTATCTCTTTATTTATTTTATTTTTAATTCTTTTCCTGATTACTTTATTACTTGGCTCGTAGTCATCTTCATATAGCTTATTAACTCTTACCTGTTGCCATTCATTGTGTTTACCTTTACCCATAATCATTCCATTCTATCTATCATAACTAACCACGAACCGACCATGCAATACCTATCATAGTTTAATAGCAAGCCATACTAATAGCCATAGCAATACGAACACTGGGTTAATAGCCAACAGCAATAACAACAACGCTATACGTGGACTAATGAACAACATAATAATAAATAATAATATAATCATTTGCTTCTCCCTTATCGTATAGAGCAGTAGGGAATCGAACCCTACACCACGTCAGTACACCTTATTACTCTAACCAGCTGTCTTGTATAGTTGTGCCAAGGTACTGCGCAATAGCTTAGCACTTCGTCTATGGACTATACACCACTACCACTTGGACTGGACTTGCACCAGCATTCCTTAGCTCAAGGGTTAGCTATCACTATTATCTACATCAAGTGTTATTATATGCCAGCTACGTTAAAGGTTCACTAACATATAATAAATAAAGGAGAACACGAACAGTAGGAATCGAACCCACGTTTACAGGTTTGGAATCTGTAGCATTACCACTATACTATGCTCGCAATATGCAAAGGGCTGTTAGTTGGCAACACTCATTTAACTAAGACATTCCCGTCACCTTGCACCCTCTGCTTGGCTGTCAACTCTATAACATTTAAGTACCGTCAATCAGCACACCTATTCTTTTAATTCAATACGTTTAATATTCCAGCCACTACTAATAAGATAGATGTAAATACACTTAGCATAATAGCTAGATAGTCATGGCGATAGTACCACTCTTTAAAGTTGGTGACTGAACCTACACCATATAAAATGCCAAGAATAACCAAGGCAATGTTAATTACAATCATTTACTTATCCTGACTTTCTACATAGAGTAAGATACAAAAGGCGTCCGCTTGGTCATCATTGATATCATTATCAGGTACTATGTTATAGCTCTTGAGTATCTCAATGCTTTGCACTTTTCGCATTGCACTCTTACCTTTAATAAGATGATAACCGCACCATTTACTGTTTGGAATATCAACATAGCCAATATTATGACGGTTACGCATGACTCCTAAGAATGAACCGTTAGCTCTAATCAATGAGATGTTACCCTTAGACTTGAACGTGATAATAGGCTCTTCAATATAAATAAAGTAGTCAAATAAGTTATAATGCTCAATGACTTCTGTTATACCGTCAGCAATTATCTTTGCACGTTCCAAAGGGTCTTTACTTTTACCACCTGCAATTGAACCGACTACATACTCATTTGTTAAAGGGTTACGAAACGCATAACCAGTATTAGAAGTGCTAAAATCAATCGCTAAGGCTTTGCTCATAAATCAGAACTCAATTCAATGTAAAGTTCTTTGCTTAGTTCTCCAATATCAAATAAGTGTTTAACATAATGTTCATATTCAATCGGAGTCAATACTTCTTTTTGTGCTAAAACATGTTCTTTATTCATTTCTTTATTCTCCTTTAAAAATTAAAGCTGTATCAAGATTAATCAAACCACATTCAACAGCATTAAGTAAGAACTCGTTAAAGTCAACTTCTGACAATGTTTCTTGCTTAAATAGTAGCTGTTCTTCTGTCATTTGCTTATCCTCTCTTAACTTCTGTATTTATTATAGCATATCCACTTTTCAGGTTTGGTTTATCCTCTGTTATGTAAGCTATGATTGATTTTGTAGGCATTTTGTGTTATACTCTTTATAGGAGGTAACTATGGCTAGAGATAAATATCTAATGTACTTACGACAGCAGGAATACAAGAAACGTATTAAACTTAAAGTAGATAATACAAGAGCTAGAATGAACAGAGAATATATGAATCAGCCAGAAGTAGACAAGAAAACATTAGAACTATGGAACAAACAGCCAGCAATACATTTTGATTTAGGGGAAAATAAATAAATTATATTAAAAAAAGAAATTAGCCCCTTAGGGCTTTTGTTTCACGCTTGACCGCAATTTGACTAGAAGTGGCAGAACGTAAGTGCATTGAGTGTCCTGTTTGTAAAGTATGGTATCAGTAAGCACAATTAGCTTATTGTTTGTAAGATTTCTAAAGGAATTCCGGAGTGTTTGATAATCTCTTTATCTTGTACTGGAATTGTGAAAGGTTTAACTAAATATTTTGCTAAAACAAGAATAAAGACCATTGTATAGCGATTTATAATTTGTAACATACTTTTATTATTTCAGTAAAACAATGTATAAAATGCTTATAAATAGCGTGGTTATCAATAAAGCAAGTCTAAAAAACTTTGTGAACCTTGTGAAATTTAAAAAATGGTATGATATAATAGAAGAGTATAAAAGGAGAATAAATGGAAGATAAAGAATTTTTGATTAAAAAATTAGAAATACTAGAATCAGCAATCAAACAAATAGCAGTGATCCAATATGAACTGGATAAAAAGCTAGGAGAATTAGAGGGCTTAGAATAATTTACATAACATAGGATAACTCAAAGTGTAAAATACAATATGTTAAAATATAAGTATCTAATATTTGACAAGATGAAAAAGTTTTGATATTATTATCTATGTAATTGAATATATAACCCATAGGCGGTTGAGGTACGAAAGTATAGCGATGTGATAAACATCAAAACGAGCTGAGTAAGCTATGAAGTCGAGAATACCTGATTACATAAACCCCATGTAACTCTAGAAGAGATAAGTATTTAAGTTTAAGGTGTCTTAGTTTTATACTATTTGAAAGCCGTTGTTTAACTTACTTACTGAAATTGCAGTATTTACTGACAGGTTGTGCTGATTAGTTTATGCCAATTCACAGCATGTAAAATTAAATGAGCGGAGTAATTACACTAAATTAGAGCTTACGACAAATAACAAATTAACTTTCAAGCAAGAATCTCTAGTAATTACTTGACGGGGGGAAAACTTAATGTTTGACAAATACAAAAAGAAATGATAAGATATAAATATAATAAAGGAGAAATAAGAAATGAAACATAAATGTACTAAGTGTCAGCAAATTAGAAAAGCAAGTGGTGTAAGTTATTTAAAGTGCTGTAAATGCAAACAAAAAGCTAGTGATGAAAGAAAGAAAAATAAAAAGAATAAAAGTGAAATAGCTAAAACTAATGAGGAACTAAGAAAAATATCTAAACGATTAAATCAAGATAGTATAAATAAATTCAAAAAAGAAAGAAATGGAATTAATATTTGACAAATGTAAGATAATTTGATACTATGGTATAAGAAAAGGAGAAATATGAAAAGTATAACTATATTACAGATTATTTTTGATGTAATTCTAATAGCTTTATTTGGATATTTAGGTTTTACAGCTAAAAGTCCGATTGATTTATTTGTTGCTTTTTTATGGTGTCTTTGTTTACGGCTACATATTTATTGGCTTAAAAGGTTTAAGGCTTGACTTTTCAAGTCTTTTTTGTTATTATATACTAAAGGAGAAATAAATGAAAATTTACTATGTGGCACTAACAACTAATAAAGACATAGTGGCTAAAAATTATAGCGGAAAACGATTATCTCTTTATACAAAAAAACATGAAGCCATTAAGACTTGCGTTTTATTAAATTATCAATGGGAACTATTTTTCGGAAATGGAGTAAAAGAAGAAAAACCATTCAAAGTTTATTGCGTAGAATCAGAGCCAACGGAGGTAACTAGTGACTAGCCTATTTGATAAAGTACAGACAGCTAAGCACTTAAAAGAGCGAGAAGATTTAATAAATTTAAAAGATGACTGGCTTATTGATACATTAATGCCTAGTTCGCAAGCTGGAATATTAGTAGCTCCGTTTAAGTCGTTTAAAAGCTCTCTAGCAATGCACATGGCTTTAATGGCATCGCAAGGACTACCTTTTTTTGGTTATGATACAAAGCGAAGCAAGACACTATACATAGATAATGAAGATAGCGATCGTGAATTAAATAAAAGGCTTAGAAATAAAGATAATGCACCAGAAGACTTACATTTTTTGACAGGTGGAGAGTTTATGCTTGATAATTCGCACCACATGAATTTGTTATATGAATACATTAAAGAAAATGATATAAAATTCGTGATCTTGGATAACCTAATGACCATGTTGATAAATGGAGATATACTTTATAGTAAAGACTTTGAACCAATGCTTAGAAGAATTACACGTTTGAAGTTACTCTTTCAAGATGTAACATTTTTACTGGTGGCTCATGCAAATAAATCAGCTTATGCAAACTCAATGGACGATAAAGCCTATATGGTAAAGCCTAGTGATGCCTTAGGTGGTTCAACACTTACAGCTTGGGCGGAGTTTATGCTGATGTTAAGCCCTAAACGTGGAAAGCATAACGACTTCTCTAAGCTATCAGTAAAAGCGCGTGGTTACCAGTTTGATGATGATTTAAACTTTTCTTATGTTGATTCAGTATTTACTTGCGTTAATAAATCAAAAAAAGAACCTGATAGCGAACTAGTTGAAAAAGTAAAGGCTGAAACTCCAATCGAAACAACGAAAGAATCAGCACAGGCTTTCTTAGACTTAGCTAAAGAGCAAGGAAAAGTAACAGAAAATGAGTGATAAAAAATACGTTGTTTATTACCATGAAAAAGTAAATGAATACTTCTATGACTATTATTCAAGGTTTAACATGAATGGACAATATTCAAAACCTATTTTATATAGTGATGACTTTGAATTAATAGAGAGAGCAAAAAATGAACTAAATGAACGACTACGAGAACAAAGCGATTAATTTACATGCTGAAGTTTATGGCTGGCTATATCGTGCATTAGATGAAATGGTGAAAGCTGAATGGCATAATGACGAACTTTTCAAAGTATGGCTTGGTCGTGCTGAATTTCTAGTCAGACAGTCTAAAAAGTTGCATACAGCTTGCGAAAATGATTATTCTAAGCGTGCATTGATTAGAGCATTGCAATTAAAAGTAGAAATAAATGAAAAAATATCATCTAATACTTGATAATAGTAAATAATTTTGGTATAATTGTATATATAGAAATAAAGGAGAACTAATGATAACGTCTTTTGAAGAACTAGCTGAAAGGCGGTCGATAACTCTTAATTATCACAAAAAGGGTAGTCAGCAGTATATCAATAGCTTGAATTACTTTGAATATGCTAGAATATACTTTGATAAAAATGGCTTTCCTGATGATAATAGACGAGTTTATCAAAGTGGCAAGCGAAAAGGTCAAAAAGTTGGCTGGTATGATAAAGAGGAAAAACAGCAGAAAGACGATATTAGAGAGTTCATTTATGGAAAGCAATTACAAAAGTTTAAAAGCAAGAGAAAAAGCAAGTAAACATTATGCTAGATTCGTCAGAAAGCTGTCTAAAGAGCTTGAAGAGATGAACGAAACAAAGTATAGGGTTGGGCCTAACGAGTGCTTATATGGCTTAATAAATGACTTGTGGAACTATTGGGACGAAGGTTGGATCCTGCCTATGCTCAAATATAATATCGAAATTACAAGACAAGGCGATGTATTCATTGTAGAAAGAGGAGAAAATGAGCGAAATTGAAACTTTTGTTAAAATTGAGGGTTTTGAAAAATATGAAGTGTCTAATCTAGGTAAAGTTAGAAATATAAAAAGCGGAAAAATACTTAAACCTTCTCCTAATAGATATGGATATTTAGGGCTTTGCTTATCTGGATATGATAAAAGGAAAACTCTGTTTTTGCATAGAATTATGGCGACTGCTTTTATAGACAACCCTGAAGAAAAACTTTGCGTAAATCATATTGATAAAAATAAGTTAAATAATGATTTAAGTAACCTTGAATGGTGCACTAGAACAGAAAAGGCTGCTGAAAAATGTTCAAAAGAAGTTGTTCAACTAGACTTAAATGACAATGTATTAAATGAATTTGAATCAATGAAACAAGCAGAACGAGAAACAGGAACTCCAAACGGAAATATAAGCAACTGTTGCAATGGAAGAGCAAAAAGTGCTGGTGGCTATAAATGGAGAAAAAAGGAGAAAGAGGAGAAAATGGAAACAACTAACATTAAGTTTGATGAAAAACAGCTTGAAGAAGTTGTAAGAAAAGTTACTGAAAAACTGAAAAAAGAAAAAGCTAACTTTTATGAGCTTTCAGATACAGGGCATGAAGAACCAAAGAAAAAATGGTCAGTAATGTATTTGGACGCTAACGTTTCTCATTATACGAGTGAAGAAAAAAAAGTATATTTCGGATTTAGGTTTAATACTTTGACAAAAGAGATTGCTACTGACTTTGATTTATCTGATAAAACTGACCTTAAGACAGTAAATGAACTTAAAAGTCAAGGCTGGAAAGAAGAGGTTGTCTATAAATGAGCGTATTTGAAGACCTAAGCGTTATTAATGTAAATGACAAGAAAAGTAAAAAGAATAATCTCGATTATCTTAGCTGGGCATTTGCATGGTCTGAAGTTAAAAAAGTATATCCTGAGGCTAACAGTAAAGTTTATGAAAATGAACAAGGGTTAAATTATCACACAGACGGTCGCACAGCATGGGTTAAAGTTGGTATGACTATTGAAGGCTTAGAACATATTGAATACTTGCCTGTAATGGACTATCGTAACCAATCTATCCCGCTTGAAAAACTGACTTCCATGGACGTAAATAAAGCCATTCAGCGTGGACTAGTTAAGGCAATCGCTCGTCATGGTTTAGGGCTATACATCTACGCAAATGAAGATTTGCCCGACTTGACAGAAGAGCAGAAAGAACTTGAAGCAGAAAAGCAACGACTTAGAGAGATCCAGCCAGCACTAAATAGAGCTGAAGAACTTGGATATCCTAACATGGAACTACTTAAAGCAAAGACAAAAAAAGAAATCTTTGACATCATGACAATTTGGAAAGCAACAGAGGGAAAATAAAAAATGGCAATCATTACAGTTACAGCACAAGCGAACGAAAAAAATACACGTACAGTAAGCACAGCAAAAGGCGACAAGAAAATTATTTCAGTACCTTTATTTGAAAAAGAAAAAGGTTCTAATGTAAAAGTTGCGTACGGTTCGGCTTTCTTGCCTGACTTCATTCAATTAGGGGACACAGTAACGGTCAGCGGTCGTGTACAAGCTAAGGAATCAGGCGAATACGTAAACTATAACTTTGTTTTTCCTACTGTTGAAAAAGTATTTATTCCTAATGATAATAGCAGTCAACCACAAGCTAAACAGGACTTATTTGGAGGAGCTAAACCAATTGAAGTTAATTCGGAGGATCTCCCTTTCTAGTAGAAAGTTGGTTTCATGTACACAGCAGAAGAGAGAGATCAAATTATCGACATCGTGGATAAAATGAGCTTACTAAGACAAGACTTTGACGGAGCTTTCACTTGGATCAAGGAGAATGTATCAATGCCGTTTGACTTTGACGGAGAACAGAAATTCATATCAGACTTGAAACAGTTAGTGAAAATTAATGCTTTGAAGTTTGGTAAAATATATGAGGGAGTATTAAATTGACAACATTAAGAGAGCTACACAAAAAACTTAAAATTAAACAAACGCTTGACAACTATGTACGTAACACAAATAAAAAATACAAATATAATCTTGTCCCTGATGAAATTCTTGGCGACGGACTGGCTAAACTAATAGAGCTTAATACGCAAGGTAAACTTGGACGACATGCACAGCAAATTGCTTACATCAACCATAACTTGAGCTTACAGCGACAAAAGGAGCAACTGGAACAAGCTAACGAACGACTCGCTAAACGTGCTGAAAAGGCCCAAAAATTGCTTGACACGGAACTTTTGAAAGATAGCTACATCGAAACGCTGGAAATGTTTAGTAAATTCAATTCAGCAAAATATAATATGTGGGACGACCCAGAAACTCCAACTAAAGTGATTGAGTTCATGGAAAAGAACGGAGTTAAACAAGGGAAATGGCTACGTCCTGAAGGAGTCGACGCTTGGTTCAAAGAACGAATCATCTGGTTCAAGAATAAATTGAAATAACAATAATTAATGATAAAAACTTTTTGCTTTACAGCTTAGAGTTTTTTTGATATAATAATATATAAAGTTAAGAAAGAGAGTTATAACAATGGAATTAAAACAATGCGTAACCTGTGGGGCTTCAAGTTTCACTAATGGTAAATGTGATTATTGCGGTAACAAGTACGAAGTAAATGAAGACAAAATATTTTACGGTAATTCAAAAGAAGATGATTCATCATTAGATGATGATATAACTTTTGAAGAAACTCCTGCTGGTAAACTAATACTAAAAATCATGATCTACGCTTTAGTTTCTATTATTTGGTTTGCTGTAACTGTATTTATTCCACCGCTATTTATAATAACAATTATTTTATTAGTAGTTTATGGCACTTATTGCTTGACAATTAAAAACAAATAGCTTATAATTGTGTATAGAATAAAGGAGAACAACAATGGAAAACAAATTAATTAAAATCAACTCAATGGAAACTTTAGAAAATGGTTTTATCTCAGTTAATGCAGATTTTGAACTAGGACACTTAGAATTTTGGACTAATCAATGTGAAATTGACAGACTAATCGCCGGTGGTAACATGGATAGACTTACAGAGGACAGATACGAATGAATATAGAATCAATAATTGGTAAAGTTATTATAATAGCATTAGTCGGAATTGGACTATATGCTTTTTTTGCATTAGTTGACCTGATTAAAACGAAAGGAAGTAAATAGATGAGTAAATACTTTAATGATAAAAGATATTGCCATTGCTTCGATATACCAACGAGTGACGGCTTAGGAGTTTGCAAAGGTTGTAGAGGATACACAAACATCTGTTATAGTTGCGATAGCTGTTTACATTGCTGGTATACAATGCAGGTTGAACTATTTACCGAATATGATGAACCTAAGTTGCTGGAGCTTATAGAAAAGTGGAATAAATTTTATCAAAATAGAAAGACAAGGAACTTTTAATGCTTAAGTTAGACGAGAAGAAAATCAGAAAAGGTAAACCAATCGGACTACCGTATCAAGGAAGTAAGAAAAAGATAAGCAAGAAAATAGTTGAAATTATCAAACAGAACTTTGGCACAGACAAGCCGATTTATGACATTTTCGGAGGTGGCGGAGCAATTACAGCCGAATGTATTTTAAATGGTTTAGAAGTGCATTATAATGACTTAGACAAGGATATAACAAACGCATTTGAACGAGTTATATCACAAGACCGCGAGTGGATTAAAACCCTTATTGTTTCACGTACAGAGTTTACCGAGATTAAGGATAAAGAAAACAAGACAACAGACGACTTTTTGAAGTTGCTGATTAACTCTTTCGGTAATAAAAAGGCAAACTATATGTACAACAAAGAAATTTCAGATTTGAAATATAATCTAGCTAAAGAAATTATTGAAAAACATGACGTTTTTAGCGGTTATACACAGACAGAAACATATAAGAAAGTTACTTATAATGCGAAACAAGAAAATGATAAAGTGTTTAAACAACTTAAACAACTTGAACAATTTCAACGACTCCAACAACTTGAACAACTTCAAAAATTAAATAAAATAAAAGCTACAAACAAAAGTTATCATACTTTTAGTGATGTTTATGGAGCTATTCTATATCTTGACCCTCCTTATGAAGGAAGTCACCAAAAAGGTTATATCAATTCATTCGATAGTCAAGAGTTTTATGACTGGGCATTTGAAATGGCTAAAACTAATATCGTGATAATTTCAAGTTATTCAATTTCAGACAAACGTTTTGAAGTTGTATATTCTTTTGATAAAGCACGTAGTACTATTCAAAGTGGAACAAGAAATGATAAATGTGAGAAATTATTTATGGTTAAAAACAGTTAATGTTTGACAAATAAAAACAAATAGTATATAACAGTATATATAAAAGTGGAATAAAACATATCAAACTAGAAAGACAAGGAACTTTTAATGCTTAGTTTAGACGAGAAGAAAATCAGAAAAGGTAAACCAATCGGACTACCGTATCAAGGAAGCAAGAAAAAGATAAGCAAGAAAATAGTTGAAATTATCAAACAGAACTTTGGCACAGACAAGCCGATTTATGACATTTTCGGAGGTGGCGGAGCAATTACAGCCGAATGTATTTTAAATGGTTTAGAAG
>OJKJ01001188.1_pt1 | contig 10317 bp, 10 predicted proteins | sample 1596491 | NCBI WGS metagenome assembly OJKJ01 (sample SAMEA4350160, study PRJEB24818) | metagenome | biome: human; feature: gut; material: faeces | place: Denmark | collected 2013-09 | reverse complement strand
AAAAACACATGTAAAGGATACAAAAATCTCTTGTCTCATGTAAATTCTAAACGAAGAAGAAGGATAAAGGTCTTCGGTATTATGTTGTTGTTTTTTTTAAGGGAAAAAGCGGCATACGAGTTTCCGGCCTGTCTCGGGGGCTCGGAAAGGTGTATAAGAAACAGGGTACTGGAAAATAAAAGCCCCGCCGCGATCAGAAGGACCAGAATAACCTTAAGCACCGCGGCAAAAACTGCCTTCCCCCTGGTACCTTTGCGCTTCCTGCTCCTGCCCCGGCTGCTCCTTCCCCCTTCTGCCATGGAATGCCCCTCTGCTTTCCTTCCCCATTATGAATTGGGAAAATGTTTTCTGTACAAGTCAAAAAAATTCGTGGTAGTCGTCTTATCGTCAATGGAAAACTTAATTCCATCCCAGATATCGTTGCTGAATGTAACCGGATTCTCTGTCTTGAACTGATTGTAGATCTGTCCGAACGCGTCCTTTTTCCTCTGCTGGTACAGGTTATCCTTTCTCGCCTGTGTGGCATCCTCGTCGTAATCGCTCACACATTTGATGATGTAGAACATGCCGTTGTCCTCCACCACCGGGCTGATCCCGCCTGCCGTCAGGGAAAATGCCGCATCCTCCAGCGCTTTCCCCGCTTCTCCGCGTCCCAGCTGTTTCTGAATCTCGTTATCCTCTGAATACTCCCGTGCAATGGCTTCGAAGTCCGCCCCGTCTTCGTTCACCTGATTCAACACATCCTGGGCCGTATTCCCGTCCGAGAGAACGATCTGGTCGATGGTTATGACCTTTGCCTCACTGTCGCTGATCTCCAGGTTCATATCCTTTGTCAGTTCACTGACCACCTTGTTGGAAAGGAAGTATTCCTCATACATCGTCCGCACATCGTCCTCCTTCACCCCCATGTACGCGATGTCATCCTCGGTCAGAGACTCATAATACTCCTCCGACAGCTTCCGGATCTCCTCCTTCTCGGCGCTCGTGATGATAATCTCCTTATCCTTTGCCAGAAGATTCATCCATTTCATCTCCTGAAGGAATTCCTGGGCCTGTCCCAGCAGATACGTCTCAAATGTCTCCCCATCCGGCAGTTCCACGCTCCAGATCTGGCCGGTATATGCCTGCTGGTAACGGTTGCGCTCTGTCGCCACAATGATCATGGACTGCGGAAGTGTGTATGCCTTCGTTTCATTTACCTCTGAGACCATGGGAAGCCCCTTGGCGCAGCCGGTAAGAAGCATGGCGGCCAGAACAGCGGCCAGCGTTTGTTTCACTTTTTTTCTATATTTAAAATTCATGGACAACTCCTGTATGAATGAAAAACTCTCCTATGTGTTATGCGAATAGTATTATACCATACTTTCTGTCACGATTCTACTTCCCTGATTCGTTTTTTCTACCAGAATATGGCTGCCGATCTGTTCTTTCAATTCTTCCACATGGGAAATGATTCCAACCATGCTGGAACCGCCGCTCAAAGAGGTCAGAATCGCCACCGCCTGTTCCAGGGATTCTGCATCGAGAGAGCCAAAGCCCTCGTCCACAAAGAGAGCTTCCACCTGGATGCCTCCCGCGTAGCTCTGTATCACATCGGAGGTCCCCAGCGCCAGTGCCAGCGCAGCGTTAAACGCCTCGCCCCCCGACAGACTCTTCACGGAACGGCGCTTGCCCGTATACTGGTCAAGCACCTCCATCTCCATGCTCTCCTTACTTCTCCTGTCTCTTGTTCTGTCCAGCCGGTGCAGTTCGTACCGCTCCCCGCTCATCTTGAGAAGGCGCCGGTTTGCCGCCCGGAGAATGTCCTCAAAATAGACGGATAAGACGTACTGCTCAAATACCAGATTCCGGCCGTTATATCCACCGGCCGCCCGTTCCAGTTCACGGACCACGCTGTACTCTGTCTCCAGCTTTTCCTTTTCCTCCAGATGGCCTTTCAGAGTGGCCAGTGACTGCCGGTTCAAAGCCAGAGCCGCTCCCGTCCGTTCCTTATCCTTGGCCGTCTGCCTGCGGTCCCTCTCACATTCCGTAAGCGCCGCTTCAAATCCGGATAGCTCCACCAGCTCCGTCTGTTTTGGAACCCGGATGGCCGCCTTTAACTGGGAATAAGCCGCTTTCTGCTTTTCCAGCTTAACCGCGCAGTCCTGGTAGGCCTTTTCACACTCCCGGATCTCTTTTTCTTCCTGTTTTGTCTCTTCTTCCAGCAGGCGGAGCCTTTCCTCGATTTCGAGAAGAGCCCGCTCTCCGCCGTCCGATAAATCCATGGTGCCAAGGTTTTCTTCCATGTTTTTTACGGCGCCCACCAGCGCCGCCGCGTCGCTCGCCGCCGCCGATGCCTTTTCTAATGCCGCCTCATAGTCCGCCTTCAGCCGCCGGATCTGTTTCTCGTCCGGCACCTCGCCCTCCATGGATGCGGGAGCCGGATGGACAGTGGAGCCGCAGACCGGACACGGAAATCCTTCCACCAGATCCCTTGCAATAATTCCCGCAGCCGCTTTCTTAAAACAGTCATCCTGATATTCGTAAATCCGCTTCTTTTCCTTTGCCTCTCCATCGAGCTTTAGATACTTTTCCTGCCGTTCAGCCAGCTGTCTGCGCGCGGCCTTCCATGCGGCAAGCCCCTTTTTCTGCTCCTCCAGCACGCGTAAATCCGACTTCTTCCCCTCCAGCTTTTCCCGGCGGGCGGGGAGGCGGCCGTATGCCCTGGCCAGCTCCTTTTTCTGTTCCTTTAAGCCGTCCCGCTCCTCTTCCAGCTTTGCCAGGGTCTTCCTGTCACTTTCATACTTCCGGACCGCCTGGTTGCCGCTTCGCAGCTCCTCGATCGCCCTCACCCGGTCCTTATAGGTCTGGTCCAGTTCTCCCAGGCGGGAGGCCAGTTCCCTCTCCCGGTTACCCAGCCGTTCATTTTCCTGTTCCACAAGCCCCAGAAGCTTTCGGTAATTCCGGTTTTTCTTTGATTTCAGTTCCTCCCAGTCCCCATTCTCAATGCGGAACGTTCCCGTGATCTCGTCCGCCCGGTGCTTCACCTCATCGATCCGGCCGTTTAGAGCCTTCACTCTGGAGGACAGCAGCGCCGTCATCGTATCGTAAATCCGCGTCTGGAAAATATCCCGGAATATCTGGGTTCTCTCTTTGGAGCTGGACACAAGAAGCTGCTGAAATTCCCCCTGTGCGATCATGGATATCTGGCGGAACTGGCGGTAATCCAGTCCCAGCAGTTCCGTCACCCGCTCCGTCACCTGGGTGCTCCCCGAGGCCAGAAGCACCTCTTCTTCGTAGAGCTCGCCGCCCTCCATTTCCGTGGTCATTCCCTCGCCCTTAAGCTTCGGTCTGTCATACTTTGGATTACGGGTAACCCGGTACTGCTTTCCTCTATGGGAAAAGGTAAGCGTCACATACGTGGGGGTGGAAGCGTCCGCAAAATCGCTCCGCAGGCTGTCCTTTTCCCGGATGCTTCCGCTGACCTCCCCGTAAAGGGCAAAGGTAATTCCATCAAATATCGTGGTCTTTCCGGCGCCGGTCGGTCCTGAGATCAGAAACAGCCCCCGCTGCATGGCCTCGAAATCTGCCCGTTCCACGCCTTTATAAGGCCCCCATCCGCTCAAAACAAGCGCTGTCGGCTTCATGAAACCTCCTCCTCTGCCTGTTCGGCCGTCTCCCTCATCACGGCTTCCTGCTCTTCTGACATGGCCTTTCCCGTAACAAGCTCGTAAAAATCCGCAAACAGTCCATACGGACCCTTTTCTTTCATGATATCATCATGGATCACGGTATCGTCCTGCTCCACCGCCCGTTTTTCCCATTTTAACTGCATGATATTGGGATAGACGCTACGGAGTGTTCCGATCGGATCCAGCAGCTCCGTCTCATCCGTTAAAACCGCCAGGATATAGTCCTCCGGATCTGCCGCGCTCACAACCTCCGGGAGAATTAAATCTGCCAGACGGCCCCTGATCCTTCGCATATCGTGGACCGGCGTCAGCGGAAGGCGTTCCAGAGTGACCTTCCCTTTCTCTCCCACCTCACCGTACAGCACCGACTTCCGGTGACTGCACTCGGAAAAAGAATATTTTACCGGCGAGCCGCTGTAGTATACCGGATTCTTCCCGATCTGCTGGCAGCCGTGAATATGCCCCAGAGCCGTATAGCAGAATGGCTGAAACAATGCCGCTTCCACCTGATCCGTTCCGCCCACAGACACCCGTGTTTCCGAATCGGAGAGCTCCGGCAGCAACCCCTGGTTCACCACAAACTGATGGGCCATCAGAATATCCCTTCCTCCGGGACTATATGTCACATGGCGGAGAATTTCCTCGAAGCTCTCTTCAAACGTCTTCATGCTGCCCTCGCACCGGAAGAGGGACCTAACCTCCGCAGGCTTTGCAAACGGAGCCAGATGAACACGCACAAAGCCCCACTGGTCGGGGATATCCACGAACCGTACCGGGGCTTCCAGCTTTCCCTCCAGATAGAGCCCCCTCTTTTCCAGAATCCGGTTGGCAAATCCGATCCGCTCTCCACAGTCGTGATTCCCGGCGATGGCCAGAATCGTCACTCCCATTTCGGACAGTCCGGTCAAAAACGCGTCAAACATGGTCACTGCGGCGGCAGGCGGCACGGAACGGTCATATAAGTCACCACTCAAAAGAACGGCATCTGCCTGCCGTTCTTTTACGTAATCCATGATCTGCTTCAGTGCCGCTTCCTGTTCCTCCAGCATGGAGAATCCACTGACGGTCTTGCCAATATGGAGGTCTGATGTATGAATAAATCGCATCCTCGTTCCCTTTCGTCCCTTACTTCCCTGCTGATTCTTACGTATCCAACGGGGCTTATACCAAAAGCTTCAGAATCTTTAACACGCCGTCGTTCACATTGGTATCCGTCTGAAATCTGGCTGTGGCTTTCACCTCCGGCCTGGCATTTCCTACGGCAAAGCTGTAGTACGCCTGTTCCAGCATCTCGATATCGTTTAGCTGATCGCCGAAAGCCATCGTCTCCTCCGGTTTGATCTCCAAACTGTCCTGTAAAAGCTTCACGGCCTGTCCCTTGTTGATTCCCGGCTTCATGCAGTCCATCCACATATCGCCTGCAATGGTAATCTTAAACCTGTCTTTGTATTTCTCTCTCAGCTCCCTGGTGTATTCCTCCACCTCGGTCTCACGGTATATGGACACCTTGATGAACTGGGAGTCCACCTTCGTCAAATCCGGTACCTGTTTTACGCGGAACTGGTATCCCTCCACCAGCCAGTCGATAAACTCCTGCTTCTCCGTCTCCAGATAGACCACATCAGAGCCGCTGAGCATCACCTCAAGGCCCTCCATCCGGCGCACATCGCGCACCATATCCATCACCGTTTCCCGGTCGATGGGATTTAAAAATAAATTCCGGCCATGGCAGCCCACATAGGCTCCGTTGTCGGATAAGTAAAATACTTTTTCTTTGATAGGTCCGAATATCGACTCAATGCTGGCCCACTGACGGCCGCTGGCAGCCGCAAACTGTACCCCGTTTTCTCTAATTTTCATGATCACATCGAGAAGCTCCGGGTTCATCTCATGGCTTCCATCCGGCACCAGTGTGCCGTCGATATCGGATACGATCAGTTTAATCATCCGTTATTCCTCCTTGCTGTGAGCGTCAAAAGGCTCTTCATTTCCTGGTATACACGTCCTACAGGCAATCCTACTACATTATTGTAATCCCCGTCAATCCCTTTGATGTAAGAAGCGAATTTTCCCTGAATTCCATAGGCCCCGGCCTTGTCCATGGGTTCCTCTGAAAAAGCGTATTCATGGATCTCCTCAGCCGTCATCGGATAGACATGCACATCCGTCTTCTCCGCAAATGTCTTGTGGGCCCTGCCTTCCTGGCCGCATACGATCATGGTCACTCCCGTGTACACCTGATGGGTCTTCCCTGCCAGAAGCTCGATCATGCGCTCCGCATCCTCATGAGACTTAGGCTTTCCCAGAATCCGGCCTTCTGCCGCCACCACCGTGTCCGCACCGATCACAATCGTGCCCTTCGCACAGCGCTCCGCCACATCAGCGGCCTTTTGAAGCGACAGCTCCTTTACAACCTCCTCCGGCCTGTCGGTCGTTATCTTCTCTTCTAAAGTGCTGGGAATAATCTCCGGCACGATTCCTATCTGTCCTAACAGTTCCCTGCGCCTCGGTGACGCGGATGCAAGAACGATCTCTCTGTCTTCAGTCAAACTATCTGCCTCCTGTTCTGTTTTAAAAGCCCGGCCGTCCGGATTCTCACACCAAAGCACGGCACGCATGCTCACAACTGGACACGTTTCCACGCTCACATCTGGGCGCAATTTCCAAGAATGAAATAAGCGGGACCCTTTACGAATCCCGCCAACCATCAATATACTTTCAGACGCCCCACGACTGACACGCCTTCCTCTTCTTCCATCTCCGCGGCCTTAAGCTGATACCGCATGGTGTATGTAAAATCCGCTACGTAGAAGGATAAGAGTCCCAAGGCCACAAGTCGTTCCAGGCCGATCGGAACAACATCCACCAGCTGGCTTACAAACCCATTTAAAAACTTAAAGAAAAATAATCCTAAAAATCCCCAGGCAATACTGCTTTCCAGACAAATAATGCCCTTGTAATTGAATGGCTTCCGGCTGTAATCCCACCAGAATGCTCCGAACAGCTTAATCATAATGTGCGCCGTCACAAGTTCCATGGAAGTTGCCATCACCACGGAAGCGAAATACAGCTCCACAGGCTGTCCTGCCAGCGGTTCCAGAATCAGGCAGGCCCCCAGCGCTCCAAAGCCATATATGACACAAAACGGGCCATGTCCAAATCCCCGGTTCAACACCGGTCTCCGGTTCTCATAGCTGAGCACGGTACATTCCAGAAGGTAGCCGATGAAACTAAACGCGAAAAACCAGTTAATCGTATGGTAAATCGTCATATCCATTGTACCTCCAACTTTAACAGTTTTTTAACTTGTTAAAGTATAATATGGATATCTTAAGAAATCAAGAATTATTTTCTTACGATTCACGGAAATATTCCGACTTTTTTAATAATACTGCGCCATGAAAACGGCGAGAGCAATGCCAAGAATGGCACCTGCCGCCACCTGAAGCGGAGTATGTCCCACATATTCCTTTAACTTTTCCTGCAACACCTCTCCGCTTAACTTGAGCGGGTTCTCAAGCAGAATGCTGTTTAACAGCTTCGCCTGCTTTCCCGTCTCCCTGCGGACTCCCATGGCGTCATACATAACCACCATGGAAAGGATAAAACATACTGCAAACTCAAAAGAACCGACGCCGTAATGCAAGGCGGCGGCGGTCGTCATTCCACATACCGTTGCGGAGTGGGAGCTGGGCATACCGCCCGATCCCACCAGCCGCTCCGGATTAAAGCTTTTATTCAGGGCAAGGTCGATGATTGTCTTCAGCACCTGAGCCACCACCCAGCCGGTGACAGCGCTCATCAGAACCTGATTTGCCAGTAATTCGTCCCAAAATGTCATGGTTTTCTCCTGCTTTTTGTATCAGAGGATCCTTCCAGCCGGTTTAAGCGGTTCTTCCCGCTCTCAGGCTGTATAAAACCCACCTTTTTACTCTGGCGGCCGTCTCTGCCAGGCCGCAGAACTTATCCGCATAAATGATGGCCATCCCTTCCCTGCTCTTTGGCGGAACCGGGGTAAGCGGCCACATATGGCGCAGAATCATGTCCTTTTCCTTATCCGTTAAGTCAAAGTACTTTTCTGCGTTGGCTAACGCCCTGCGCGGATGGGTAAATCCGTGAAAGTGTTCTCCCGTCTCCTTCGCATGGGTATGCCAGTCATATAAGAATAAATCATGCAGAAGTCCCGCTCTGGCGGTCTGTACATAGTCCCAGCCAAAGCGGCGGCAGATCCGGTAGCTTAAATAGGATACCTTGATGCAGTGCGCCTTACAGGTAGTATCCCCATGCTGCATAAAACGATCCATGGATTGAAACACAGGATTTTCCAGAATGTCCTCTACACACGCAAGATACGCATCATCATCCTCATACCGCTCCTGATTGATCCAGGAAGAGTCCTCCGCCCAGCGGAGCACCTCCTCCTTTTCTTCCCGAGTAAAACACTTGTTTTTCATGCTATGTCCGCTTCCTTCTTTATCTGAACTCAATAGCCAATCAGCCAGTCATACAGTTCCTGATACTTGACAGCCGAAGTATTCCAGGAATAATCCATCGCCATCGCGCGGTCTATGATCTTATTCCACTCCCGCTTCTTATCATAGTATATCCGCTCTGCATAGCGAATAACCGCCAGCATCTCATGAGCGTTGTAATTCTGGAATGAGAATCCGGTTCCACGGCTCTCAAACTCGTTATACGGTTCCACCGTATCCTTCAGACCGCCTGTTTCGCGGACAATCGGAACGGTTCCGTAGCGGAGCGACATCAGCTGGCTCAAACCGCACGGCTCAAATAAGGACGGCATCAGAAATGCGTCGCAGGCCGCATAAATCTTATGGGACATCGGCTCGGAATAGAAAATATTCGCAGATACCTTGTCATTATACTTCCAGTCGTAATGGCGGAACATATTCTCGTACCGCTCTTCTCCAGTTCCCAGCACAACCAGCTGGATATCGTCCTGGCATATCTCGTCCAGAACACACTGGATCAAATCGAGGCCCTTCTGGTCAGTCAGTCTGGACACTATACCTACCATAAACTTCCTGTCGTCCTGGGGCAGTCCCAGTTCTTCCTGCAGGGCCCGTTTGTTCTTTATCTTTTCCTTGCGGAAATTCTTTGCATTGTACTTCTGGACAATGTAAGGATCCGTCTCTGGATTGAAATCATCGTAATCAATGCCGTTTACAATACCTCGCAGGCTGTTTGCACGCGCCCTCATCAGGCCGTCCAGCCCTTCGCCATAGAATGGCATCTTGATCTCCTCGGCATACGTCTCGCTTACAGTGGTTATGGCGTCGGCGTAAACAATGCCGCCCTTTAACAGGTTGCCATCCTTGTATGCTTCAAGCTTATCTGGTGTAAAGTAGTAATCCGGGAGGCCTGTCAGCCTCTTGATCGTCATGACATCCCATACTCCCTGGAACTTTAAGTTGTGGATGGTGATAACCGACTTCATGCTGCGGAAGAACTCTCCGTCATGGAACCGGTCTTTTAACAGGACAGGTATAAGTGCCGTCTGCCAGTCATGGCAGTGTACCACATCCGGCTGAAATCCAATAACCGGAAGCGCCGACAAAGCCGCCCTTGAGAAAAAGCAGAATTTTTCCAAATCACAGTACCAGTCGCCGTATGGCTTTGGTCCGTTAAAATAGCCTTCATTATCAATAAAGTAAAAAGTAATTCCCTCGTATACGTATTGAAGAATTCCAACGTATCTGCTCTGTCCCATGTAATCCATGTAAAAATGGTTTACATACTCCATGTCGTTTCTCCACGACTCCTTCATACACAGATACTTGGGAATCATAACCCTGACATCAAAATATTCCTTATCAAAACATTTGGGAAGGGAACCTACTACATCAGCAAGTCCGCCGGTTTTAATAAAAGGTACTGCCTCCGATGCAACGAATAAAATCTTCTTCATCAAAAAACCTCCCTCATTTACAGTCACCCCTGAGGGCGCCACTCTTTGTCTTATAGTATACTGCATTTTGATTAAATAAGGAAGTATATTTGTGATAGATTTTCTAAAGTTTTTTGTAATCCAGTCTTATTTTATCCGCAATCAGGGCGATAAATTCGGAGTTTGTCGGCTTGCCTTTTCCGGTGCTGACGGTATATCCGAAGAGATCATTGATCGTATCCATCTTGCCCCGGCTCCACGCAACCTCGATGGCATGGCGGATCGCACGCTCCACACGGCTCGGCGTTGTCTGATGCTTCTTGGCTATGGATGGATAAAGGATTTTGGTAACACTGGTTAACATTTCCTGATCCTGTACAGAGATAACAATGGCATCCCTTAAGTACTGATATCCTTTGATATGAGCCGGGATGCCGATTTCATGAAGCATTTGAGTCACGTCATTTTCCAGATTCTGTTCCATGTACTCATTCTTGTTCACATATGGTTTGACCTTCTTCATGCCTGAAAGTCCCGGTGTTTTCGCTTTCCTGTGTCCGACTCTTCTGACTTTATCGACAACAATATCTTTATTGAAAGGCTTCATGATGTAATAATTGGCGCCCATGCGGAACGCATCTTCGGTAATATTCTCACTTCCGGCCGCTGTTACCATAATAAACGACGGCATCTTAGTCAGTGCTGCATTGCCGCGCACGCGCTCCATCACCGTAATTC
>OJKJ01001182.1_pt1 | contig 10346 bp, 4 predicted proteins | sample 1596491 | NCBI WGS metagenome assembly OJKJ01 (sample SAMEA4350160, study PRJEB24818) | metagenome | biome: human; feature: gut; material: faeces | place: Denmark | collected 2013-09 | reverse complement strand
TGCTGAAGGAGCTGGTGGGGACCTGTCAGGTCATCAAGGGCAGCGAGTACCTGTTCACTCCGCCCCGCGAGGTGGTGGGCAGATGCCCCCGCTGCGGCGGCGAAATTGCAGAAATGCAAAAAGGCTTCTTCTGCCAGGACAAATCTTGCAAATTTGCAATCTGGAAAAACAGCAAGTGGTGGGCCGCAAAGCGCAAGCAGCCCACCAAAGCCATTGTGGCGGCGCTGCTGAAAGATGGCCGCGCCCATGTGACGGGCCTGTACTCCGAGAAAAGCGGCAAGACCTACGATGCCACCGTGGTGATGGAGGATACCGGCCAGTACGTCAACTTCAAGCTGGAGTTTGACCGGCAGAAAGGCGGCGGCAAATGAAACTGAGTTTGTATGAACAGGAAACGATTATCCTCTATAACCAAGCCGAGGCCACCGCCGAGGTCTATTCCCACGACCCGCGCCTGCTGGAAAAGCTGCGGCGGCTGGCCGAGAAGTACCCGGACCAGATTGTGAAAAAGGACCGCCAGACCTTCACAGTGCCCAAACGCTGCGTGTCGGTGCGGGAGCCGTACAGCGCCGAGCGCCGCAAGGCCGCCAGCGAACGGGCCAAGGCTGCCGGGTACAGGCCGCCCGTCCCTAAAGCGAGCAGCAAGTGAGTATGGGCGAGAGCGTCTTTGAAGTCGTAAAACAGTCCGTCACCGCCAGAGAGGCGGCGGAGCTTTACGGCATCGCGGTGGGGCGCGGCGGCATGGCCTGCTGCCCCTTCCACGATGACCGCCACCCCAGCATGAAGGTGGACGCCCGTTTCCACTGTTTTGGCTGCGGCGCAGACGGCGACGTGATCGACTTCACCGCCAGGTTCTACGACCTGTCCCCCAAGGAGGCCGCCGAAAAGCTGGCCCAGGATTTTGGCCTTTCCTATGACAGCAAGGCCCCGCCTCGGCGAAGCTATGTTCGGCAAAAATCCGAGGCACAGGTGCGGAAAGAAAAGCGCGAACACGGCTGGCGCGTCCTGACGGGCTACTATCACTTGCTCCGAAAATGGGAGGCCGACTATTCCCCCAAGACGCCGGACGAGGACCCGCACCCGCGCTTTTTGGAGGCCGTCCAGAAAAAAAACTACATGGGCTATCTGCTGGACACCTTTCTCGACAGCAGTACCGAGGAACAGGACCAGTGGATCGCAGAACACACCGCTGAACTTTCGGCCATAGAAAGGAGAGTGAACCTCATGGCTGACAAACCCACCAACCGGGAACGACTGCAACAGATCACGGCGGGCATCGAACAGGGCATTAAAGAGCTGTTCGAGAGCGAAAAGTATATGCGCTACCTGTCCGTGATGTCCCGGTTCCACCGCTACTCCGTCAACAACACCATGCTCATCTATATGCAGAAGCCGGACGCCACGCTGGTGGCCGGGTACAACAAGTGGAAAAACCAGTTTGAGCGCCATGTGAAGCGCGGTGAACACGGTATCACCATCATCGCGCCCACGCCGTTCAAGAAAAAGATCGAGGAACAGAAACTGGACCCGGACACCAAAGCCCCCATGCTGGATGCAGAGGGCAAGATCATCATGGAGGAACGGGAAGTTGAGATTCCCATGTTCCGCCCGGTGAAGGTGTTCGATGTGAGCCAGACGGATGGCAAGCCCTTGCCGGAGCTGGCATCCTCTCTGTCCGGGAATGTCCAGAACTACGAGGCTTTCATGGAGGCCCTGCGCCGGTCCGCGCCGGTGCCGCTCTCCGTGGAGCCGATGGCTGCCAACATGGACGGGTATTTTTCGCCGGACCAGCAGCGCATCGCCATCCGGGCAGGCATGAGCGAGGTGCAGACCGTTTCCGCCGCCGTCCATGAGATCGCCCACAGCAAGCTGCACAACTACGCCAAGGCACAGGAGGAAGCGGCCAGGGCCGGTGACAAGGAGCCGCCCAAGAAGAAAGACCGCAACACCGAGGAGGTGGAGGCCGAGAGCATTTCCTACGCGGTTTGCCAGTATTACGGTATCCAGACCGGCGAGAACAGCTTCGGCTATATCGCCAACTGGAGCCAGGGTAAGGAGCTGCCGGAGTTGCGGGCCAGTTTAGAGACCATCAACAAGGCAGCCGGGGAACTGATCGCGGACATTGACCGGCATTATAAGGTTATCTGCAAGGAGCGCGGTATTGACCTGGCCGCCCAGTCGGAACAGACAGTGCCGCAGCAGGAAGCCGCATCGGAGGCGGAGGTCCCCATGCAGGCTCCCGCCCGCCATGCTTACAAGCTCCACAGCAATTTTGAGCGTACCTCACCGGCAGACAGTACCTATATCCAGGAATATACCGTTGCGGATGATTTATCCCTTATCCCCGGAGAGGTACTTTATGCGGGAACCTATGACGAGTGTGTAAAACTGCACAACGCCCTTCAAGATGGCAGTATGACGGCTGAGCAGGTCAAGGCCCAGGCGCAGGCGGAAAAGCTCTATGAGTTGGACGGACGGCTGTACCTCCACGTCCAGCCCTGTGACGGCGGGTATGACTACACTATCTTCGACAAAGGGACAAAGCGGGCATTGGACGGCGGCCAGCTGGACGCCCCGGAGCTGCCCCTGTCCACCGCCGCGCTGAAAATCTGCGAGATGCACGACATGGGCGGCCAGCCCATTCAGTATGCGCCTCTGTCCATGATCGAAACCTTGCAGGAGGCGGCTGTCCAGCAGATGCAGGCAGCGGCCAAGGCCGCCGCCTCGGAAACCACCATGCTGCCGGATGCCCAGGAACACCATCTGGACGAATATCCCATGCCGGACCCTACGCTGACCCAGGACGATTTGGAAAAGTGCGGCTATCTGGACGGGGACCTTCTGCCCCTTTCCAAAGAGCGGGCCTACGAGCTGATGGCGCAGGACCTAACCGTTTACATGGTCCAGCAGGGCGAAAACCCCGCGATGGCCTTTGATACTGCCGACCTGGACGCTCACGATGGCATTTTTGCCGTCACCCGTGAGGAATGGGAGGATAGTCCCTCCTTTGATGCTCAGGTCAAGGAGCGTATGGACCACCAGCAGGAACGGGAGCAGGCGTTCCTCGACCACAAGGGCGATTGCTTCGCCATCTATCAGGTGAAGCACACCGACGAGCTGCGGGACATCCGCTATGAGGGGCTGGAATGGATCAAGTCCATCGGGCAGACGGTGCAGCGGGACAATTATGATCTGGTCTACACCGCGCCGCTGGCCCCCGGCGACTTGAAAGGCAGCGTGCTGGATAATCTTGAATACCGCTTCAACAATGAACACCCCGCCGACTACCGCCACCCGTCCATGAGCGTCAGCGACATCGTTGCCATCAAGCGGGACGGCAAGGTATCCTGTCATTACTGCGACAGCTTCGGCTTTGCCGAGGTGCCCGGCTTCCTGCCGGACAACCCGTTGAAAAATGCGGAAATGGCCGTGGAGGATGACTACGGCATGATCGACGGCATCATCAACAACGGCCCCAAGGAGCAGACGGTGGCCCAGCTGGAACAGCAGGCCCGCAGCGGCCAGGCCATTTCCCTGATGGACCTGGCTGCCGCCGCCCACCGGGAGGGCCGGGACAAGAAGAAATCCGTCGTGGAGCAGCTGAAAAGCCAGCCCAAACCCGAACATAAAAAGACAGCGCCCAAAAAGAGCGCGGAAAGGGAGATCTGATATGAACGCTTTGACCTTTGAGGAAACCAACCTGCTGTGTATCTACAACCCCGGCACCCGCCAGGGGGCCATCGAGGCCCTGACCGAGATGCGCGGCCACTTGCAGGCGGACGAGACTGAGCTGCTGGCCCTGACCGACAGCACCCTCGCCAAGCTGCGCGCCATGACCGACGCCGAGTTTGACGAGTTGGAGCTGTGCCCGGATTTTGACGAATAACATCTTACTTTGACCCGCAGGGTGGCCGTCGTGCCGCCCTGCTTTTATATAAGACCAGGAAGGAGGGCAGAACCCCATGCCAACCAAAGCAGAACAATATGCGCAAATGGCCGACCAGGTGGCGCGGCAGCTCACCGGCAGTTGGCAGGAGTGGGCGGACTTTCTCACCACCGCCGCCCGGCTCTACAAATACCCGTTCCATGAACAGATGATGATTTACGCCCAGCGCCCGGACGCCACTGCCTGCGCCGAGTACGATTTGTGGAACAACCGCATGGGCCGCTACGTCCGGCGCGGGTCCAAGGGCATTGCGCTGGTGGACGATTCCGGCGACCGGCCCCGGCTGCGCTATGTGTTTGATATTTCTGACACAGGCACCCGTGAACATTCCCGCACCCCCTGGCTGTGGACGCTGAACGAGGAACACACCGCGCCGGTCATGGCGATGCTGGAACGCAACTATGATGTGAGCGGCGGCGACCTGGCCCAGCAGCTGGCCGATGTGGCCGCCAAGCTGGCGGAGGAATACTGGGCCGACCACCGGCGGGATATTCTCCCTATCGTTGACGGTTCCTTTTTGGAGGAGTACGATGAGTACAACATCGAAGTCCAGTTCAAATCCGCCGCTACGGTCAGCATCACCTACGCCCTGATGTCCCGCTGCGGGCTGGAGCCGGAGCAATATTTCAGCCATGAGGACTTCATGCCGATCTTCGACTTCAACACCCCCGCCGTGATTGGGGCGCTGGGAACAGCCGTCAGCCAGGCAAACCAGCAGGTGCTGCGGCAGATCGGTGTCACCATCCAGAACTATGAGCGCGCCAAGAGCGCGGAAAGGAGTGCCACACATGGAGAACAACCTGACTTACATTCAGAACGGGGATTACCTGATCCCCGACCTGCGCCTGAGCGAGCAGCCGATGAAGCCCCTGGGCAAGTACGGCAGGATGCGCAAAGCGTACCTGAAGCAGCACCGGCCCATCCTGTACAACCAGCTGCTGATGACCGAGAAGCTGTACCCGCACCTTCTGGAGATCGACGAGACGGCGAACCGGCGGTTGGAGCAGATGATGCCCCAACTGGCCGAGGCGGCGGGCGCGACGGAGGCGCTGAAAGCCGCCGACCCGATGCAGTGGGTGGGCCTGATGAACACCTGCAAAGCCCAGGCCGAGGAAATTCTGATGGCGGAACTTATCAACAGCTGACCCTAAACCTGTTCCTCTCCGAAGCGGAACAGATTCAACAGATCGACGAAGCAGAGAGTGTGAAAACGCCCTCTGCTTTTTCTTTTGCCCAGGAACAGCCGCAGCCAGAAGCTGCCGACCATGAGCCGGAGGCGGCAAAGCCCACTCTCCGGGAGCTGCATGAGCAATACAAACCCATTGTGTTGGAGGCCGTCACCAAAGACACCAGATACCAGAACACCTGCGGTCACAGTGACTATGAAAGCGCCGTGATCGAAGGAAGATCGGCTATTCGCCGCGCTGTTTTAGCGTCTGGCAATAAGGAGCTGCTTCACCTCTATTCCTACACCCCGGAGTTCCGGCAGCGCCTTCATCGTGAAGTTATCGACGAGACCTATCCCAAGCTCCATGAGCTGCTGCGCCCACTTTCGGACAATGACATTGACCGAGCCATCCAGGACTGGAACGGCAACATCGAGAGCAAGCACGCCGTTGTCCGCTACATGAAGGACCACGCCCGTGAAAAAGACACCGCCGCATGGCTGGCCCATGAGTTTGACGGCGGCGACGGCAAAACTCCGTTTGCAGTACGCCCGGAAAGCCCCAATGGAACGATGCTGCCCTGGCCCAAGGTGCAGCGCCGGATCGCCCAGCTTATCAAGGAAGATCGGTTCTATACCCAAGAAGAACAGGACCGTTTTGACAACATCGACCCCATCGCCATTCGGGAAGCCCTGGCCGAGCGCGGCATCGTGAACGGCCAGGTGGTGGACCCGGAAAAGCTGGACAATGACCCGTTTATCCAGCAGGTCATGGCCGACGTGGAACGTGCCGCCGGAGGGGATGAGCCGGAAGCCTACACCAGCCCAGGTGGCCACACCTATCACCCAGGAGATGCCATAGACGCTTTCATTGATGATAAAAGCCCCGTGGTCCGGATGGTTCTTGACCATGTTGACGAGGATTACATTTGGTACACCATGCCCAGCGTCCCTGACCAGGAGCCAGTGGAGATGCGGCGCGAAATATTTGAGAAATATCTGGACAATGGTGAGTTCCTGCCTGTACCTGTGCCGGACTTATCCGGCCAGCCCATCACCCGCGAGGGCGACACCCTCACCATCGGCAGTGGTGAACCCACCCATGAGATGGATATTACCGTATCGGATGAGGAATATGAAGCCATCCGGCAGGCTATCCCGGAGAAAAAGGTCTATGACCCTGCTGCGCCGGTCTATCATGTGGGTGATACGGTTTATCTGGACAATCAGGAATACCAGATCACCGAACTGCGGGAGGATACGGTACAACTCATTCCTTCCGGCATGGCTTATCCCATCTTCCGGGCCGAGAGCCGGGAGCGGTTCGAGACGCTGCTGCGTGCGGACACCCGCAACGAAGCCATCAACGAATTTTTGCCTGTAAACCCCGACACGGCTGACCAGGACCTGCGGGACATGCTGGTCCACGGCCTGATCGGCGCGCCGGACAAGGCGGAGCTTTCCGAACTGCTGCGCACCGGCAAGAGCAACCGGGAGGTCGCCCTGTGGCTGAGCCGGGCCTATCCTGACATCATCGAGACGATGGAGCTGGAGACCGGCGATACCGCCGACTACCGAACCATACCCGAAGGCATCGAGCTGGAAGTGCTGGACGCGGACGAGAAGCGACTGGCCATGCTGTTCTTCCGCTGGGATGAGGTCGCACCGCTGATGCGCGGGCTATATGCCCGCCAGCTGGACGGCTTTGTGCAGGAGCAGGATGAACCGTATATGGAAGCCCCTGCCGCCGTGGAAGAACCTGCCGAAACCGCCAAGCCCATTGAAGAAGCTGCTGAGGCACCGGCGTTCCACTCCGAGACGGTGGCCGTCTACCCCGGTGACAAAAACGGACTTCCCTATGACGTGGTGGTGGAACGGCTGCACGTTGACCGGCCGGAACCCACGCCGCCTGAACCGACGCCGGACACGCAGCCGGAGGAAAAGCCGGATCACCCGGTCGCCATCCCGGTGAACGGTGAGTGGCAGACTTTCCCCAACCAGAGGGCAGCCGAACAGGCGGCCTATCAGGAGTACCGGGACAACCTGCGCCGCAACGCCGAGAACTTCCGCATCACCGACGACCATCTGGGCGAGGGCGGCCCCAAGGCCAAGTACCAGGCCAATGTGGCGGCGATCAAGCTGCTGAAATATCTGGAAGAGACCACCGGGCAGGCCACGCCGGAACAGCAGGAGGTATTGTCCCGCTATGTGGGCTGGGGCGGCGTGGCGGATGCCTTTGACCCGGACAAACCCGCGTGGGATGCCGAGTATTCGGAACTGAAAGAACTGCTGACCCCAGAGAAATACGCTGCGGCGCGGGCCTCCACCCTCAACGCCCACTATACCAGCCCCACCGTCATCCGCGCCATCTATGAGGCCGTGGAGCAGATGGGCTTCCGCACCGGCAACATTCTGGAACCGTCCTGCGGCGTGGGTAATTTCTTCGGGATGCTGCCGGAGAGCATGGCCGGGAGCAGGCTGTACGGCGTGGAGCTGGATTCCATCAGCGGGCGGATTGCCCAGCAGCTCTACCCCAAGGCTAACATCACCGTGGCGGGCTTTGAGACCACCGACCGGCGGGACTTCTATGACCTTGCCATCGGTAACGTCCCTTTCGGCCAGTACCAGGTGAACGACAAAGCCTACAACAAGCTGGGCTTCAACATCCACAACTACTTTTTTGCCAAGGCGCTGGACCAGGTGCGCCCCGGCGGCGTGGTGGCCTTTGTCACCAGCCGCTACACAATGGACGCCAAGGATTCCACCGTGCGCCGGTATCTGGCCCAGCGGGCCGAGCTACTGGGGGCGATCCGCCTGCCCAACAATGCCTTTCGCGCCAACGCCGGGACCGATGTGGTGTCCGACATCCTGTTTCTGCAAAAGCGGGACCGTCCGCTGGACATCGCCCCGGACTGGACCCAAACCGGCCGGACCGAGGAAGGCTTCACGGTCAACCAATATTTTCTGGATCACCCGGAGATGGTGCTGGGCCGCCCTACCGCCGAAAGCACCCAATACGGCAAACAGGATTACACCGTGGTTCCCATCGAGGGGCTGGACCTGGCCGACCAGCTGCACGATGCCGTGAAGTACATTCGCGGCACCTACCAGGAGGCCGCGCTGCCGGAGCTGGGCGAGGGCGAGGACATCGACGAATCCCTCCCGGCTGACCCCAATGTGAAGAACTACTCCTACACGGTGGTGGACGGCGCGGTGTACTTCCGGGAAAACAGCCGCATGGTGCGCCCTGACCTGAACGCTACCGCCGAAGCACGTGTCAATGGGTTGGTGGGGCTGCGGGATTGTGTGCAACGGCTCATCGACCTGGAGATGGACGCCGCCGCGCCGGATGCCGACATCCGGGCGCAGATGGCCGAACTGAACCGCCGCTATGACGATTTTTCCGCCAAGTACGGACTTATCAATGACCGGGCGAACCGGCTGGCCTTTGCCGATGACAGCAGCTATTACCTGCTCTGTGCCCTGGAGGTGCTGGACGAGGATGGCCGGTTGGAGCGCAAGGCAGATATGTTCACCAAACGCACGATCAAGCCACATGAGGCCGTCACCACCGTAGACACCGCCTCCGAGGCCCTGGCGGTCTCCATTTCTGAAAAAGCCTGCGTGGATATGGCCTACATGGAACAGCTCACCGGCAAAACCGGCGAAGAATTGGCTGACGAGCTGCGCGGTGTCATCTTCCGTGTACCGGGCCAGACTGAGCCGGACGGAACGCCCCATTATGTGACCGCCGATGAATACCTCTCCGGCAACGTGCGCCGGAAGCTGCGCCAGGCCCAGCGGGCGGCGGAGCAGGACCCGGCCTTTGCGGTCAACGTGGAGGCCCTGACCGCTGCCCAGCCCAAAGACCTGGACGCTTCCGAGATCGAGGTGCGGTTGGGTGCGACGTGGATCGACAAGGAGTACATCCAGCAATTCATGTACGAGACCTTCGACACGCCTTTTTACCTCCAGCGCAGCATTGAAGTCCACTACACCCCCTTTACGGCGGAATGGCAGATCTCCGGCAAAAATGTCGTGGGGCAAAACAACGTGGCCGCCTATTCGACCTACGGGACCAGCCGCGCCAACGCCTATAAAATCCTCGAAGATTCCCTCAATCTGCGGGATGTGCGTATCTACGACACCGTGGAGGACGCGGACGGCAAGGAACGCCGGGTGCTGAACGCCAAGGAAACCACCCTGGCCGCCCAAAAGCAGCAGGCCATCCGGGATGCTTTCCGCGACTGGATTTGGCGCGACCCGGAACGTCGGCAGGCGCTGGTGCGCCAGTACAATGAGGAAATGAACGCCACCCGCCCCCGCGAATATGATGGCAGCCACATTGTTTTTGGCGGCATGAACCCGGCCATCACCCTGCGGGAACACCAGAAAAACGCCATCGCCCATGTGCTGTACGGCGGCAACACGCTGTTGGCCCATGAGGTGGGCGCGGGCAAGACGTTTGAAATGGTAGGGGCCGCGATGGAGGCCAAGCGGCTGGGGCTGTGCCAAAAGAGCTTATTCGTGGTGCCCAACCACCTGACCGAACAGTGGGCTTCGGAGTTCCTGCGTCTGTACCCGTCCGCGAACATCCTGGTGACAACCAAAAAGGACTTCGAGAAGCACAACCGCAAGAAGTTCTGTGCCCGTATTGCCACCGGCGACTACGACGCCATCATCATGGGTCACTCCCAGTTCGAGAAAATCCCCATCAGCAAGGAACGCCAGGAGCGGCTGCTGCATGAGCAGATTTGGGAAATCACCGAGGGTATCGCCGAGGTGGAGGCCAGCGGCGGGGAACGGTTCACCGTCAAGCAGCTGGAACGCACGAAAAAGTCTTTGGAGGCGCGGCTGGAAAAGCTGCAAGCCGAGGACCGCAAGGACGATGTGGTGACGTTTGAACAGCTGGGCGTGGACCGGCTCTTTGTGGACGAGGCGCACAATTATAAAAACCTGTTCCTCTATACAAAAATGCGGAATGTGGCGGGCCTTTCCACTACGGACGCGCAGAAATCCAGCGATATGTTTGCCAAGTGCCGGTACATGGATGAAATCACAGGCGGGCGCGGTGTAGTTTTTGCCACCGGCACGCCGGTTTCCAACAGCATGACCGTGCGCCCGTAAGGGGCTGTAATAATCTTACCTTGAGCAAGTAATAGGGCAAGGTATCAAAGCGGAATAATCCGCACCCTATCGTCACCCGACTTATCCAAAAGGGGAAACCCGATGGGG
>OJKJ01001181.1_pt1 | contig 10349 bp, 5 predicted proteins | sample 1596491 | NCBI WGS metagenome assembly OJKJ01 (sample SAMEA4350160, study PRJEB24818) | metagenome | biome: human; feature: gut; material: faeces | place: Denmark | collected 2013-09 | reverse complement strand
CGTGTTTGGTACTCCGATTTTTTGGTTGAATACAGATACTCCATTTGTATATATTTTGGGATTTCTTGCAGAGATTTGTGTGCCATTATATAGTATGTGCAGCGGCTATGCTCATTTTATGCTGGGAAATGCAGGAAGGTTAACTCTACAGGCAAATATTAGAAGGATCATCCGTTTCCTTTTAAACTATTGGATTATTGTTATTGTGTTCAGTATAGTAGGATTGATATTTAAAACTCCGGATATTCCTGTAAATTTTTCTGAGTTTATTAAAAATTTATTCTTATTGAGCAACAGTTATAATGGAGCATGGTGGTATGCAGCTACCTATGTATTATTATGCCTGTGTTCAGGACTTATCTATAAGTTGGTTCGCAAAATGAATTGTTTCCTGATACTTTGTATTGCTGTACTCCAATATGGAATTATGTATATATGTGATACAATGGGGCTTATACCGGTTACAGGAAATTTTGTAGTTGATTTTTGTATCCGGCAGTTTGACAATTTCTTTGGCGATGTGTTTTTCTGTTACATTATCGGTATGATTTTTGTTAAGATTGATATTTTTAGCAGGATTAGATATCTAGAACAACGTATCTGGAAAGACTTTCTAGTTAGAAAATTCTGTTTTAGGCTCCTGTTGTTTCTTAGTCTCAGCGCGGTTATTTATATGCTGGAAAAAGCTATACTAATGCCGTTTTATGCGGCTTTTATATTTTCACTTTTTAACAGCGGCAGAATAAATGAGAAAGTGCAGAAGTGTTTCTTATTTTTAGGAAAACATTCTACTAATATCTGGTTGATACATATGTTTTTCTATTTATGTATGTTTCCTGGCTTGGTGTTTAGCGTGAAGTATCCGTTGTTTATTCTGCTTTATCTGCTTGGTATCTGTATAGTAATATCTTATGCTATCAATTTTATTTATGATAAATTGAAAAAATTGAGACAGTTTCAAGCTTTGTGTAAACAGAAAAAACTGATATAAGATGTGTCATTAGTTACTTTGGGCAGAGATGATTTTTACTATACGATACTAGTGGTTTACCGTATACCATTGTTCCAGATCACATTCTTTATACTACCACTATGCTCATTTGTTTCATCTTCTCAAAGGTGAGATTTTGGAGTAACAAGGTATAACAAAAGAGACCAAAGATATGAGAGTGAAGCGTAGCTTTTGTAACTCTGAGAACCGGATAGGAAGTGAATTACTCCAAGTATCTGAAGTGTTTCAAAAAAGTTGGAGTTTGACTATCCGGTTGGTTATGAAGCGCTTACGAATAGTCATCAGCTTTAAAATCGAATCCGCAGTTGACGTTTCTATTCATCTAATGTACTATTATCTGGGTATTTATACTATTCAGATGAATTTATGGAAAGAGGTACAGGGTGAATGAAATATCTAAGAATGACAGCAATAGGCCTTTTTGCCATGGCAATAGGCCTTTTTGTTTTGTCGGAAGTCCAGGAGAGAATGGATGAAGATCCTCATAGTCCGGTGATCACATGCGATACAGATGAGATTGAGATTCCGGTCGACTATACGCGGGAGCAGCTCATGGAGGGGGTGCATGCGGAAGATCAGGAGGACGGAGATCTTACGGATGAGATCATTACAGGGCAGTTCTCACAGTTTATCGATGACGGAGTGAGCGAGCTCAGCTACGTTGTATTCGATTCGGCGAACCAGCCGGCGGTATGTGAGCGCAAAGTGCGGTTCACGGATTATGAACCGCCGAAGTTCAGCCTCACGGGTCCCCTGGTCTTCAATGCGGGAGACGTCAACAATGCGGCGAATATGATCCGTGTGCAGGATGTGCTGGATGGGGATATCACGGAACTGCTTTTGAATAAGAATGACGATATTTCTTATCAGATCCCGGGAACATATTCCATTGAGGTAGAGGTTACCAACAGTTTTGGGGATATGCAGAGCGCGGTCCTTCCGGTACATGTGACCAATGCACAGACACGGCTGCTGGGCAATCCCAGCCCGCTGATATATGTGGAAAAAGGCGGCTCGTTCGATGCTGGCGCCCTGGCGGGAAAACTGACCGGAGACAGGCAGGCGCCGGTGAATGCGCAGGAAGTGACTGTGGATTCCAATGTCGACACGTCGAATCCGGGAGTTTATGAGGTGCATTATGTCTGCCCGCAGGGGGAGACGTGGACTACAGTGATCGTGCGGTGAAATGGGAGGTGAGAGACAGATGAATCAGTCAAATGGTCTGAAAACGGATGAGATCAGCATCTACCATATAGTGCTGGATCTGGTGAAAAATATATGGGTGATCCTGCTTGTTGTTGCAGCGGTATGGCTGGGACTCGGAAGCGTTGCAAAGATGATGTATGTGCCGGAGTATACCGCATCAGCTACTGTTGCGGTGGGAACGAAAGGAAAGAACACCAATTCTCTTAATTCCCTGAATACGACAAAACAGCTGGCAGGTGCGTTCGGTGAAGTGTTCCAGAGCAATGTGCTTATGGATAAGGTGAGGGAAGATCTGGGAGATGCAGATGCGATGGGAGAAATCTCAGCTCAGGCAGTCAGCGAGACGAATCTGATGATCCTCCAGGCTGTGTCAGGGGATCCCAGAACAGCGTACCTGATGCTCCAGTCAGCCTTCCGAAATTATGAGAGCGTCTCAGAGTATCTTTTCTCTAACGCCTCCCTGCGTATCGTGAAAGAGCCGTCCGTGCCGTTTGCTCCATCCAATAGCGCAGTACTGACTCAGGACAGGGAGATTGCAGCGCTTGCGGCGGCAGTGCTGACTGCTGGAGTGATTGTTCTGCTGTCAGTATTCCGTTTTACTGTGAAAACGAAGAACGGCGCGGTGAGGAATCTGGATGGCAATGTGCTGGGCCTGGTCCCGTTTGAGCGCGGCGGGCGCACGCTGAGAGAACTTGCAGGCAGAAAAGAGAAGCATCTGCTGATCTCCTCATCGACGGTAAGCATGCCGTTTACGGAAGGATACCGTAAGCTGTCTGCCCGTCTGGAGCATCATATGAAGAAGCGTGGGCAGAAAATTCTGCTGATCACAAGTGTGTCTGCGAATGAAGGAAAATCCTCTACGGCGGCAAATTTGGCTCTTACGTTGGCTGAGAAAGGACGGAAGATCCTTCTTGTGGACCTGGATCTTAAGAAACCGTCGCAGTACAAAGCCTTTAAGGGCAGTGTGGAGATCAAGCATTTTCTGGAAGATTACCTTGAGGGAAGGGCGGAGGCAGAGGATATCCTTGCCTATGACAGTAAGGACGGTCTATACCTGATCCTTCAGGAGAAAGGAATCGAGCAGTCCACAACGTGGGCGAATTCTGACCGCCTGAGAGAGCTTCTGCAGAAATACCGCGGAGAAATGGATTATATCATTCTGGATACCTCTCCGATGGCGGTTGCCGCAGATGCGGAATATCTGATGGCGGCTGCAGATACGGCGGCAATCGTGGTGAGACAGGACTGGACGGATGTGCAGTCGATCAACGAAGCCGTGGACAATGTGCGGCAGAGCAGGACAGATCTTGCAGGATTTGTCCTCAATGCTTTTGTGAAGCAAGGTACGGTTTCCGGAAGATATGGGAAATATGGGTATTACAGATACGGAAAGAGGAGGGAGTCAGATGCAAGATAACAGTTTGGAAGAAAAACAGGCGCAGCTGGATCTGATCGCGTTTGTTGAGGGCCTGTTCTCAGAGGTGCGAAAATACTGGTGGCTCCTGATCGTGATGATGCTGCTTGGCGGGACTTTCTTCCTGGTAAGGTCGGTGACATCCTACAGTCCGATGTACCGGTCGCAGGCGTCCTTCACCGTGATGTTCAGCAGCCAGTCAAATGCGGACAGCAGCGCGACCTATGATTTTCGCTATGACAGTGAGACGGCGAGCCAGCTGGGAGCGACGTTCCCGTATATTCTGAGCAGTGAGCTGCTGCAGGATGCTATCAAGGAGGATCTGGATATTCAGGCAGTGAACGGTTCGATTTCAGCATCGGTGGTGCCGGACTCTAATCTGATCACAATGGAGGTGGTCAGCAGCGATGCCGGTGCGGCAAAGGCAATACTTGAGTCGGCCATCCGCTGCTATCCGGATGTGGCCCGGTTTGTAATCGGCAATATCAAGTTCAATATGATCGATATGCCGGAGCTGGCTGCAGAGCCCTACAATATGCCCAGCTATCCTGCGGAGACAGCGAAAGGAGCTGTATTCGGCCTCGTTTTGGGATTCGTAATACTGATTCTATTGGCGCTGTGTACGAAGACAGTACGCAGGACAGAAGAACTGACAGGGGTGATTAATCTGACGTGTCTAGGGAAGATCCCTGAGGTACGCAGGAAGGCGCGCAGGAATCAGACGGAACAGCGCCTTAATATTACGGAAGAGCACACAGACAGCGGGCTTAAAGAGAATATACGGGGGCTGCAGATGAAGGTGTGCAGGAAGATGGATGAACGCGAGGCAAAGATTCTGATTATTACCAGCACTGCGGCGGAGGAAGGAAAGTCAATGATTGCCGTGAATCTCGCCTGTGCCATGGCAGAGCACGGGAAGAGGGTCCTGCTCATCGACTGCGATCTGAGGAAACAGACGGACTGGAAGTACTTCGGGGAAACATCGGGTAAGGGACTGCAGGATATCCTGAGCGGAGCATGCAGTGCAGATGAGGCGGTCAGCAGTACGGCCGCGGGGATCCGTTTCCTTGGAGGAAAGGAGCCGGTGGAGAACAGTTCGGAGATTCTGAACAGTCCGAAGATGAAGGAGACGCTGGACCACCTGGCGAAAGAGGTAGATTATGTGATCCTTGACGCGCCTCCCTGCGAGATTTTCGAGGATGCCTCTGTGTTGTCAGAATATGCAGATGCGGTCCTCTATGTTGTGCGGTATGACTATGTGCAGCGTCAGAGGATTCAGGAAGCGCTGACCGAGCTGGATGAGGGCAGTGCGAGAGTGATCGGGTATGCATTCAACGGCGTGAAAATGAAGAGCCGAGGATATGGATACCGGTACGGATATGGCTATGGTTACGGCTATGGCTACGGATACGGCAAGTACGGGCATTACGGAGCCTATGGGGAGAAGAAAAATGCGCAGGAAGATGAATAAAACTTTCGCTGTTATAGGCGCGGCAGCAGCTGTACTGTTGGCAGTGGTGCTTGCCATTTCCCTGTGGATCGGCCGGCAGCAAATAAAGACGCCAGGGGAAGAGCCCGATGGAACGGTGCGGCTGGAGTTCGAGAATGAGGCGGTTCACTATGATGGGACAGGAGCGCTGGATCTGATGGAAGGCGTCCATGCAGTGGATGCTGACGGCGGAGATGTTACAGATCTGGTGACTGCTGTTGTCTCTGCGGGAGACGATATTGCAGAGAAGCGTGTGCGGTACTCGGTGTTCAGCGGAGACGGTGAGGAGACGGTCGGATACAGGCAGCTGATTCTGGAAAATTATACGGGGCCAACCATTGAAACCGCAGATACGCTGAGCCTTGAGGCGGAGGAACTGGCAGATCCGGCGGTGCATCTCTCGGAGAGCGGGCAGATGACTGTCCAAGATGGCTTCGGGAAGGATGCCGCAGATCAAGTGACCTGGATCCGGGAGAAGACAGCCCCAGGGACTTATGATATTACTTTTACCTATGTCAACCAGTTCAGTGATACCGCGGAACGTACGGTGCCGGTCTCGGTGAACGGGGAGACTGAGGATCTTACAATAACGCTTCTGACCGACGAGGCTGAAATTCCCCTGGGGACGGAATTTGATCCGGAGGATTACCTGGAAATCAGTGATCCGACAGGCAGTGCAAGCTCTGTGCAGGTGACTGGAGAGGTCGACACAGAAAGAGAAGGAAGGTACAGCGTATATTACACTGTCATTTCATCAGACCATACGCAGAAAGCGGGCGCGCTGCTCAAAGTTGAGGTCGCGCGCGAATAGAGGAAGCGGTGATGACGCGAAGCCTGGCGCTCAGTGCTGACAAAATTCAGACGGGAGCACGGGCGGACTTTGGATGAACCTTTAAAATAGAACTTCAAACTGGAAAGGAATATGCGGGAATCCGCCAGCTGATAAAAGCTGGCGGATTCCCGTTTTCTGCTTCGGGGCGGGATGAATTTTGGTATGGCATTTTGTACAAACTCTGCAGCGTGTACCGTGCCAACTCATAATCGGCATAAATTGACAGAAATGTCGATTTATGGTTTACAAAATACTAGGGGGCGGGGTATAATTAAAATAGTGTCTATTTATAGTGGGAATATTGTATGCCTACACTGGGACACCCGAGGGTCTTTTGACTCGGTAGAAACTTACTAAGAGGAGGAGAAAAGAGTGAAAAGCGTGAAGACCTGGAAAAAGCTTCTGTCGGTCGTGCTGAGTTCTGCGATCATCGTGACTACGCTTGCACCCGGTGCGGTTGTTTCTGCGGAAGAGAACCCGTCTGTGCAGCAGGGCGCGGAGATCCTGAATTTTGACGGGACAAATGCAGATGTAAGCAGTGCAGATCAGACAGAGAACAGTTCCGAGAATGCGCCTGCGGAGCAGAACGCAGATGATGCGGTCACGCCGGACGAGGGCAGTAATGGTCAGGATACACCCGACGCGGCAGCTGATGCGGACGACAGCGCGGCGGCTAAGGAACAGCAGTCGGAGAGCGCCCCGGCAGAGAGTGAGGCGCAGACAAAAGCTGCGGCAGATACGAACCTGTATCAGGATGGTTCCATCTGCATTTACAATGAGCAGCAGTTGAGAGCAATTGGAAACGGAGCGAAGGTATATGAGGGAGATGCTTCCGCCGATACGTTCGGTACGGGGGCTGCCCTGACCAAGGAAGACGGAAGTGCGCTTACATATGCGGCGGACGGAACGTATACGCTGATGAATGATATTCCGCTGACCAAAGGAAGCGCGTGGACGCTGCCGGAGGGATTCGCAGGGGCGTTTAACGACGCGGAAGTGACAGCGGATGCGCCGCTGTATGATGCAGAGACGGATACGATCTATGTATATCATCAGTATCAGCTGGCGACGATTAACGATCCGGAAGCGCTGAAGACGGTGATGTCCAAGGATATGATCGCGAAGGACTTCGGCGTGGGACAGGTTGTCTATGAAGACGCAGATCAGACGGTACAGCTGGAGTACACGGATGACCATAATTACGTAGTGTCCAAGGATTTTACGGAAGAGATGCCTGAGCTGACGGCGGCGGAAGTGCAGGCAGATGTGTCTGTACAGCTGGGCGGACGTGATTATGTTGGACAGGTGTATAAAGTGATCGACGGAGATCCGTATATCCTGATTGGTAATGAACAGCAGCTGCGAGCAATTGGAACAGAGACATATGTGACCCCGCTGTTGTTTAAACGAGAATGGAAAGCGGGTGGAACTCTCTTAGGGCACTGGGAATATGAGCCTTTTTATCCGGGTGATGCAGATATCAATATAACAGAGACAAGTCAGCTTGGAACGCTGGCGACGGATCTTGGGATGACATTGAGTAAAACGACATTTACCAACACAGGAAGTCTCCGGAATAAAAATGATGTTAGTAAGGTAAATGGGATTACTGGTATACTTGATGTTGATTATTATGTCGTCAGTGTGGATGACAACGGTAACAAAAGCCTGGTGGTTGACACAGACGCTGATGAATATAAAGACTTAATTTATACTTCATCCAATAATTATATCATTTTCCGAAATATTAATATAAACGGCACATTAACAGATGGGTACGGAGCTGGAGATGGTGATGATTGGAATCCGTTGATGTTTAACGGTAAAATGGAAGGTCGCCTGAATATGCAGGAGAATGATCAGGTTACTCTCAGTAATATAGAAGTGACGCAGAATGAGCCGTTAAATACAGCTGAAACAATCGGTATTGGTTTTTTTGGAACAATTTCAAATAAAGCAGATGATAAAAATATTGGATTGAGCGGTGGAACTGCTTGTGTAAAAAACATAAAACTTAAGAATATTACAGTTACCAATAATACAGAATCGGTACAAGAAACCAGTACAGTTGTAGGGACGCTTGTTGATGCAGTCAGCGGACTGCTGAAAATAGTTGGCGGACTTTTAGATGCAGTCCTTGGTCCAATCCTTGGCGATCTCTCTGGAAGTACTGAAATTCTTGAGGGCTTTAGCCTTGAGAAATTACTGACTGATTTATTGGATTATAAGGCAGAAGCCCCTGATACATTTGCTACTGGAGCGTTCGCCGGCAGGATAATTGGTGATGTAGAAATCAGCGGTTGTGATGTTGAAGAAGGAACTGTTTCTAATATTGGTAATATGACTGGCGGTTTTGCAGGGCATATAGAAGGGTTTACAGAATATCGCACATTGGAAGGACTGAGTGAAACAGTAGGTCTTTTGGAGTCTGTGTTGAATGCAATCCCGGGTCTCGGCTTAGGAGAAGTGGTTCAGTTATTGCTTGAGAATCCTAATCTGCTGGATACGACTGAGCTGCTGCCATCAGGCTATAAACAGGCAGTGATCAGCGACTGTCATGTTTCACTGAAAGAGACAAAAATCGGAAGCCAGGACAGCAATTTTGTCGGCGGTTTTGCAGGCGCTGTGACAGGATCAAAAATCGAGAATTCGTCTGTAAACAATCTGACTAAAGTAACAGCTGGAAAGTACGCAGGTGGATTTTCAGGTATTACACGGGATGCAACAATCAAGGCGCTGCTGACTGATCTTGGTATTGATCTGGTTCTAGATCCAAGTTCGGAGATTATTGACTGTAAAGTAAATTATGAGACAAAAGAAGTAAATCTTGAAGTGTATTCAGCAAGTGATTATGCCGGAGGTTTTACAGGAGTCACGGCAAACAGCTCAATTACTTCATCTTCTGTGGAAGGACTCAAATCCGTTATTGCAGAAAAGAATTATGCCGGCGGCTTTACAGGCAGAGCTACCGTTGGTTATGCGGCTGTTCTGGGAAAAACAGATGAAGCGGATACCGGACTGCTTGAGAAAATTGGAGGTCTTCTCAGTGGAATCACAGCCGGGGAGCTGGATCCAGATCTGGTAAACCTTGCCGGTATCCAGCCGTCAGAATTAGATGGTTGCAAAGTAAGCGGTACAGATTTCACTGTAGAGGCTAAAGGAGATTATGCCGGCGGTTTCTTTGCAGAAGCTGATGGTGTGATCATGGATGGCACGACAAAAAGTGAGATTATCGGAATTCAGTCGGTAAATGCTAAGAATTATGCCGGTGGTATTTCGGGAAAAGCGGCTGCTGCAAATGCTGCCGGAGTGTTAAATAATACGCTTGGCATTGGTACAATGCTTGCATTTTCCGCTAAGAATATTGAACTGAACGGAGGAACAAATGGTCTTACTGTAAAGGCGACAGAAGATTATGCCGGCGGTGCATTCGGTCAGGCAATCGGAGGCGCTGTTGACAATGTAATATTAAACAATGTATCAAAGGTAGAAGCTAATAACTATGCCGGCGGATTCGCAGGAGATGCCGGAACAGGAAGCCTTGTAGAAGGCGGCGGTCTCAATCTTCTTGGACTGATAAAAATTGACAACCTGCTGTCCCTTGCAAAAGGGGTTGTGCTGAATATCAGCAACAGCAGTGTTACAGGTACTGTTACGGGCACTGGTACGGAAGAGAATAAAATCGGACTTTCTGTTTCTTCCACAGGCTCCAATTCTGACGGCGCTGCAGAAGATTTTGTGGCCGGCGGATTTATCGGGGAAAGCAAGAGTGTTGTTGCTGAGAATTGTACGGTAAACAATCTGAAGTCGGTTAAAGCGGATAATACAGACGGTTATGCCGGCGGATTTACAGGTACTTCTGCCAGCGGCGGTCTTGCCGACGTTGCAAAAGATGAAACTGGACTTAAAGGAATTGTAAGTATCAATGATCTTCTTTCGGCGGCAGATTATCTCATTCCCGAATATAATAACTGCCATGTCACATATGTATCAAATGCCGAAGATGCCCAGGTACAGGCTGCTGTTGCCGGTGGATTTGTCGGGGAGATGACAGGCGGTAAGGTAAACGTAACAAAAGACGAAGAGGGGAATGAGACAGCTCTTGCGGTAGAAGATACGACAGCTGTCAAAAATATTGAAAATGTAAAAGGTACATATTTCGCCGGCGGATTTGCAGGCCTTGCGACATCAGGAGGTCTTGCAGAAACTGGCGGGCTCTCCCTGCTTGGCGGTACGATTAAACTTGGAAGTGTCGACAGCCTTATTTCCGTCCTTGAAGTGTATATGCCGGTGATAAATTATGCTGGTGTAAGTGCCGGAGAGAACGGTCTTGTTGTAAGCGCATCGGACAAGATGGCAGCTGAAAGCAACGAAGATGACAGTAATAATGAAGAGC
>OJKJ01001178.1_pt1 | contig 10381 bp, 10 predicted proteins | sample 1596491 | NCBI WGS metagenome assembly OJKJ01 (sample SAMEA4350160, study PRJEB24818) | metagenome | biome: human; feature: gut; material: faeces | place: Denmark | collected 2013-09 | reverse complement strand
TTGCCCAGCAGAGCGTCGGCGGCCAGGGGGATGTCGCTGGAGGCGGAAATGCCGGACTCCACGATCTCAAAGCCGTAGGACGGAGCCAGAGCCTTGTACTCGGCGATGGTGGACTCGGAGTTCACCTCGCTGGTGGTGTACATGATGCCGATGGTCTTGGCATCGGGAAGAATCTCGCGGATCATTTTCAGCTGGGCCTCCACCGGCAGTTTGTCGCTGGTGCCGGTGATCTCGCCAACGGGGGTTCCGTCCTCAGTGGCAAGTTCGGCGGCTACCGGATCGGTGACGGCGGTGAAGATTACGGGGATACCGGATTTTTTGGCCACGCCGTACTGGGCCTGAGCCATGGGGGTGGCGATGCCGCACATCAGGTCCACCTGTTTGCCTGCGAAGGTGGTGGCGATCTGGCTGGCCGTGCCGCCGTCCGCCTGGGAGTTCTCATAGAGGATGGTCAGGTTTTTGCCCTCCTCGATTCCCGCTTCCTTTAAGCCCAGGATAAAGCCCTCGCGGCAGTTGTCCAGGGAGCCGTGCTCCGCGAACTGTCCGATTCCGATGGTGTAGCCGTCCGCCTTGGCCTCCGCTGTTGTCTCGGTTTCTTTCTCGGTCTCAGCGGCGGTGTCCGCCTCCGTGGCGGTCTCGGTTACGGCCGTGGTGTCGGCGGCAGCGGTGGTGGTCGTGTCCGTGGCTTTGGTCACACAGCCGGTCAGCAGGGAAGCACCCAGAGCAGCGGTTAAGAGAATTGCGATAGACTTTTTCATAATAGTTTCCTCCTCATTCCATGAAATATGTGTATGGTTCGTAATAAAATGCCGTTTGATTTGCAGAGGTAAAGGGGAGCGGAGCGGGCCGGGACCAGGTTGTGCGCACAAAAAAAGTCCCAATCACAGCCGATGCTGCGATTGAGACGAATAAAATCCGCGGTGCCACTCAATATTGACTAAACAGTCCACTCTACACATACAAACATATGCGCCGCACGATTAACGGTTGCGGAATCCGTCGGTCCATACAGAGACGTTCGTCCGTTCAGGACCGCCCTCGAAAGTCCATTCAGCCGCCTGTCCTATACCGCAATCCCACCACCTGCGGCTCTCTGTGATAAAACGTCTGGAAGCTTACTCCTCTTTCTCAACGGTTTATTTTATTAACCCATATCCTAATACAGAACCGCCGGTTTGTCAAGAGCCGATTTAAAATAAAATGACTTTTATTGCCCGTGGAAATGTGATAGACTGTAATTGAACAATCAAACAGGAGGAAGCCGACATGAAACGGTTACTTGTAGTTGTGGACATGCAGAATGATTTTATAGACGGCGCTCTGGGGACCAAAGAGGCCCAGTCCATCGTCCCGGCCGTGGTGAAAAAGGCCGAAGCTTACGCGGCCGCGGGCGACGAGGTGGTGTTCACGCTGGACACCCATTTCGACGACTATATGGACACGGCGGAGGGCAGGAAGCTTCCGGTTCCCCACTGTATCAAGGGCACCCCAGGGTGGGAGCTCTGCGGGCAGTTAAAAGCCTTTGAGGGCAGGCGCTTTGAGAAACATACCTTTGGAAGCGGCTCGCTGTCCGAGTACGTCCACGGCGGCGATTACCGGTCCGTGGAGCTGGTCGGGCTCTGTACCGATATCTGTGTGATCTCCAACGCGCTGATTTTAAAGGCCGCCGTGCCCGAGACGCCCATCGCGGTGGACCCGGCCTGCTGCGCCGGCGTCAGCCCGGAGAGCCACGACAATGCAATCGCTGCAATGAAAGTGTGCCAGATCGACATTCTGTAGATCGGTCGGCCATCAACATATTTTTAGGGGGCTATACTATGAACAAAAAACATTTTGTGATCACGGTTGAACGGCAGTATGGCAGCGGCGGACGCCTGACCGGCAAGCGCCTTGCCGAGGAGCTGGGCATCCACTTTTACGACGAGGAGATTCTGAAAATGACCTCCGAGACCAGCGCCATCGGCGAGCAGTATTACCGCCTGGCCGACGAGAAGGCGGGCAACAACCTGCTTTACCGCATCGTCACCGGCATGAAGCCGGACTTAGGCGAGCCGGTGCGGGACGGGGACAATATCACCTCCCCGGAGAACCTGTTCCGCTTCCAGTCCTCGGTGATCCGAAAGCTGGCGGGCCAGGAGAGCTGCATCATCGTGGGACGCTGCGGCAACTACGTGCTGCAGGACCAGCTGGACGACGTGATCCGCATCTTCGTGTACGCGGACACCGTCACCAGAGTGCGCCGGGTCATCGAGGTGGACCAGGTGGACGAGAAGGAAGCGCTGCGGCGCATGAAGCGCATCGACAAGGAGCGCAAGGAGTACCACCGGTATTTTACCGGGCGCGAGTGGATGGACATGGAGAACTACGACCTGCCCATCAACGCCAGCCGCATCGACTACGACCAGATGATCAAGCTGATCAAGGACTATCTGGTGCTGCGGGGATACGAGATTTAAAGGCGGCCGGGCGTGAGCGGCGGGCGGCCATAAGCGGTGAGGGAGCGGGCGCGGGACATACATTGCGCCCGCTTCTGTATTTAGAAAGGCGGTTTAAGTAATGAATATTTTTATTGGGATTATGATCCCGTTTATCGGAACCACGGCCGGGGCGGCCTGCGTTTATTTTCTGCGCCAGGGGATGCGCCAGGTGGTGCAGAAAGGGCTTCTGGGTTTTGCCTCGGGCGTGATGATCGCGGCCTCGGTGTGGTCTTTGCTGATCCCGGCCATGGATATGAGCGAGGGAATGGGGAAGCTGGCGTTTATTCCGGCTGCGGTGGGTTTCTGCCTGGGAATCGGATTTCTGCTGGCACTGGACCGGCTGATTCCCCATCTGCACCTGGACGCTGAGGAGCCGGAGGGCCCCAGCGGCAACTGGAAGAAGAGCACCATGCTGGTGTTGGCGGTGACGCTGCACAACATCCCCGAGGGCATGGCGGTGGGCGTGGCCTTCGCAGGCCTGCTGGCTGACAACGGCACCATCACCATGGCGGGGGCTCTGGCCCTGGCAATCGGCATCGCCATCCAGAATTTCCCGGAGGGAGCCATCATTTCCCTGCCCTTAAAGGAGGCGGCAGGAAGGAACAAGGCCTTTGTCTACGGCATGCTTTCCGGGATCGTGGAGCCCATCGGCGCGGGGATCATGCTGGCGCTGTCGGATTTTCTCGGCCCGGCGCTGCCCTATATGCTGTCCTTCGCCGCAGGAGCTATGGTCTACGTGGTGGTGGAGGAGCTGATCCCGGAGTCCGCGGAGGGCGAACACTCCAATATCGGGACCATCGGGTTCGCGGCAGGGTTTGTGGTGATGATGATTCTGGACGTGGCGTTGGGATAATGAAAAGAGAAAAAGAAACAAAAGAGAATCCCCGGCCGGGATATCTGCCGCTGCGGTTGGCAGATATCCCGGGCTGGGGATTTTTGGTTGAATATAACAGCCTGCGGTCATCCAATGGTCAGATGATTTATTCCGTCAGCTTCTCCAAATCCCGATAGAACCCCGGATAGGAGATATTGACGCACTGGGCGTCCTTGATGGCGGTCACGCCGTCGGCGCAGAGGGCGGTCACCGCGAAGGTCATTGCGATGCGGTGATCCAGATGGCTGTCGATTTCCGCTCCGTGCAGGGGGCGTCCGCCCCGGATGATCATGCCGTCCTCTGTCTCCGTGACGTCCGCTCCCATGGCGTTTAAGCTCTCCACCATGATGGCGATGCGGTTGGACTCCTTGACCTTCAGCTCCGCCGCGTCCTTTATGACGGTCTCGCCCTGGGCCGTGCAGGCCATGGCGGCGATCATGGGCAGCTCGTCGATCAGGGTGGGGATCACCTCGCCCTCCACCACGGTTCCGCTAAGGGGAGAGTGGCGCACCAGAAGGTCGGCGGTGGGTTCGGCGCCGCTGTGGTTTTCATTTAACAGCGTCAGATCCGCGCCCATGTCCCGGCAGACTTTCAGGATTCCGGCACGGGTGGGATTGATCCCCACGCCTTTGATCAGCACCTGGGAGCCGGGAACCATCAGAGCGCCCGCGATGAAATAAGCGGCGGAGGAGATGTCCCCGGGTACGGCAACCTTTGTTCCGAACAGCTCGTCCGCCGGGGAGATGGTGGCCGTGGCGCCGCAGGAATTTACCGCGGCCCCGAAGTGGCGCAGCATCAGCTCCGTGTGGTTGCGGGAGAGCGCCGGTTCGGTGACGCTTGTCTCGTCCTGGGCGTAGAGTCCGGCCAGAAGGACGGCGGACTTCACCTGGGCGGAGGCCACCTTGGAGTTGTAGTGGATGCCGGTGAGGCGGCGGCCCTTGATGCGCAGGGGCGCGCAGCCGTTTTTGTTGACGCTGGCGATATCCGCGCCCATCATGGACAGCGGGTCGATGATACGTTTCATGGGGCGCTTCTGGATGGACGCGTCCCCGGTCAGGGTCACGTCGAAGTTCTGGGCCGCCAGGATGCCGGAGATCAGGCGCATGGTGGTGCCGCTGTTGCCGCAGTCCAGCAGTCCGGCGGGGCGCTTCAGTCCCCGCATGCCGTTTCCGTGCACCAGCACCCGGTCGCCTAGATTGTCGATGCCCACGCCCATACGCCGGAAGCAGGCGATGGTGGAGAGGCAGTCCGCGCCCTGGAGAAAGCCCCGAATCTCAGTCAATCCCTTGGCGATGGAGCCGAACATGACGGCCCGGTGCGAGATGGACTTGTCGCCGGGCACGGCCAGCTCGCCGTTTAACCCGGAGATTGCTTTGGTAAATTCCATAGATTCCATTTTCAATTCCCCCTCGTAATCTTTGAAAGGGTGCGCACTTACGGCTACACCCTGAACATTTCATATTTGTATTTGTCGAGATGCTTCCAGGCCGCCTCCATGGACTCCTGGTCGTAGAAGGCGATCTTGAGCGCTCCCTCGCCGTGCTCCCGGTTGTTGTTGATGCCAATGTTTTTGATGCTGATGCCCTTGGCGGCCAGGATCACGGAGATGGTGGAGATGGAACCCACCTCGTCCACCACGTCCACCGAGAACTCGTAGGCCGGCTCTAAGGGCCCCCTGGCCCGCTCGGTAATGGAGTTGCGGTAGTCCCGGGAAGTCTCAAACAGCTTGTAGATCCCCTCGTTGTCCCGCCCCCGGATCTGGTCCAGCACCTGGTTTAAGGAGGCGATGTAGCGCTCCAGAACCTCCGCGATGGGGAGCGTGTTGGTCATGCAGATCTGCTCCCACATTTCCGGGGAGGAGGAGGCGATGCGGGTGATATCCTTGAAGCCTCCGGCCGCCACCCGTTTCATGGTGCCCGCAGCCGTGTCGCTGTCCCGTACCAGGTTGACCAGGGAGGAGGCGATCAGATGGGGCAGATGGCTGATGGCGGCCACCACCCGGTCGTGCTCCCGGTAGTCCAACACCATGGGGATAGCGCCGATGATCCGGGCCACGGTCAGGATGCGCCGTACATTTTCCGGCTGCTCCTCAAAGGGCAGGGAACCGTCTGCGCCCACGGGCGGCGTCACGATGTAGTAGGCGTTTTCCAGCAAATGGTCAGAGGAATTTTCATATCCCGTCTTTTCCGAGCCCGCCATGGGGTGGCCCCCCACGAAGCGGTCCTCCAGACCCTGGCGCGCGATCTCCTCGTGGATGCTGGTCTTGGTGCTGCCCACGTCCGTGATCAGGGCGCCCTTCTTTAAATAGGGCCGGATGGCCGTGAGATACTGGGCGTTGTACTCCACCGGGGTGCAGAGGAAGATCAGGTCGCACTGGGACAGCTGATCGCCGATGCCCTCCAGAATCACGTCCACGATGCCGTCCGCTTTGGCCTGCTCCAGCCTGGCGCGGGTCCGCATATAGGCCATGATGCGCACCTGGGGCTGCCTGCGCTTGATCGCCCTGGCGATGGAGCCGCCGATGAGCCCCAGGCCGATAAAACCGATGGTGGAATCCGTCATGTTTTGTTCTCCCATTTCCTATCCCTCTTTCTCTGTAAATGCGGCGGGAGGATTTTGCGGTTCCCGCGCCGCTATGATACGTTTTTGCCGGATACTGCCTCAGACCGTTTTTCCAACCGGCTCCGTGTTCCCTTAAAAATGCCTTCCCGCCAGCTCCACATATGGCTTTAAATCCCCCATCAGCTGATCAAAGGCGTCGAAGGTCAGGGACTGGGGCCCGTCGGAGAGGGCCTTGGCCGGGCAGGGATGGACCTCGATCATCAGACCGTCGGCTCCCACGGCCACGGCCGCCTTGGCCAAAGGCTCCACGTAGGCCCGCACGCCGGTGGCGTGGCTGGGGTCCACGATCACGGGCAAATGGCTCTTCTGGCGGATCACGGGCACCGCGCTGATGTCCAGGGTGTTGCGGGTGCTTGTCTCGTAGGTGCGGATGCCCCGCTCGCAGAGCACGATGTTGGGGTTGCCCTCGGAAATGATGTACTCCGCCGCGTTGAGCCACTCGTCCACGGTGGCGGCGATGCCGCGCTTTAAGAGCACGGGGATGCCGGATTTCCCGGCCTCCTTTAACAGCTCGAAGTTCTGCATGTTGCGGGCGCCGATCTGAAGCATATCCACATATTGGACGGCCGCCTCGATGGCGTGGGCGCTGGTCACCTCGCAGATGACGTTGAGGCCGGTGGCTTCCCTGGCCTCCTTCATGTATTTGAGCCCTTCCTCCTCCAGACCCTGGAAGGAGTAGGGGGAGGTCCTGGGCTTGTAAGCGCCGCCCCGCAGGAAGGTGGCGCCGGCCTTTTTCACGGCAAATGCCGTCTCCATCAGCTGTTCCCTGCTCTCAATGGCGCAGGGACCGGCCATCACGGTCATGGTGCCGGGGCCGATGTGGGTGTTGCCAACCGGGATCACGGAGTCCTCGGGGTGGAATTTTTTGTTGACCAGCTTGTAGGACTCGGTTACAGGAACGATCTTTTCCACGCCCTCGCTCATCTCGATGTTGCAGCCTGCCAGCTGGGTCTTGTCGCCCACCACGCCTACGATGGTGACCTGGGAGCCCTTGGACAGATGGGCCTGCAGCCCTTTGGATTCAATGATATCCGTGACTTTGCGGATCGCCTCGTCGGAGGCGCTTGGTTTCATAATAATAATCATGAGAGAAATGCTCCTTTATTCGGTATATTAAGAAAACGTATGCCGTCCGGACCGGCGCGTATGTCTTTTGCTTCTGATAGTGTAAGCGATTGGAATTAAAATGTCAACACTTTATTGCGTTAAACTTTAAAACTTTGACGCGCGCCAGGACCGGCGGGCGTAGAGCGGGAAATGGGAGGGGCTTTGGAGTATGTTTATAAAATGTTAAGGCAAATAGACGAAATTAGCCACAAAATTGTAAAATACCGATGGTATAATAAAAAAACAGGTACACCTTTTATGGAAAGGAGAGACGGAACATGAAACAGAAAGATGAGATAACGGAATTATTACAGCGCTTGTACGGCTTTTCCGATGACCAGCTGCTTAAGGATTTTAAGGAAGCCGAAGCCGAGGTGGAGGCGGAGGGCGGACCGACGCCCGACCCGGAAGGCTTTGCGCGGCTGTGGGAAAAGATGCGGGAGCAGGGCCTGTAGTTCCCTTCGGCGGGATGTACGTCCCGCCGGAACGGAAAGGATGGGGCCGCCTAAAATTTGGAAACTGTGGATTTGAGGGAATATATTGCGAAATTTCCCTTGTTTTACGGGGTTCTTTCCCGAAAGTGAAAAACGATTTTATAATTTTTGTCTAAATTTGAGCAAATTGCTTGATAAATTCCGAATAATTTAGTAAAATAGACCCATGGATTTAAAGGGATGCTTTGTCATCTTGAAGTATACACATATAAGGAGGGAAGTTTATGAACGTTTATGGTACTGAACAAATCCGCAACGTCGTATTACTTGGTCACGGAGGTTCCGGCAAGACGACCGTTGCGGAGGCTATGGCTTTTCTGACTGGAGTTACCAAACGTATGGGCAAGGTGCCGGACGGCAACACCATCAGCGATTATGACAAGGAAGAGATCAAGAGACAGTTCTCCATCTCAACAACTCTGATTCCGTTGGAGTATCAAGGCGAGAGCGGACCCATCAAGATCAATCTGCTGGACACTCCCGGATTTTTCGACTTTGTGGGCGAAGTGGAAGAGGCGATCAGCGTAGCCGACGCCGCCATTATCGTGGTAAACTGCAAGGCGGGTATCGAGCCCGGCACGGAGAAAGCCTGGGAGATCTGCGAGAAGTACAACCTGCCCCGCCTGATTTTTGTGACCAATATGGACGACGACCACGCCAGCTACCGCGAACTGGTCGTAAAGCTGGAGACTCGTTTCGGCCGTAAGATCGCGCCGTTCCAGCTGCCGATCCGTGAAAATGAAAAATTTGTGGGCTTTGTAAACGTGGTCAAGATGGCGGGCCGCCGCTTTACCACTCTCAGCGACTATGAAGAGTGCCCGATTCCCGACTATGTTCAGAAGAACCTGACCATTGCAAGGGATGCCCTGATCGAAGCCGTTGCAGAGACCAGTGAAGAATATATGGAGCGCTATTTCCTGGGCGAGGAATTTACACAGGAGGAGATCTCCACCGCCCTCAGAACCCACGTAATTCAGGGCGACATCGTTCCCGTGATGATGGGTTCCGGCCTCAACTGCCAGGGCTTTAAGGTTCTGCTGCAGGCCATTGACAAATACTTCCCGTCACCTGATCACTTCGAGTGCATCGGCGTGGACGTGTCCACGGGCGAGCGCTTTACCGCCAAGTACAACGACGACGTAAACCTTTCCGCCAGAGTGTTCAAGACCATTGTGGATCCCTTCATCGGCAAATACTCCCTGATGAAGATCTGTACCGGCACCTTAAAGGGCGACACGGTTGTCTACAACGTGAACAAGGACATGGAGGAGAAGATCGGCAAGGTGTACGTGCTGCGCGGCAAGGAGCAGATCGAGGTGCCTGAGCTGAAGGCCGGAGATATCGGAGCGGTTGCAAAGCTGACCGTTACCCAGACCGGCGACACCATGGCCGTGCGCACCGCACCCATCGTGTACCACAAACCGCAGATTTCCACTCCTTATACATATATGGCATACAAGGCCGTCAACAAGGGCGAGGACGACAAGGTTTCCACCGCTCTGGCCCGCATGATGGAAGAGGATCTGACCTTAAAGGTTGTAAACGACGCGGAGAACCGCCAGTCGCTGCTGTACGGCATCGGCGACCAGCAGCTGGACGTGGTGCTCAGCAAGCTGCAGAACCGCTACAAGGTGGACGTAACCTTAAGCAAACCGAAATTCGCCTTCCGCGAGACCATCCGCAAGAAAGTAAAGGTACAGGGCCGGCACAAGAAGCAGTCCGGCGGACACGGCCAGTTTGGCGACGTTATCATGGAATTCGAGCCCTCCGGCGATCTGGAGAAGCCCTATGTATTTGAGGAGAAGGTGTTCGGCGGCTCCGTGCCCAAGAACTACTTCCCGGCAGTTGAGAAGGGCCTGCAGGACTGCGTCGTCAAGGGACCGCTTGCCGGTTATCCGGTTGTTGGCCTTAAGGCTACGCTGTTAGACGGCTCCTACCATCCGGTTGATTCCTCCGAGATGGCATTCAAGATGGCAACGATCCTGGCGTTCAAGAGCGGCTTTATGGATGCCAACCCCGTGCTGCTGGAGCCCATCGCCTCCTTAAAGGTTACGGTTCCGGATAAGTTCACCGGCGACGTGATGGGCGATCTGAACCGCAGACGCGGCCGCGTGCTGGGTATGAACTCCGACCACCACGGCAAACAGGTGATCGAGGCAGATATCCCCATGAGCGAGCTGTTCGGCTACAACACGGATCTGCGCTCCATGACCGGCGGTATCGGACTGTACTCCTACGAGTTCAGCCGCTACGAGCAGGCTCCCGGCGATGTGCAGAAGCGTGAGGTTGAGGCCAGAGCCGCAGCCAAAGAGGCGGAGTAAACAATTCCTATGTTTTCTCTTAAAAATTTGCTTTTGTTGCATATATCACAGCAAATTAGGAATAACTATGATATTATCTGGATATCAAACGAATTGAGATCTTTATTTTAAGGAGGAAACGTAACGATGAAGAAATATGTATGTGATCCCTGCGGCTATGTCTATGATCCTGAGGTTGGCGATCCCGACGGCGGTATCGAACCGGGAACCGCGTTTGAGGACATTCCCGACGATTGGGTCTGCCCGCTGTGCGGCATGGGCAAGGACGTATTCTCTCCGGTGGAGGAATAGGGACCGGTAACAGGTGTTTGACGCGATGCTTCTCCGGCGCCGTATGGGGCCGGGGGAGCATTTTTTTGCTTTATAGGAAACTTCTCAAATCAGCGAAGATGGTGTATAATAGATTGGAAATAAAAAAGGCATAGCAAAAGAGCGAAGGTGTGACTTCGCCATGACGTTGTCTATGTATTTTTTGTTTTTGGTTTA
>OJKJ01001173.1_pt1 | contig 10412 bp, 10 predicted proteins | sample 1596491 | NCBI WGS metagenome assembly OJKJ01 (sample SAMEA4350160, study PRJEB24818) | metagenome | biome: human; feature: gut; material: faeces | place: Denmark | collected 2013-09 | reverse complement strand
AACGCATATGCTCTGGACCGTTGTCAACCACACCCCTCCTGCTTACCGCTGGAGATCGCCCCCCCTGTAGTTCCGCGAGTACACGGGCCTTCCCGCTGGCTTTCCTGCGGGCACACACGGCCGCAGACCGCCGGAAGCGCGGAGGATTTTGCGATTACCTTTGCGGCTTCCTCATAGTTGCCTTCCTGAACCTCCTTGATAAAGCCCGGAATATCGATGGAAACGGGACATCCGCCCACGCACTTCGGATTCTTGCACTTTAAGCAGCGGCTGGCTTCCGCTCTCGCCTCTTCTTCATTATATCCAAGACAAACCTCTTCGAAATTTGTCGCTCTGACCTTCGGATCCTGCTCTCTGACAGGCACTTTCTTCATCATATCCATTACTCGTCACCTCCACAATGGCCGCATCCGCCATGATGGGTCGCACCCTCATGAAGTCTTAACAGCGCACGGCCTTCTTCCGTCTTATACATCTGCTGTCTCTTCATCGCCTCGTCGAAATTCACGAGATGGCCGTCAAATTCAGGTCCATCCACGCAGGCGAACTTCACTTCTCCACCCACGGATACACGACAGGCACCGCACATGCCTGTTCCATCCACCATGACCGGATTTAAGCTTACGATTGTCGGAATACCCAGTTCCTTTGTCATCAGGCAGGTGAATTTCATCATGATCATCGGTCCGATGGCTACACAGACATCGTACTTCTTGCCCTGGTTTACGACCAGATCCTTGATCACTTCTGTAACCATGCCCTTTCTCTCATAGGAACCGTCGTCTGTGGTGACGTACAAATTGCCGGCTACGGCCCGCATCTCGTCTTCCAGAATCAGTAAATCCTTTGTTTTGGAACCCATAATGACATCAACGGAAACACCGTGTTCTTTTAACCATTTTACCTGTGGATATACCGGAGCAGTTCCAACGCCGCCGGCTACGAATAAATACTTTCTGTTTTTCACTTCTTCCAAGTCGTCATGAACGAACTCCGACGGATTACCCAGAGGTCCCACGACATCGATGAAGGAATCTCCCGTCTTTAAACCAGCCATTCTCTCTGTGCTGGCTCCGACGATCTGGAACACGATGGTGACGGTTCCCTTTTCTCTATCATAGTCACAGATTGTGAGAGGAATACGTTCTCCCCTCTCGTCCATCCTGACAATTACAAATTCTCCCGGCTGGCAGGCTTTAGCAATCCTGGGCGCTTCTACGTCCATCAGATAGATCTTGTCAGCTAATTTCTCTGCTTTTAAAATCTTATACATCTTCATCCTCCTAATTCTTTTGGTGAATTATACCTGTACGCCTTTCCTGATAGCCTTCCCCAACAATCAGGAGAAATGGTACTCTTATCATCTTACCATCTAATTTCCAACCTGACAATATGAATTCTTAAAAATAAAGGATAAACTTTACACGCTTATTCTTTTAGAAAACACCCTCTTTTTTCTGATACATCCGGAAACTGTAGCACAGGTTAAAGTAAGTGTGCTCGTCGCTTTCCGCTGCCAGACTCCAGTCCCCTGCCTTGTCCAGGTCGGGAAAATGGGTGTCTGCGCTGTACTCATAATCGATGAAGGTTACGTGAACGGTGTCACAGTAAGGCAGAAACTGTTCATAAATACTGCTGCCGCCGATGATAAATACGGAGGCATGAGAGTATTGTTTCAAAAATTCAAGGGTTTCCTCCACGGAATGACAGACAACGGCGCCTTTTACCTGGTAATTCTGGTCTTTTGACAGAATCACATTGATACGGCCGTACAGCGGCTGCTTTCCAGGCAGCGTCTCGAAGGTCTTCCGTCCCATCACGATGATCCCCCCCAGAGTCTCCTCCCGCAGAAGGCGCTGGTTCTCCGGGATGGAAACCAGGAGCTGGCCCTGGTTTCCGATCGCCCAGTTTTTGTCAGCAGTTACTAATATGTTCATGCTTTATCATCCTTCTCACCTGTTATAATTTTTCTTTCTTTTTATATGTCCGAAATTCAAAGTGAAGTGATTCGTATACTTTTTCTTCACTGACCTGCGTGATTTCCCAATCCTCTCTCTCATCCAGGTTAATAAAATAAGTATCCGGGCTTAATTCTGCATTCATATAGGTGACATACGCGGTTTCACAGTACGGTAAAAACTGTTCATATACACTCTGTCCCCCGATAATATAGACATCTTCCGGATCATATCCCCGAACTGCTTCTAATACATCTTCCACGCTATGGCATATTACAGTTCCTTCCGGGCAGTAATTATGATTGCCGGTAAGAAGGATATTGACCCTGTTCTTTAAAGGTTTTCCTTCAGGAAAGCTTTCGAGAGTCTTTCTGCCCATGACTACCACTTTATTCTTTGTGGCAGTTCGAAAAAATTTCATATCTTCGGGAAGATGGGTGAGTAAACCTCCATCTCTTCCTATTCCCCAGTCTCTATCAACTGCTACTATGATCTTCATTTTTTTCCTCCAGTCTGATTTTCAAATTCCCCCTCTGCAGGCGGGGGCATCCTCGCGGCTAATAAATACCTCTTTTCACTTTTTCTATTATCTGCTATGATATAGATACTTGTCAATTAGTATTTAAATAAGTAATTTATAAGCAATTGGAGGACATTTACTATGAGCTGTGCAGATCAGATATTTATTCAGAATTGTAAAGAAATATTATCAAATGGTGTTTGGGATACAGACCATGACGTACGTCCGGTCTGGGAAGATGGCACCCCCGCCCATACCATAAAAAAATTTGGTATTGTTAACCGTTATGATTTATCGAAAGAGTTCCCGATTTTGACGCTCCGCAGAACCGCTTTTAAATCCGCCATTGATGAATTACTCTGGATATGGCAGAAAAAATCAAATAATATTAACGACTTAAGCAGCCACATCTGGGACTCCTGGGCTGATGAAACCGGAAGTATCGGGAAAGCATACGGATACCAGCTGGGAATCAGACACAAGTATAAGGAAGGCGAGTTCGATCAGGTGGACCGCGTGCTCTTTGATTTGAAGCATAATCCCTTAAGCAGGCGCATTATGACTAACTTATACAATCATCAGGATCTTCATGAGATGAACCTTTATCCCTGCGCCTACAGCATGACCTTTAACGTTTCCGGTAATGTATTGAACGGGATTTTAAACCAGCGGTCCCAGGATATGCTGACCGCCAATAACTGGAACGTGACACAGTACGCCGTTTTACTGCATATGTTTGCAGCCGTAAGCGGCTTGCAGGCCGGTGAACTGGTTCATGTCATTGCCGATGCCCACATTTACGACAGGCACATTCCGATCGTGAAGGAAATGATTGAAAAAGTTCCGTATGACGCGCCAAAATTTATCATGGATCGGGACATTCAGGATTTTTACAGCTTCACGAAAGACAGCTTCCGGTTAGAAAACTACCAATACCAGACATTTACAGAAAAAATACCTGTCGCCATTTAATTCAGATTGGAGATAAGATATTATGTCATATGCGAATGAAAAAAAATTTTTTATAAAAGAAATTTCAGAAGCTCTTTTTCATAAACGCTGTGATTACTTTATCGGAAGCGGAATTTCAGCCGCTTCCGGTGTTATTTCATGGTCAGAGCTGCTTAAAACATTTACGGAGCCTTTGGGAATACTTTTAAAAGACCACAGTGATCTTCCGCAGATCGCCCAATATATAGTTAACAGCTATTCAGGAAATAAAGGGATTTTAATTAACCATATTATTAAGTCCATGCAGCAGGATTATCCTCTTAATAATTATCATCAGGCAATTGCCTCAACAAACTTATCCTGTATCTGGACTACCAACTATGATACTCTCCTTGAAAAAGCACTGTGCGATTTCCGCCTTGATATAAAGGCAGATGAAGACTCTGTCATAAAAAGTAAGAATAATGCTGATATCGAGCTGATTAAACTTCATGGTTGTATCGAACATGGAAATCGGGATCAGATTGTAATTACCAGCGAAGATTATGAAGATTTTTTTCAAAATAAGCCCTCCATGTCGCAGCGCCTGTGTAATGACATGATTCGAAAATCTTTCTTATTTATTGGTTATGGTTATCGTGATCCAAACATTCGCAATATTATGGTGGCCGCCAGACGATTGTCCGGAAAAATGCCCCAAAATCATTATATGATATTAGACTGTATAAAAAAAGATTCTGAGACTGATCTGGATTTCGAAATTCGGGAAAAGGAACTCCGGCTCTGGCTTAGTGATTTAAGACGTTTTGGATTAGAAACTCTAATTATTGATAATTACGATGAGCTGTATAATATTCTTCACATAATTAGCCAAAAGTCCCGTGGAAAGACGGTATATGTATCTGGTTCTCACTGTGATGTCAACGATACGGCTTACCAGCTGGGTCTGGAACTGGAAAGAGAAAAAGAGGTTATATTGATTAACGGCCAGTCCTCCGGTATTGGTGCCAGTGTCTGTTCCGCCTTTATGACCTCCTGTGTACAGCATATGCAGGATATGAATAAAAGAACTATGATATACCCAAATCCCTATTCGGTCGATCCGTCCTATTCTGATAAACCAGAGCTTATTCCTTCCCTGAAAAGAGAACGCACCCCTTTATTTCGTGCAACCCAGTTGTTTATCTGTTTTCCTGGTGGAATGGGTACTCTTGCAGAACTGGAAATTGCAGTTTCCAGACATTGTAAGATTCTTCCTGTCATTATACGTGACAGCGATTATGGTAATAAAGTCATTCAATTTATATTATCCGACTGCAACATCATGAATAATCTGGAATTATGCTGTCCCGATTACGCCGCCGTACTAAACGCAAAGGAAATACCTGCGCTGCCACAAATATTCCAATCAGTAAAAAGGTTGTTGTCATGAAAAAAAATAAAATTACTCTATCACATCATACATCGCCGCTTGCTATAGGTGCGGAGGAACCTACGGCATTAAATCTGCTTCTTGGATTCAATACTCCGGCTGAAAGGGAACTGGAATATCAAAAGATTTCACAGCTAAACAGATATCAGAACAAAATCAATGTAATTACCGACTTAAGCACCTGCAGAATTTCCATAAAAGAATCTTTATGGTACCACGTTCTGCAAAATACCGACTTTATTGCTGCCCTTGTCCCAGTATATCATTGTTGGATAAAAGGTGAAGGACTAAACAAAAGCCTGTTATTAGAGTCAATCATTGAAGCTGCGGAGAATGGCGTCAGTCTGATTACGATTCATCCCACACCGTCAAGAACGCTTGCCTCACTCTGCAAAGACAGAATAATTCCTGTCACCTCCCGTGGAGGAGGTATGGTACTCAATGATCTGATTCTAAATAACCGTGAAATCAATATTTATCTTGAACTGCTGCCTGAAATCATAGAGATTTCTGTAAAACATAATATGGCAATCAGTATTGGAACCAGTTTTCGAAGTGCCTCAATCATCGACAGCTTTGATGCTGCCTATCAGGCTGAATTAATAGAACAGATTAAAATTGCAGACTACATTACAGCCGGTGGCGGTACTGCTATTATAGAAACACCAGGTCATGCAAGTCCCCATAATATTACCTTAATATGTGATTATTTAAACCAAAGTTCTTCAGCTCCCATCATGCCGCTTGGACCTATGCCTACAGATATCGGTATGGAACTGGATGATGTCGCCGCCGCAATAGGAGCCGTACTGATGGGAATCAATCATTGTGCCGATCTCCTGTCTATCGTAACTTCTATAGAGCATACAGGAGGTCTCCCCGATATCCAGACCTTATTAAAAGCTGTGGATATTTATACACTCGCAAAACATATTATAGACATATCCAAAATTAATGATTGTAAAGATGATAAAAATATATCTGAGCAGAGACGCAGCTTCTGCAGCTGCATACCTGATAATCAATCCATCTGTACCCGCTGTTCAGAATACTGTCCTCTAATCTTAAAGGACTTATGGTAAAACAAACAGCAGTACCAGCCAAGCCTGTCGACGCCGGCAGGCTTGGCTGGTACTATAGTTCTATAATCATTTAAATATACTGGGTCATATTTTCATATTTTCTATAAGTAATCTCCTCATTCCCTGCCCTTAACCTTCCCTTCTCTCTGTCATAAGCAGGCTTCCTCTCTTTGCATGCCAGCAGAAATTCTTCCAGACTTCCATAATCTTTCCGGCTTCCGCAGATACAGACGTAAGCAGCATCCCTGCTTTTCACCCTGTATTCGCAGTGAAACATCAGGTCATCATAAGCCGTAAACGGGTCGCTGCACCAAAGTGCCACGTATCCGCCGCCGGCGCTGCCGGCCAGCCACGTCTCTTCTATTATTTCATATGAAAATCTGGAGGACGGCCAATATACATGGGTAAATGGAACCGGATGGGTCTCCGGAATCCGGTAAATCGCACAGAGAACCTCTTTTACCTGTTTTAAAGCCGGCATAATTCCGTTGCCAAACCAGTACCCCGGCCTTGTGGTACAGCTTTCACAGCTTCCACCCGGATGGTTTACGAACACCACCGCAGCCGGATCGAGAGCGGCATACCACATGTGCTGCTGATAGCCGTATACGCCGGGCTCAAACTGGGTTGTTCCGTGAAAACATTCGTTTAATGATTTCACATACGAGAAGCTTCCTGTATCGGCATCCGGCTGTTCACTTATATTTTCCCATTTCCGCACCCTGCCGTCGCGTCTTGGAGATTCCACGGAGGTCAGCATGTAATCCTCCTGTTTTTCCACACAGATTCTGGCATTGCTCTCCTCATAGACGAGAGACGCCGGGCTGTACATCACCTCCTTAAGTCCCTCCGGCAGCCGGTACTTACTGGTAGCCAGAAAGATGATCCACTCACTGAACTGGTCCGGCGCCTCCGGATCTATTAAATTGAGCAGACACTGAATATCCTGCTTATAAGGGTACAGCGCCTCCCGGTATACCCGTCCCATAGGTGAAATGGAGACTCCCTGAAAGGTCTGGACTGCCAGATCCTTTAATAGCCGGTCCGCCGCCTTCCATGCAAGAGCCGACAACTCCCCGTCGCAAAAATCAACCACATTTAAAATAGCGGCAAAGGTGATAGGGGTATAGCCGCCGCTGTGGAATTCATCGAAGCCCTCTCTTTCTGTCTGAACCATCCAGTCACGGATTCTCTGCCGCGCAGTCTCCTTCATCTCCCGTCCGGTCTTTCCGGAACGGATAAATAATTCCTCCGGATAAATGTCACCGGCCACATAAGCGCTGACAAAAAACATCAGGGAATGATTCTCACTCCAAAAGCACATGCCGTCACTGCCCGCCTCATCCATCCAGTAGCGGTAGTTTATCATGACTTCTTTGCACCGTGCCGCCATGGCTTCACTCATGGGATACAGCTTCATAAAACGGACCATGGCACAGGTAAGAAAGTCCGAACAGTCCCGTCTGCTTTCAATCTGGTCAAAAGACTTATATATCTCCCGCTCATCTTCCGGATCCACTCTGCCTGAGGCGAAACGTGCCAGAATCGGATACATGGAAAAGCTTTCCGAATCCCCCCTTGGAATCTGTTTCACACCGGCAATTCTCTCAAAGACGCGCCTTTTGTTCTCTTCCGGGTCTACGTTTTCTCCCTTTTGAATAGTCAGCAGCTCCTGTCGTTCAAAGCTTCTTGACAGGGTCTGGCCTGATACGGTAACCACAACCTTCAGATAGGGCTTATCCGGTGCCAGAGCCAGCTCTGTCTCTCCCCTCAGCGTTATCCCGGAATAACGGTTACGGTACTCCGTAAAATCCACCGGCCTGGCATCGTAGATCAGGCGGCTTCCTTCCGGCGCCGGAGCAGGAAATACCATCGTATTTTCTCTAATCATGATTCCTGACAGCCAGTCTGCTGCTTTCGAACAGAGCGCGGCCTTCTCTGCATCCGGCAGCGTCACTGAGAGCATTTCCCTTTCCTGCCCCGGAATCTGGATACCAAACAGGGTTCTCGTGTCCCGGACGCCTAAGTTCACCAGCCTGATATAGATGGTATTGTCCCCCTTTTTTAAAGGCAGCTTCATGATCTTCCGGCTGATGGGTTTGTATACGGGAGTCTCAATCCCCCCCACAAACACCCCATTCACCCAGAGATCCACCGCCGCGTAGCTCCAGAGCCAGACCTCCGCCACCATGTCCTCCCGGGCATTCAGTACCGTAGCAGCGTGAAGCTCCACCCTGGTCAGCAGCGGATAGAAGGAAGACCGGTCCACAAACCAGCTTCCATACGTGTACTCGTACTCCCATGGCAGTCCCAGTGCGCTCAAAGCCCCCAGAACGATGGGGCCAGCCGGCATAACCGGATCGTGATCCGCTGCCTCGGACCGCATCATTTTTTCACAGGCAAGCTGATTTTTATCCGCCGCACTGCTGGAGAAGTCCGTCTCTTTTCTCCCGCTCACCAGATAATTTGTAATAAAGCCATATTCATTTAACTGATATTTCATGTTTTCTCTCCTCTTTTCCTCTCTAACACGCCCTGGCTTATCCCTTCACCGCTCCGGCGGTCATCCCCCCCATGAACTGTCTGCTGGCAAACAGATATACCAGAATGATCGGTATCACCGCTATGGCAGATCCGGCAAACAGAATGTTCCATGCCGCCGCGCCGTCTCCTGCATTCTGAAGAGCTACGACACCTACCGTCAAAGGCCGCAGTTTTTCATTGGTCATGGTAAAAATCAAGGGCAGAATATATTCATTCCAGCCTCCGCGGAAGGACAGCAGCGCAACACTGGCCAGCGCCGGCTTTAATACTGGAAGAATAACCCGGCTGTAGATACCGAAGAAGCTGCAGCCGTCCATCTTGGCCGCTTCGTCCAGTTCCTTCGGCACGCTGTTCATAAAACCGTGGATCAGGAACACATAGGTGGCCTGACCACCTCCTGCCGAAATCAGGATTATGGAAAGCATGGATTTATTCATATTCAGCTTAACTGCCAGTTCAAACAGCGGACGCAGGGAAGCGCTGCCCACATTAATAAACATAAACATGACCATCGCATTGTAGATCAGGCTTTTGAAACGAAAATCCCGCCTTGAAAATACGTATCCCGCCATACTGCTGACTGCCAGAGAGACGAACATGACACCGAAGCTCAATACGAGGCTGTTTACGGTATACCGGGAAAAATTCCCCATGTTCCACGCCTGAATGTAGTTATCAAGAACGAATTTCTCAGGAAGAATATTTAACCCGCCGCTTACAAGCTCGCTGTTGGTCTTAAACGATCCAAGAATAATATACACCACCGGATAGACCGTCAAAACGGCCAGAATCAACAACAGAATGAAAATCACCGCATTGATCGTTTTCGTCTTTTTGGATTCCACTGCATGAATTGTTTTTTCTCTTGCCATCACCGCTCCCCCCTTCTAAGATATTTCATCCATCTTTTTGCTGAATTTTAAGTAAACAATCGTGATGAGGCCCACGATCACGGCCGAAATGATACTTAAAACAGAACCATAGCCGATCTGGAGCTGAGAGGCCTTGCCGGAAGTCCCGAATACCATTTCAAATATGTAAGAGAACATCACGTGGGTACGGTTATTGGGGCCGCCGCCAGTGAGTACCAGGATGGACTGGTAATCCTTAAATGCCGTGGTGATAGCCAGCATAATGACCACCTTCAGCACGGGCCCCAGCATGGGAAGCGTGATACAGAAGAAGGTCTGCACTCCATTTGCCCCATCGATCTGGGCACTCTCATAGACATCCGCAGGAATTCCGGTCAATCCCGAGATCAACAGTATCATATAGTTGCCGAAGGCCCCCCAGATAGCCACGATGACCACCGCTGCCATGGCGGTCCTGGAACTTCCGAGCCAGTCAACAGGGGCACCGATAACGCCCGCTGCCTGAAGATAACCGTTTAGCACCCCGTTGTAGGTGGCAAATATGAAGTACCAGATCAGGCTGTATACCGCAGAGCTGATTACCGTCGGCAGGAAAAATATTCCCTGAAACAACCCGCTCCCAAACCGTTTTCTCTGAAGCAGAACGGCGGTCACCAGGGAAAGGGGAATCACAAACAGCAGCTTCATAACCGCGTATTCAAAGGTATGCAGGACGCTGTTCCAGTAAATCTTATCCGTAAGCACCCGTTTAAAATTGTCCAGGCCGACAAAATATGCCTTGAATCCGTTATAATCGTAAAACACGTACCGGATCAGCCAGAGAAATGGATACACGGACATGACCAGAATAAAAAAGATGGTCGGAAGCAGCATAATCCACATGGTAATGTCACCTTTTCGCCAGCTCTTTTTCATCCGCTGTCCGAATGATTTTTTCGTATTCATAACCTTTACTCCTTCCAAATGGAAACCGACTGCTGCAACAGTCTATTTGCAGCAGCCGGTTCTTTTCAATTTACTGAGTTTTTATTAATTGTCCAGATACTCTATGGT
>OJKJ01001172.1_pt1 | contig 10430 bp, 9 predicted proteins | sample 1596491 | NCBI WGS metagenome assembly OJKJ01 (sample SAMEA4350160, study PRJEB24818) | metagenome | biome: human; feature: gut; material: faeces | place: Denmark | collected 2013-09 | reverse complement strand
GTATTTGACCATGTGGGATTTTCCTATAAAGAGGGGAAACAGGTTTTAAAGGATGTGTCATTTACAGCAAGACAGGGACAGGTGACAGCTCTGGTAGGGCCGTCAGGAGGCGGAAAATCTACCAGTGCAAAACTGGCTGCCAGGTTCTGGGATATTGACAGAGGAAAGATTACGCTGGGAGGTACGGATATCAGCGGGATAGAGCCGGAGACCCTGCTTAGAAGCTTTTCCATTGTATTCCAGGATGTGGTCCTGTTTAACAATACCATCATGGAGAACATCCGTCTGGGACGCAAAGACGCATCTGACCAGGCCGTCCGTATCCCACCATCTGCAGATTTTGAAGGAAGCGGGCATCATCAATATGCGGAAGGAAGGTACGAAAAATTATTATTATATCCGAGCGGACGAAACGCAGTGGAAAAAGCTTGCGGATTTAATGAAGCTTGTGTATGAGGGAATTATCCATATCGGCGGGGTATAGGGATATCAGGGGGCCGCAGGGCCGGTTAACAAGATAGAGGATAAGAGGGCAGGGCCGTAAAAAAATGGTTTCGGCGGCCCGGATTGGAATGCGGTGTCCGCCGCATGCGTGTAAAAGCGCAGATAGGAGACAGAAATGATTTTATTTTTTTCAGGTACCGGGAACAGTGAATATGCAGCAAAACGGATTGGCAGGGAAACGGAAGATGACGTTTCCAATCTTTTTAAGAAAATAAGGAATCAGGATTATACCGCATTGCGGTCGGATAAGCCGTGGATTATTGTCACACCCACCTATGCATGGAGGATACCTCGGGTGGTTACGGACTGGCTGCTGAAGACGAAGCTGGAGGGCAGCCGGGATATCCGTTTTGTGATGACCTGCGGCGGCAGTATCGGGAATGCAGGCAGATACTTAGAAAAGCTTTGTGCAGCGCGGAAGTTTCACTATCTGGGATGCGTCCAGATCAAGATGCCGGAAAACTACCTTGCGATGTTTTCCACACCGACACAGGAGGAGGCACTTGATATCATCCAGCAGTCTGAAGCTGTGATTGACAGAGCCGCCCTTACGATAAAGAGAGGCGAACCCATTCCACAGCCTGCCTTGACCGCTCAGGATAAGATGAACAGCGGTATTATAAATGATATTTTTTATCCTGCGTTTGTTCATGCAAAGAAGTTTTCCGCTGCCGACACATGCATATCCTGCGGAAAATGCGTCAAAGTCTGTCCGCTGAACAACATCCATCTCGAAGCAGGAAAACCGGTATGGGGAAAGAACTGTACGCACTGTATGGCCTGTATCTGCCGCTGTCCGGCCGAGGCCATAGAATATGGGAAACACAGTAAGGGAATGCCGCGGTACGTTTGTCCAAAGACGATGTAGGCGGCACTCCCCTTCCTCCTACTCGATTGTCTCATCACTCTCACCAAAGGTCTCCACGCGAAACACTACGGGACGTATTCCATCCGTGCAGCAGACGATGGTCTGTCCGTCTTTCCGGTTCCACGGCTTATACGTCCCGCCTGCTGCTACGCTTGTGACACTGTGGTAAATGTCAATCCACGCCCAGGGACAGAATCCCTCGGGCATCCGCGCGCCTCCCTCAAAGGCAAAGCTGTCTCCCACGTTCAGCAGGCCACAGGGCCCCGCCTCCCTGCCTTCCGTTAAGTATTCATCGGCAAAATCCGGATAAAATTCTTTTCGAAGAACCGTTATTTTTACTCTTTTCATCTTACACCTCTGTCTGCTGTAATCGTAAATTCTCCGGGTACATCAGGATTGTCCCAGGCCGGATGCTCATCAAACCTTTTCAGGATAAACTTGTTCTTTATGACGGCGTTGATAATCTCGCTGACAGTGTATTTCCTGTAGCTGCACCGCGGCATCTGGTGTCTGACACTGTCTTCGTAAAACCGTGCGTGAGCCATCTCTCCTTCAAAAACAGCAGTTGAGAAGTAGCTCATGGATGGCTGTTCCAGATTCAGGATATCTGCAATCTTGGTAAATGGGTGGAAATCGCTGCATAACATCGTTCCGCCCGGCTTCAGCAGCGCGTACATAACCTGCATAAATGCGTCGATATCATGGAAATAATGCAGCACGCCGCCCTCCATAAAAACCACATCAAAGCAGCCTCCGTATTTTTCCATATCGATCTCCAGCACATCGCATACCTCATACTCCAGATGCACTTCTGCGGCTTCTGCCAGCTCCATCGCATACCGCCTGTTATCCTGTGAGAAATCGAATACGGTCACTTCCGCTCCCAGCACAGCCAGAGGAACCGCCTTCTTTCCGCAGGAACCGCAGATATTGGCAATCTTTCTGCCTTCATACGTATCAAAATACGCAGAATACTTTTTCAGCATGGCGGCCGGATTCTCTCTGATTTTATCTGCCTTCTTAGAAGGAGGCCCTTCTTCCTTAAGCCAAAACTCGTAAGCGTTATATTCCCACGCGTGTTTGTTTCCGGAGCTGTAATCCATCATAAATCCGCCCTCCCTATTCTGATTTTCCTTCATCTGCAGTACCATTTCTTCTATGATAATAATCTATAGAATAATCTATATCATACTCTCCTCTTCTCCTGTGCGCCTCGTCCGCCAAAAGCAGGCCATGCCTTCCGCTATCCGCTGCGCCACAGGTCGTCCGAGTCAATCATACGGAAATGGAAAAGAAAAAGCCAGATGAATCCTGCATGATTTCTATCAAAACTTTGCGTATTTTCCAGATAAATGATTTTCCAATATATTTTTTATAAAATAGAAATACTTCCTGCCGGTTGTAATCCGACAGGAAGCAAACGTACTTTCCCGATTTTTCTTAATCCTGTTTTCTCTTACTTCCTATTTTATCAAACAGCATTTCAAAATCTTCTACCGCCATAGGCTTCGCATAGAAAAATCCCTGGGCCATCCTACAGCCGATTCCCTTTAAGAACCGGGCCTGGGCCTCATTTTCCACACCCTCGCACAGCACCTCCACCTTTAAATCCCTGGACAGATTTACGATGCTGCTGATGATGCTTTTATTGGCGTATGTAATCTCACTTCTCCCCAGAAAGCTGCGGTCCAGCTTGATGATATCGAAGGAGATATCCTTTAACACATTGAGACTGGAAAATCCTGATCCGAAATCATCCAGCAGGATTGGATATCCGTATTCGCGGAACCGGTTGACCGCGTCGCTGATCTCCATTAGATTCTCCACAAAGATACTCTCCGTGATCTCGAGCCCCAGATCCTTGGGATCGACGCCATATCCCGTGACCAGCCGGTGAAAATCATCGACGAAGCCCGCGTTCCTAAACTCTTCCCTGGAAATGTTCACGGATACGGAAAAACTGGAAAGCCCCCGCCGCTTCCTCTCCGCCATATAGCGGCACACCTTGTCGTAGATCAGAAAATCCAGCCTGGTGATATCGCCCACCGTCTCCATGAGCGGGATAAATTCCCCTGGCATGATCTCTTCCCCCGTGCTCCGCATTCTGGCCAGCGCCTCCGCTCCCATAATCTCCCCCGTCCTGATATCAAAGAGCGGCTGCAGGACAAAATAAAATCCATCATCTGAAAAGGCCTGCATGATTTCCTCCGACAGCCTCCGGCGCCTGACATGATTTTTCTCCATCTCCTCCGTAAATATAGCGCATCGCGATACAAACGTCGGTTTTAAAGACTTTCTCACCTGCTCCGCCCTGCTGATATAGGGATGGATGCTCTTCGCTCTGTTGGGGATCTCGCAGATTCCGCAGACGAAGCCCGGAAAGCACTTGGGATGCGCCTCCCACTCTCCTGCAAGAAATGCCTCGGTTTCCCGGTGAAACTTTTCCGCCATATCCCCGGCGCTGGCGCCCTCGGGTATGGTAAACAGCGCCACAAAATTGTCGGCGTACACGCGGCTCCCGCAGAGATAAAAATCACTCTTTCTCAGATGATCCGCAAATGCCAGGAGCATCCGGTTGCCTTCCTGCTCCCCGTAAATGCTGTTGAGCGCCTTAAATCCCAGAATATCGGCGTACAGCACGCCAAAATGGCGGTGCTCCCTGTCCATTTCTATGATTTCCATCGATTTCTTCAAAAATGTATCGTAATCCGGTAGCTTCGTGACCTTGTCGTACTGCTTCATCTCCTGAATCATGTAGCTCAGGTTGCTGTCTTCCTGTATTTTTAAGATAAACTCGGCGTCGGCCTTCTCCTCCTGGTACTCCCAGAATTCCTTCACGTGCTCCATAAAGTTTCTCTCGTATTCCTCAGAGTAGAAACATCCCTGCCATCCTCCTGTGTTTTCCGCATAAAGCTGCGCTCTGAGCGCTTTCTTGTACATCTCATCGAGGCCGCTTCCCTCATCCGTCTCCCGAAACGCGCCTATGGTCATGGAGTTGAAGATCCTTTCTCTCCGCGCGGCGGTCAGAAGACGGTCGAACAGGGCTTCCAGGGTTCTCTGCTCACAGGAAGCCAGAAAGACTATTCTTCCTTCCCCAATACTGCCTGCTGCCCCGTCCGCCAGACACGGTTCCCGCTCCAGCAGGTTTAAGATCCATCCCCTGGCGTTCTGGCTCCGGCGTTTGATTGCGACTGAGTACTTTACAACACAAAGGCTGTAATGTGCAGCTCCTGCGCTTTTCTTCAGTAACTCTTCCAGCGTATACTTTAGTTCCGCGTTTTCCAATACCCTCACAGCTGCATCTCCTCCACCTCTGTCTGACTCGCGGACCACCCAAAAGGCTGCCAGTCTCAGACATTTTCATGGTTTAAGTTTACCGCGATTCAAAGCGGTTGTCAAACTTTACCATGGAACGATTTCCCCGGATTCTGCACAGAAATACAGGAGGCAGCCCGCCTGGACTGCCTCCTGTATCAACACTTTCTATTCATTATTTCACTGCGTGGGCCGGCTGATAATCTTCCACAGACTGGATCACTTCCCGCTTGATCGTTCCCGACAGGAAGAACGACATCTTCGCACACGCCGGGCCGATCAGCTCATAGAGCACGGAGGATGACAGGATGATGGTCAGGAGCAGACTTCCGATCTCTGCCGGAAGCATTCTCTGTCCAAGGAACGCAAGACCGATGGCAACGCCGGCCTGGGGAATCAGCGCCAGGCCGATATAGCGTTTCATGGTTACAGGCATTCCTGTCATGGAGCATCCGATGTAAGCACCCGCGTATTTTCCAACGATACGGATAAAGAAATAGCTGACTCCTATGATTCCTGCCGTCCGGAGCGCCGTCACATTTAAGTTCATACCGGAAATGATAAAGAACATGGACATGACCGGCGGTGTAAAATGGTTCACCTGCTTAAACAGCTTCTTATCATTGGTCACGTTCATATATGTCGCACCGAATACCATGCAGGACAGAAGGGGGGAAAGCTGGAAAAATGCGCAGATACCCGAGATCCCCAGCAGCATCGCCACCGCCAGAATCAGGCGGTTATCCTTGCTTCTGGCCGGTGTCAGCAGCTTCGACAGCACAACTCCGCATAAAAATCCGAGAACCAGTGCCATGAGATTCCAGAAGATGGGAACCATCACATCCGTAAATGAGATATGGCCGCTGGTTCTCGCATTGACCACCGCCACTACGGCACTGAAGGTCAGAAGGCATACCACATCGTCCAGAGCCACCACCTGCAGAAGGACATTGACAAAATCGCCTCTCGCATGGTACTGATGGATAGTCATCATTGTACTGGCCGGAGCGGTAGCCGTGGCAATGGCCCCCAGAATCAGCGCGAAGTTCCATGACATTCCGAATATCATTCTCATGCTGATCGTCACGAGAACACCGGCCGCCAGCGCCTCGAAGATCGTGATGATAATCACCTTGATCCCTGCTTCCTTAATGATTTCCTTCTTAAAAAATTTCCCAACGCCGAAGGCGATAAACGCCAGCGCGATATCACTCATAAATCCCATATGTCCCAGAATATCCGACGGCACCATCTTTAAGCAGCACGGTCCAATCAAAACTCCCGCTATGATATAGCCGCTGACGTTCGGCAGCTTCAGCCGTTTCGTAATCCTGGTGACAATAAACCCCGCGAACAGTATGATAGACAGCGAACAGAGCACTGCTGTAGATTCATCCATTTGACTGTATAAAAGTTCCATAAAAACATCCCCTTTTTTCCCCATTATTGTTGATACTATATGATTTTTCTCCTTTCTATGGTACAATTATAGCAGTCATCTGCATAATAGCAAATTATGGTATCTATTGTATCTATAAATTTTTATGATAGGGGTGTGATGTTCATGATGGATTCCAAACTGGAAACCCTGATAAAGGTCAATGAGACACGCAGTTTTACAAAGGCGGCCGAGCTGCTTTCCCTGACGCAGCCGGCGGTCAGCCAGCATATCCGGCAGTTGGAGCAGGATCTGGGCGCAACGCTCTTCATCCGGGGGGAAGGCCCCCTGAAACTGACGCAGGAAGGGGAAATTGCGATAAAGTACGCCAAAAGGATTCAGACGCTCTACCAGAATCTGGAGCAGAGTCTGGGCGATCAGAAGCGTCACATCACCAGGCTGTCCGTCGGAATCACCCACACCTCGGAGAGCAATATCATGGTGGAGGTCCTGGCACGCTACAGCAGCCTGAACGCGGGCTGCCGCATAACTATTATTTCTGATACCATAAATAATCTTTATAATAAGTTGAAAACTTACGAGCTGGACCTGGCAATTGTCGAGGGAAAGATCGTGGATAACAACTTTAATTCCGTCATGCTGGACACGGATTCCCTGATCCTGGCGGTATCCAACCACAATCCGCTCTCAAAGAAAAGCATTGTGACACTGGAAGAACTGAAAAAGCAGCGCCTGATTCTCCGCCTGCCGGATTCTGCCACCAGAAACTTATTTATCTCCCACCTGGAAAGCAATAATGTCTCTATCGATGAGTTAAATGTGACTCTGGAGGTAGATAACGTGGCCACGATCAAGGATTTGGTGCGAAGAGACTTCGGAGTGTCGATTCTGGCAAAGAGCGCATTTGCCTCGGAACTGCGGAAGGGAAAGATGACCGGACTTCCCATCGAGAACCTGAGCATGACGCGGGAGATCAATATGGTTTACCATAAGGATTTTGAGCATACGGATCTATTGCAGGAGATTACCAAGATCTACTATGAGTACTCCAGAAGTAAGTATACTTGAGAGTGTGTTTTTTCCGGCGGAATCTGGCTGCTACTGCCTGTTTACAATATAGATTCCGCTGCAGACCAGGGCCAGTGCTCCTATAGCGGTCAGCCCGAAGGCCTGTTGTCCTTCGCCCAGGAACAGGGCTGAGAGGATTACTCCGAAGACCGGGTTCATGAAGCCGAAGACGGCGACTTTGGAGACAGGATTCAGTTTCAGCAGGATTCCCCAGAGGGAATACGCTACCGCCGAGACGGCAGCCAGGTAGAAAAGCATGGAAATGGAAGGCGCTGTCCACACACTCACGCTTCCGCCGGTGAGATATCCACAGAGAATCATGATAATTCCACCGAGCAGGAACTGCCAGCCGCTGAGCATAACCGGATTGTCCTCCCGGGAATAGATTTTTATCAGGACGGAGGAGACCGCATAGGCGATGGTCGAAAGAAGGATGAAGCCTTCTCCGGTCAGGGACAGGCTCATGTCCAGTCCGCCCTGGTTGATGTTAATTAAAACGACACCGGCAAAGCCGGCGATGCAGCCGATGATCTTGTGTTTGTCCAGCTTTTCCTGGCGGAAAATAAGGCTGGCTATGAGAATGGCTACAAATACGTTGGAGGCCTCAATAATAGAGGCCTTCACCCCTGTCGTGTGGGCGAGGCCGACGTAGAAAAAGAGATACTGGATGACGGTCTGAAACAGGGACAGCTTTGCGATCCGGATCCAGGAGGTCTTCCGGGGGATTAGAGGACGGCGGTTCATCAGGCTGCCGAGGAGAATCGTCAGCAGGCCTGCAAGGGTAAAACGGCAGCCGGCAAATAAAAGCTGGCTGGAGATGTCATTGCCGTCAATCTGAAATAGTTGATATCCTATCTTTATACATGGAAAAGCGCTGCCCCACAGCGCGCAGCAAACCATCGCTGTGAGGCAGACGCCCATCGTAGTCGTTAGAAACGTACTTTTCCGGTTCATCTTACAGTTCAATTCCTTTTAACTTGATGTAATCCTTAATGAGCTTCGCGGTCTGCTCCAAATCAAATTTGCTGGTATTGATGATCAGATCGTAATTGGTCCAGTCCTCCCAGCGGCCGCCTGTATAGTAACGGTAATACTCCTTACGCTCTCTGTTAATCTTCTTCACACGTCTTGCAGCCTCTTTTTCGTCCACCTTATCCACTTCCATGGTACGCTTGATCAGGGCCGGGACATCGGCATAAACGAAGATTTTTACGAGGCCCGGCACGTCCACGTCCTCGCGGCTTAAGATGTAATCCGCACAGCGTCCGGCAATGATGCAGGACTCCTGGTCTGCCAGTTCCCGGATAACCTCAGACTGGAAACGGAACAGATTCTCGGGTTTCACGATATCGCCGTCTGTAGACGGCTTCCCCAGCTGCGGCTTCATCCCGCTTACAATCTTGTAAAGCAGGTTATTGCCCGCCTTTTCATCGGCCAGACGGAAAAATACCTCTCCGACTGCACTCTGCTCCGATGTCATGGTCAGAATTTCCTCATCGTAAAAATGTATTCCCAGCTCTTCCGCCAGCGCTTTGCCTACGATCCGGCCGCCGCTGCCGTACTGCCGGCCAATGGTAATGACCAGATTCTGTTTTTCCTTCATGCTACCTTCCCCCTTATTGTTCTTCCATTACCGTATCAAAACAGATGGCTCCATACGGACGGATGCTCATGCGGTAAGCATTGCCTTCTCCCAGGGCCTTCTCGATGTATGCCACGTACTCTTCCACCAGATCGTTTGGCAGCATGGCCATGATAACGCCTGCAAATCCGCCTCCGTGAACACGGCAGGCGCCGCGCTGTTTCCCGGCGATAAATAACTCCGTAAGCGCCAGTGCGACAGTGATCCCCTGCTCCTGATAGGCGCTGTTGGTAAAGCAGTTCTGAAGCCATTTCCAGGAGGAATTGCCGGAAGCCGTGATATTGTTTAAGAAATCAGAAAAACGGCCTTCCTTTAATGCCTTTACTTCCGCCTCCACACGCTTATTTTCCTCGAAGAAATGAAGGGCGCGCAGCACAGAACGGTCTCCCGCATACTCTCTCACTTCCGCAAGGTGTCCAATTACCTCTTCCTCCGTTATCTCGGCGCAGACCTCTTTTCCGAAGAATTCGGCCACTTTCTTCATCTCGATCGGCACAGAGGAATAGTCCGCGCTTAAATCCGCATGGCCCTTTCCGGTATTGACGATAATCAGGCTGTGATTCTGGGAGCTGAAATCAAAATCAATCTTCTCCACAACCGGAGAAGCCGGCTCCAGAAAATCGATGGTGATGAGACCGCCGACCGCACAGGCCATCTGATCCAGCAGTCCGGAGGCCTTGTCCCAGTATACGTTTTCGGAATATTTTCCAATGTGGGCGTAGGCTACGGTATCCATACGGCCTTCATTAAAGAATGTATTTAAAATAGAACATAAAAGCATCTCGAAGGACGCGGAGGAGCTGACGCCGGCCGCACTGATGACATTACTCGTAATATAGGCATTAAAACCGCCGACCTCATAGCCGGATTCCTTAAAGCCCTGAAGGAGTCCCTTCACCAGGTCAATCGTTCCCGCTTTCTTATCGCTGGGGGATAAATCATTCAGATCAATGATAAAGCTCTGATTAAATGTTTCGCTGATAATATGTACCTTGCTGCTGTTGTTCTTCGCAGCCACGCCGACACAGTCTAAGTTAATGCTTCCTGCAAGGACTTTTCCATGGTTATGATCCGTATGATTGCCGCTGATTTCCGTACGTCCCGGGGAGCTGAACAGGGTCACGTCTTCTTCCGCAAATTTTTTCTGAAAACTTTTCACAAGATTCTGATACCGTTCTATATTGGCATCCACCGCCGCTTCGCCGTACAGTGCGGTCATAAGCTTCCTGGATTTTTCAGATTCGAGCATTTGGATTGTATCGCATACTTTCATGTCACATGATCTCCTTTTTCCATACATTTTCAAAATATCAGAATACCTCCGACACCTGCGCCGCGGGAATCTGCTCTTTGACAAAAGTATATCATAACTTACGAGTCTTCTACAATATAATATTTATCGAAATCCTATAATTTCATTTGACGTCGCTGCAATTCACGGCCCCATGGAAAGTCTCCGCCGGGCATTCCGATACGTGGGAGGGGCAGGAGAAGGAAGTGTTTCCTTTTCCGAGGTTCGCAGGAACTTAAGCAGAAAGACGGGGAAAAGAGGTGGTGAAATCTGGCCTCCAAGCCAGATTTCCAGTGGAAACGGAGGTGAAGTCCTTCAGGAGTTCAACGTAGTTTGCACGATC
>OJKJ01001171.1_pt1 | contig 10432 bp, 8 predicted proteins | sample 1596491 | NCBI WGS metagenome assembly OJKJ01 (sample SAMEA4350160, study PRJEB24818) | metagenome | biome: human; feature: gut; material: faeces | place: Denmark | collected 2013-09 | reverse complement strand
TACACTAGATCGCTCGTCGGCAGCGTCCGATGTTTATAAGAGACAGCTTCATTTTTTCACCCATATGAAGAACATCTTCCTTGTTGGCATCACCGGCGGCGTCTAAAACAAAGGGGCATCCCCCGTCACCGCCTAAACTTGTATCATAATTTGTAAATCCGGCTTCCATTCCGGCCAGAATATTTGCAATTCCAAGTCCCCGGGTGTTGTGGAAATGGAGCCACCATTTTACCTGCGGATATTCCTGAAGCATCTCTTTACCCATATCAAACACCTGGCTTGGATAAGCGACTCCGGCTGCATCCGACAACGAGATTTCCGTAACTCCCGCAGCCAGATATGCCTCTACAACCTTTTTAACGTCACCGATTGGAATCTCCTTGTCCCAGGGAGAACCAAATGCCATCGAAATAGAGCCGGATACAGCAATGTTGCAGTTCTGTGCTTCTTCCACACACGATTTAAATCCGGCTACGCTTTCAGAGGGAGTACAGTTCAAATTAGCCAGATTATGCGCAGTGCTGGCGGAAACATTCAGTTTGACTTTCCTGCATCCGCAGCCGGCTGCACGCCGTACTCCTCTCAGATTGGCAATCAATGCCCGGTACTCCACGTCCGGGGCCTTTGCAATACGTGTAAATACATCATCTGTATCGGCCATCTGGGGAACAGCCTTTGGGTTTACAAAGCTCCCGACTTCAATTACACGGAAACCGGCCGCCGTCATGTCATTGATTAATTCTACTTTCTGCTCTGTTGTCAGCAATGTCTTTTCACTCTGCAGGCCGTCGCGCGGCCCGACTTCACAAAGTGTAATTGCTTTCACTAAATCCATAATATTACCCCTCTTGTTTTAACGGTTAGAATGTCATTTTAGTTCGTACAATAAAAATAATTTTCATTAAATGAAATTATAACTCGATTTGAAGCAAATTGCAACCGAAAAATAAAAGTTTGCTATTACAGTTTCTTGAGCGTCATATCAGGCGCGTTGTTCACAGGTTGCAACCAAGCCTTTTAGTCTGTATAATGGCTGGTAGATGATAAAGCGCGGCGGAGGAGGGCAATAATATGTACCGGATTCTCATTGTAGAAGATGATGCGGTAATAGCATCGGCTTTGGAAAAGCATTTGGAAACCTGGGGATGGATTGTTAAGACGGTGGAAAAATTTGAAAATGTTCTGGGGGAATTTACGTCATTTGAGCCTCAGCTTGTACTTTTGGATATATCGCTGCCCTTTTATAACGGATACCACTGGTGCAGTCAGATCCGGGCAGTCTCCAGAGTGCCGGTGATCTTTATTTCTTCCGCCTCCGATAACCTGAATATCGTGATGGCGATGAATATGGGAGGCGATGACTTTATCGCAAAACCTTTTGATCTCACGGTGCTGACGGCGAAGGTTCAGGCCCTGCTCCGGCGGACGTATGATTTTGCGGGACAGAGCCGGCTGATTGAACACAGGGGAGCGGTTTTCAACTGCGACGACGGGACCCTGACGTTTGGCAGTGAAAAGATAGAGCTGACTAAAAACGAACACAGGATATTGATGGTCCTGCTGGAAAGCAAAGGAAAAATTGTAAGCCGTGATGTCCTTATGACACGCTTGTGGGAGTCGGACAGCTACGTGGATGACAATACACTGACAGTCAATATCACCAGGCTCAGAAAAAAACTGGAACAGGCGGGGCTGTCTGATTTTATAACTACAAAAAAAGGAAGCGGTTATCTGATAGGATAGGGAGAAAGAGAAAATATGGACAGAAAAAAAGGAGACGTTAAATATCAGACAACGCAGACAGGTGAAACCGGGAAGGCAGAGCTGTTTCGTATCTATCTTGCGGAGTGCAGGGGGCCTTTTGGCCTCTTTTTGCTTTTTTGCTGTATATTTGCATGCGTATTTTATCTGTACCGTCTGCCTGCGGAAGCAGTGCTGTATGCAACGGCACTCTGCATCTTTCCGACGGCTGCCGTTCTCATGGCGGGTTACAGAAAGTTCAGGAGAAATACAGGACAGCAGAAAGAATCAGGAAGGAATTTTTGACGGATCCGGACAGCTTTTATCTGGATGAGCTTCCGCAGGCGAAATCAGCGATGGAGCTTGAATATCACAGGCTTATCTTCATGCTCTTCGAAGATCGGAAGAGGATGAGCAGCCGCTTCGAGGAATCGAAAGGCGATATGACGGATTATTATACCATGTGGGTACATCAGATTAAGACGCCAATTTCAGCCATGCGGCTTCTGCTGCAGACAGGAGGCGCGGATCTTGGCGGGGAGAATGGTGAGCTGGCGGAACAGTTATTTAAAATAGAAGAGTATGTAAATATGGTGCTGCAATATCTGAGACTGGACGGCGGAAACGATCTGGTCATTAAGACGTATGAGCTGGACGGTATCGTCCGGCAGGCGGTCCGAAAGTATGCAGGTATGTTTGTGAGGAAGAGGCTGACTCTCAATTATCTGCCGCCGCAAACTGTCGTTCTTACAGATGAAAAATGGCTGGTTTTTGTAATAGAACAGATACTTTCCAATGCAATCAAATATACAAAGCAGGGAGGTATTTCTATCTATATGGAGGAGGGAGACGGGAAGGTGCTGGTAATCAGCGATACAGGAATCGGAATAGCGCCGGAGGATCAGCCCAGAATATTTGAGAAGGGCTTTACCGGATACAACGGCCGCCATGATAAGAAGTCCACGGGAATCGGCCTCTATCTGTGCCGCCGGATATTAAACAGGCTTTCCCATACTGTTTCGGTGGAATCAGAACCTGGGATAGGGACGAAAATCAGGCTTCATCTGGATACGGTACAGCTTGAAACAGAGTAGAGGATATAACTTATGACGGTGACCTGTGCGCGGAGCGTGCAGGTTACCGTTAAGTTACCTTACAGAAATGTAAGGTTGCCGGGAAAAAATGTAAGCCGTATCGATGGCAGTCCGACAGGCGCTTTTATATAATACAGTTACATACAATTATCCCATATAAAGGAGGAAACCTATGGCTGTTTTAGAAGTGCAGCATTTAAAGAAAGTCTATACAACAAGATTTGGCGGCAACCGGGTACAGGCCCTTTCCGATGTGAATTTTTCGGTGGAGAAGGGAGAATACGTGGCGATTATGGGTGAGTCCGGCTCCGGAAAAACAACACTCTTAAATATACTGGCATCCCTGGACCGCCCTACGGAGGGGAAGGTCTTAATGGAAGGCAGGGACATGGCGGGAATCAGGGAAAAGGATTTGGCAGCGTTTCGGAGGAATAACCTGGGTTTTGTTTTCCAGGATTTCAACCTGCTTGATACATTTTCAATCAGGGATAATATCTTTCTTCCCCTGGTATTGTCAAGAACTCCCTATGATGAGATGGAAAAAAGACTCATGCCTCTGGCAGAAAAGCTGGGAATCAGTGAAATTCTGGATAAATATCCATACGAAATATCGGGCGGTCAGAAACAGAGGACTGCCGCCGCCAGAGCGTTAATTACAAATCCGCGTATTCTGCTGGCGGACGAACCCACCGGAGCCCTCGATTCCAGGGCTGCGGACGGCCTGCTGAAAATTTTAGGCCGGATTAACTCGGAAGGCCAGACGATTCTGATGGTGACACACAGCGTCAAAGCAGCCAGCCATGCGGGACGCGTTCTGTTCATTAAGGATGGGGAGGTGTTCCACCAGATTTACAGGGGAGGGAAGAATTCAGAGGAGCTGTATCAGAATATAGCGGATACGCTGACAGTAATTGCGACGGGCGGTGAAAGGCGATGAGCATTTTATTTTATATGAGGCTGGCAGCACAGAATATCAGGAAAAATTCCCGCACTTATGTGCCGTATATACTGACCTGTATCGGTTCCGTTATGGTATTTAACATTCTTCTTTCCCTGTCGCTCAATACGGATTTAGATGATATATACGGCGGCAGCAATATGCGGATGATACTGTGCCTGGGATGTATTATCATTGCTGTATTTACAGGGCTGTTTCTGTTTTACACTAACAGTTTCCTTATCAAACGGAGAAAAACAGAAATCGGCCTGTTTAATATACTGGGGATGGAAAAAAAGCATATTGGCCGGATTATGTTTTTTGAGACAGTGACAATCGCCATGATAAGTCTGACCGGCGGTATCGGAGGAGGCTTTCTGTTGTCAAAGGGCGTTTATCTTCTTCTCCTGCGCATGGTCAGGGCAGAAGTGCAGTGGGGATTTCACTTTTCCGGGAATGCGGCGGCGGTTACTGTTATTTTCTATGGCTGTCTCTTTCTGGTAATATTGGCCGTAAATATGGCCAGAGTCCACGTGTCCAGTCCGATGGAACTGCTTCGCGGCGGACTGGAAGGGGAACGGGAACCTAAAACAAGATGGATCACGGCTGTTGCAGGTATTGTTTTTCTGGGGATGGGATACTATATGGCCGTTGTTACGAAAAATCCCATTTCCCTGATAACCGGATTTTTTGTTGCGGTAATCTTCGTAATAATTGGGACATATTGCCTGTTCATAGCCGGAAGCACCGCAATACTTAAATTTATGAAGAGACGTAAGACGTTTTATTATAAAACGGAGCATTTTATCGCTGTTTCCGGAATGCTTTACAGGATGAAGCAGAATGCGGCGGGACTTGCGGGGATCTGTGTTCTTTCCACATCAGTCATGGTTATGCTTTCCTCTACGGTATCCCTGTACAGCGGAATCAATGATGTTCTTGAGAATCGTTTTGTCAGAGATATCAGCCTTAAGACGGGGGATATTGACGATTCGGTGAGAGAAAGGATGGATCAGATTGTGGCCGACGTCCTTCAGGAGAAGGGCCTGTGCCAGGAAAATGCGTTTCGCTACAAGGATTTTGTATTTTCGGCGTCCGAGGAGACGCCGGGGGTTCTGGTTCCGGTTGACCCGAAGCGGAGCGGGGAATTAAACAGGGTCAGAACGGTCTGTGCCATTACCCAGGATGACTACAACCGGAGTATGGGGGCCGAGCTTAGCCTGAAATCCGGCGAAGCAGTGGTATTTACAGGCGACAGCCCTTATATGGGAGACAGTCTGACCCTGTACGGCAGAACCTACCGGACGGTTCCACCTGGAGAGGCGCAGCTTTGGGACACGGGCAGCTCCTTTGGTTCCTACGGGACCTTTTATGTGATTCTTGCCGATATGGAGGAAATGAAGAAGCTGGTTTTGATGGATATGCAGTTGAACGGTGCTGCAGAGCGGGGAATACAGTATGAATATGCATTTGATTTGGATGGCAGCGGGGAGATGCAGGTACAGGCTTATACGGAAATCATGGACAGAATGAAGGAGCTTGCCGTTCCCATAAGAGGAGAGGCGGCAGCGGAAGAGTGGGGATTCTATTTTTCGCTCCATGCAGGATTATTATTTCTTGGAATTTTCCTCGGAGCCATTTTTATCATGGCGACGGTCCTGATTATCTACTATAAACAGGTTACAGAAGGATATGACGATAAGATACATTTTGAAATCATGCAGAAGGTAGGACTGTCAAAAGCTGAGATACGAAGCTCCACCCGTTCCCAGATACTAATGATGTTCTTTCTGCCGCTGGCGGCGTCGGGTGTCCATATAATGTTTGCTTTTCCAATGATTGCAAGGCTTCTGGCACTGATGAATATGACGAATGTAAAGCTGTTCGCCTGGTGTACGGCAGGAACCTTCGGAGTGTTCGCCGCAGCCTACTGTGCGGTCTATATGATGACCTCCCGTGTTTATATGAAGATTGTAAGCTAGAGCGTGTTTGAAAATTCATTCCCGCCATCTGCATGCCCCACTTCGCGGGAGATTTGGCCCGAATTCGCTTGCCGTAGCCCACTACGCCGCGCTCATTCGGACCAAATCTCCCACAAATTGTGACGTACATCTGACGGAAAGCAATTTTCAAACACGCTCAAGAGCGAAAGCTGACTGGCGGCAGTCCGGTCCGGTGCCATGGAGGCGGTTTATAAACGGCGGCTCAGACGCCGGGGAGAGGATGGATGGTATAAAATGAAAAAAAATAGAATTATATCCGGAGTCATACTGTTTATTTCCGCAGCAGCCATTCTTCTGTACGGAACCGGTCCGGTAATCGGCCTGGTGAAGAAACTCGGCTATTTGGGTGAGGACGGAAAAATACTGATGCGCCTTGAAGATGAGAATATCAGCGCCTCCGTACAGAAGAGTTTTACCGTGCCTCTGGGCGGAGAAGGAATGATACTGGTAGAATATATCAGAAAAAGAGGCACAGCCGATATAAGCATTACAAAGAATGGCCAGGAGGTCGCAGGTATGGGCATCGAACGTCCGGAACATATGGACGGCGCAAGCAAAACCGGGGCGGAGCCGGGGAAACGGGGAGAGTTAAAGACCGTATTAGGAAGCGGTATTTATACAATCAGGGTAGAGGCCGGAGAGTACGGCGGAGTGATTGCATGCAGTCTTCTGCGGAAGGAACAATCCGATATGCCGTGAAACAAAATTCCGGTTATATCTTTACACCGAGTAATAATGCAATATCAAGTGCCTGTGAGGCGTCGATTTTAAGCCCGCGCAGTTCGCTGAAGGATTCTGAGACAGTGATGCCTTCAATGAGACAGCCGGACAAATCGACGCCTTTTAATGATGTATGGAAAAATTCGGCCCGGGTGAGGTCCACCTGGTCAAATTTCAGCTTTTTGAACTTGCTGTCCGATAAGTAGGCCATACAGAGCTTTGCCTGGACTATGGAAGAATCTTTCCATAATGTATTTGAAAAATTTCCATAGCAATAGGTGCCTTTTTCCAGGACAGAGGCGATAAAGGTACTCTGGCTGAAATCACAGCCATCCCCCTTGCAGCCGTTCATACTGCAATTTTTAAAATAGCAGCCGCTGAACCGGCTGTTGGAAAAATCGCAGTTTGTAAAGCTCGTATCGAAAAAAGAGCTGCCGCTGAAGTCGCAGCCTGCGAAGCGGCAGGATGTAAAAGAGGTTCTCTGGAAATCTGTTTTAAATGTCCCGGCGGCAAGCTCCTCACCTGCGTAGGCTGCGGCGCAGATGATATCATCCTCCGCAGAGGCGGTAATCAAATCTTGTTCTAACATAAATGAATACTCCATATCAGGCATTGTGTTCCGAGTGAATTTGCAGGCTTTTATGTCTGCGTTATTTAGAGAATAATTTTAAATGTTTGGGTGTCGGGTGTCAAGACGTTATTAGTGATATGATTGCAGAATCTGTTGCCATTTACAGCTGATATGAGTCTTTCGCCCCGGCGAAAACCTTCCGGGAGAAGGAGATACTGTCGATATCTTCCCGCGGAGAAGGAGAGAATGAAATCCGGAAGGACGTTCATCCAAGAGTCGATAGCTCTTAGGCAGAGGGAGGCAAAGCGCGCCGGGCGGATTTTGGCCCTTCAAGGGCAAAATCCGGGACAACTGAGCTTCGAACTCATCCGGAGTTCGGAGTGAATTTGTCCGAAACCCCGGTGCGTTTTGCCTTTCTCTGTCTTAGAGCTATCCCTCAAAGGGGCAGTCCTTCCGGATATCCTTCTCTCCGGCTCCGCCCAGCGAAAACAAAACCGCAGTATCTCCTTCTCCAGCCAGCAATGCCACTTCCTCGGGACAAAAGACTCATAACACCACCTCGCCACCCCGTCCGCTGGCCTGCGGCGGCGTCCTCACCTGCTCAATTAAATCTCCATTGCTTTTTTCCTCATTTTTTTGTATACTATGCTAAGTAGAAGATAGAAAATATGTTTGGAGGCTTAGAGACAGTGGCAGGCACGAGCAGAAAGAAACAGGATACGGGCAGCAGGAAGAAGCAGGCAGGTACAACGGGTACAAAGCGTTCAGGCACGGGAAGAAAAAAGACGGCGCCGGCCGTCAATGAGAATAGTTTTATGGGGACAGAAGTGGCGATTATTGTATCATTTGCAGTATCGGTGCTTCTGTTTTTGAGCAATTTTGGACTTTGCGGAGCAGTCGGCGATTTTTGCCGGAAGGTGATGCTTGGGATATTTGGAAGTATGGGATATGTGGCTCCGGTACTTCTTTTTTTGGGAACCTGTTTTTATATGTCCAACAGAGGAAATTACAGGGCATTTTTAAAAATGGGGGCTGTGGCTGTGGTGCTTCTCGCACTGTGCGGCCTTGATCAGATGATGTTTGGCGGCGGAATGAAGGAGGGCTGGAAATTAAGCCAGTACTACGTCCAGTCGGGAGCCGGCGGTGACGGAGGCGGTTTTGCCGGCGGTGCGCTTGTCATGATCTTAAGCTCCGCCCTTGGTTCGGTTGGAACTTATCTCGTTCTTATCGTGGCCCTGGTTCTGGGCGCCGTATGCATCACGGAGAAGTCGCTTGTCAGTCTGGTAAAGAAAGGCAGCGGACGTGCCTATGAATATGCCAGGGAGGATATGAACAGGAGACGCGAAATCCACGAGGAGCGCAGGGAAGAGCGAAGGCGCATGAGGGAGGAACAGCGTGTGCGGGGCGTGGATCTTGACGCTACTAATTTAAATGACGTTCCGTTAATGAGAGAATTTGCCGCCGGAATACCGGAAGGAACCGTCCTGGCGGAGGATGCAGGACAGGAATTCCAGGAAGACGACAGGCAGTTTAAGACAGATGGGAAAGACAGGGAAGCGTCCGCCGGACGTCCCCAGAATCCTGCCGATATATTCCGCGGGAGTATTGCCCTGCCTCAGTATGATCCCGAGGCGGACATGGAAGAGGCAGAGGAGACAGGACAGGCTGAGGCAAAAGCTGCTGCCTCTGATGAAACCGGTAAAAGGCGAAAGAGCAGGAAAGGCAGTCCGCAGGAGGATACGGATGATATCCTGAAGAATATTTACGTCAGACGGGATACGAGAACCTTCGAGGAATTTTCCGGGGAGGAACGGGAGATAGGCGGAAGGCATCCCGGATTTACCGCGGTACCCGCAGAAGATTATGGTGAAACGGAGGTCCCATGGGAGAACACGGATGCCCGGGACGTCTATGATTCGGATGTCCGCCCGGAGCCATTCGGGGAATCTTATCCGGAAGCCGGGCATTTCGACGATTCGGAGCAGGTGGAACGCTTCTATGAAGATTGTGAGGGTATGGAGCCGTACGGCAGCGCCAAAGCGTATTACCGGGAAGAAGATTTATCCGTTAACGGCAGTGATTCGGAGCAGGAAGAGGGGCTCAATTATGACGGCTTCTATATCCCGGAAGAGCCTAAGACTGTTGTGACCGCATCCGGCAAAATTATTGAGACGGATACGGAGATGGTGCGCAAAACCATAGAGAAAAAGAGAGTAGAGAAGAAATCTCAGCCGGAGGATGAATTATCCCTCAATGAACAGATAGAGAAGCGGGCAGAGGCCGCCAAGGTTGTTAAGAAAGAATACATAGTACCGCCGTTGAATCTGTTAAAGAAAGGCGCGAAAAACAGCGGAGGCTTCTCGGAAAAAGAATATAAAGAGACCGCCATCAAGCTGCAGCAGACACTGCAGAATTTTGGTGTGGGCGTTACGGTTACGAATATCAGCTGCGGGCCGTCGGTGACCCGTTATGAGCTGCACCCGGAACAAGGGGTTAAGGTAAGTAAGATTGTCGCGCTTTCCGATGACATCAAGCTGAATCTGGCGGCTGCCGATATCCGTATTGAAGCGCCGATCCCGGGCAAGGCCGCCGTGGGGATTGAAGTGCCGAACAAAGAGAATAATGTGGTGCTTCTGCGGGAGCTTTTAGAGTCTGAGGATTTCAAGCGCCACGGTTCGCATATGGCCTTTGCCGTCGGCAAGGACATCGGAGGACAGGTGGTGGTCACCGATATTGCCAAGATGCCTCATCTTCTGATTGCAGGCGCAACGGGTTCCGGTAAATCCGTATGTATCAATACTTTGATTATGAGCGTGATATACAAGGCAAAACCGGATGAGGTGAAACTGATTATGATCGATCCGAAGGTTGTGGAGCTTAGCGTTTACAATGGAATTCCCCACCTTCTTATCCCGGTCGTAACCGATCCGAAAAAAGCGTCGGGAGCGCTGAACTGGGCGGTGGCTGAGATGACCGACCGGTATAATAAATTTGCCAAATATAATGTCAGAGATCTTAAAGGCTACAATGCGAAGATTGAGTCGATTAAGGATATTGACGACGACAATAAACCGGAAAAGCTGCCTCAGATTATCATTATTGTGGATGAGCTTGCGGATCTAATGATGGTTGCTCCCGGAGAGGTGGAGGATTCCATCTGCCGTCTGGCCCAGCTGGCCCGTGCTGCCGGGATCCATCTTGTAATCGCGACGCAGCGTCCGTCGGTAAATGTTATTACCGGCCTTATCAAGGCAAATATCCCTTCGAGAATTGCATTCTCCGTATCCTCGGGCGTGGATTCGAGGACCATTATCGATATGAACGGAGCCGAAAAGCTGCTGGGCAAGGGCGATATGCTGTTTTACCC
>OJKJ01001168.1_pt1 | contig 10448 bp, 11 predicted proteins | sample 1596491 | NCBI WGS metagenome assembly OJKJ01 (sample SAMEA4350160, study PRJEB24818) | metagenome | biome: human; feature: gut; material: faeces | place: Denmark | collected 2013-09 | reverse complement strand
GCTTATCACGTGACAAAGCAACAAAATTAAAACAAGAACTTTCTACGGTTGACAAAGGTACGTCAGCAGGTCAAAAAAAATGGTTACAGCTTACTCGAGATTTAGGAACAGCAGAAACACAAGCTAATAGGCTAGAGAGCGAAATTAAGCAAGTCGAGGGCGCTATTAGTTCAGGCTCTTGGAACATTGACGCTAAAATGGACACTAAAGGTGTTAATAGCGGAATTGAGGGCATGAAGTCACGCTTTAGCGGTCTTAGAGAGATTGCGGTAGGTGTATTCAGGCAAATTGGTTCAAGTGCTGTTAGTGCTGTCGGTAATGGCTTAAAAGGTTGGGTATCTGACGCAATGGATACTCAAAAAGCCATGATTTCATTGCAAAATACAATGAAGTTCAAAGGCAGTGGGCAAGAGTTTGATTATGTAAGCAAATCTATGCAGAATCTTGCTAAAGCTACAAATGCAAATACTGAAGATACTATTAAACTTTCAACGACCTTTATTGGTTTAGGAGATACTGCTAAATCAGCAGTTAGTAAAACGGAAGCATTAGTAAAAGCTAACCAAGCATTTGGTGGTACTGGCGAACAATTAAAAGGTGTAGTTCAGGCTTATGGTCAAATGTCAGCAGCTGGCAAGGTTACTGCTGAAAACATCAATCAGCTAACAGATAATAACACAGCTCTTGGTTCAGCGCTTAAATCGACTGTTATGGAAATGAACCCAGCGTTAAAACAGTATGGTTCGTTTGCTGCCGCTAGTGAAGAAGGTGCAATATCGGTTGAAATGCTGGATAAGGCTATGCAGAAACTTGGCAAAGCAGGTGGTGAGGGAGTAACTACTATTGGTGACGCTTGGGATAGTTTCAATGAAACATTATCGCTTGCTTTGCTTCCTACGCTTGACGCTTTAACTCCTATTATTAGTGGTTTAATTGATAAAATGAGCGGTTGGGGCGAAAGTGCTGGCCAAACCATAACAAAGGTAATCAAATACTTTCAAGACTTATTTCAAAAAATGCAAGAAAATGGAACCACTTTAGCGTTTTTAGAGGCTTGGGATAACATAAAAAGTGCATTTGATTCCATAGTTTCTATTATAGGGAACGTCATAAATTCATTTCTTGGAATAAATACAGAAACAACAAAAAACGCAACAAGTATAGATAACGTAGCAAAGAGCATAGCTGTATTTGCTGGTAAATTTTCAGAAGTTACGAAAAAAATAGCTGATTTTTTGAAAAAAATTAGTGAAAGTAAAAACGCAATGGATACTTTAAAAGTAGCTTTAGTTGCTTTGGCTGGCGCTTTCGTCGCTATGAAAGTCATTAATGGAATCATTAAGGCTTACGAGATATATAATAAGATTGTTAAAGCTGGTACAATTATACAAGGCGCTTTCAATGCTGTTATGGCTATCAACCCATTCGTGGCTCTTGGTATAGCTATCGCTGCCATTGTTGCTGGCTTGATTTATTTCTTCACTCAAACCAAAACAGGTAAAAAGGCTTGGGCTAGTTTCGTAGACTTCTTGAAGAGTGCATGGGACGGAATAGTTTCGTTCTTTAGCGGTATCGGTCAATGGTTTTCTGATATATGGAATGGCGTAGTTGACGGATCAAAAGGTATTTGGCAAGGCTTGGTTGATTGGTTTAGCGGAATTATACAATCCATTAAAAACATTTGGAACGGAATATCAACATTCTTTACTACCTTATGGGCAACTGTTGTTACTGGAATTCAAACAGCATGGGCTGGAGTTACAGGGTTCTTCACAGGGTTATGGAATGGAATAGTAAATGTTGTTACAACTGTATTTACAACTATTGCTTCTTTAGTTACAGGTGCTTATAACTGGTTTGTTACAACATTTAAGCCTTTAATTAGCTTTTATCAATCTATATTTAACCTAGTTTTATCTGTTATTAACTTGGCTTTCCAAGCTATATTAGCCATAATCCGTGGTGCTTATCAATTAGTTCTTAACGCATGGCAAGGTTTAAGCTCTTGGTTTGGAGGAATATTTAATGCTGTTCGTAATATAGTTAGTGTAGTATTTAGTGCTATTGGTAGCTTTGCTAGTTCAGCTTGGAATGTACTGGTTGGAACATGGAATGCAGTAACTGGCTTCTTTAGCAGACTATTTAACGCTGTGAGAGGCATCGTGTCATCAGTATTTAGCTCAATTGGAAGTTTTGCTTCTAGCACTTGGAATTTAGTCCAGTCAGTGTGGATCGCAATTACAGGTTTCTTTAGTGGAATATTTAATGCTGTAAGGGGAGTCGTATCTAGTGCTTTCAGTGCAATCGGTGGCTTTGCTTCAAGTGCTTGGGGAGCAATTTCAGGAGTATTTAGTGGAGTTGGTAGCTTCTTTAGTGGAGTGTTCAATGGTGCTAGAAATGCAGTTAGTGGAGTGTTCAGCGCTTTTGGAGGGTTCGCTTCTAATGCTTACAATGCAATAACAGGAGTATTTAGTGGGCTTGGTGGTTTCTTTAGTGGAATATTCGGAGGAATCAGTAGCACTATAAACAGCGTTCTTGGTGGTGTAACAAATACAATTAATAATATATCAGGAGCGATTAATGGTATCGCTGGTAAACTTGGCGGACTATTCAAAGGTTCTATGGTAGTAGGCTTAACAGATGTTAATCTATCTTCTAGCGGTTACGGTTTAAGCACTAACAGTGTATCAAGCGACAATAGAACGTATAACACATTTAACGTGCAAGGCGGTGCTGGTCAAGATGTTTCTAACTTAGCACGAGCAATCAGACGAGAATTTGAACTAGGGAGGGCTTAATGGTAAGACAGTACAAAATACATACCAATTTAGACGGAACAGATGATAAAGTTTGGGACGTTACAAATGGAAAAGTTAGATTTTACCAGCCCTCTAATTTAGGGTTACAATCAACTAATAATATTTGGCAAAGTAACGGTGTCGGAGTAATGGGAACACGCTCAATCACTCAACCTCAAATAGAGTTCAAGTTAGAAACGTTTGGCGAAAGTTTGGAAGAAAACTATCAACTAATGAAAGACTTCATAAACGATATTCTTAACCAAAAATTCGTTACACTTGAATATCAAACAGAGATTTTTCAGGTATATGCTGACTTAGCTTTAGCAGAAGTTACTAAAACAGAGGGTTACGGCAAAAATGGAACTTTTAGCGAAAAGATAACTTTTGATATAATAACAAAGTGGTACACTTACGAAAATCTAACTCTTGATAAAATTCAAAATGGTAAAGTTATCGCTGGTAAATCTAAAATTTACGGTGGAACAGCACCAGGAAACTATAAATATGTCAAAGGAATTTCTTACACTTATTATGGAGAGACAAATATAGATCGTTTAAGCCGCTGGAATATAAAAGATGAAATATTTAGTTTTATGGGGATATTATACCCGAAACTTCCTAAAACACCTACTGGAATTAGATTTTTAGACGATGTTGGAAATGAATATACTGCAATTGTATTTAAGACGGAACAGGCACAGGATTATATTTTAATAAATACAGATGTAAATGACGAAACCTATCAAGGTTGGAACGGAACGTCTTCATTAAATTTGTTCCCTGTAATGGACTTCGAGAGATACAGAACTCGTATAATTAAAAAAGGCCAAATGGAACTAATCAATTTAACTAAGGCAGAATTTAAAATTAAGAGAAAGGCGGACTTCATTTAATGTTAGAAGCTAACGTTTATGATAACTTTAACCCTAACTATTATAATATATCTGATTTTACTCTTCCTAATGGTAAAAAGGACAAAAGAGGGCTACCAAGACCAAAGGCAAGATGTCAAGTTATTAACTATGAATTGTGGGAAACTGGTTACCTTTATACTTCATCGGCTACATTGACCGTTTCGGTAGAAGTTGGCGATATTGTTCAAATTCTTTTTCCTGAAGTTGTTCCAATTGAGGAAACTCTAGGTAAAAAAAGAAACTTAAACTTAGATATGGTTTATCTTGTAACAAGTGTAGATGAAGGCAACAAAGCTACATTAAAGAACTATTTTTGGGCAATGATTGAAAGTCTTGATGTTCCGAATGCGATAACTAAAACGACAAATTCCGCTATCATTGATTATCTAATTGACCCTAATAAAAATAATTTAATGAGTTATGGCTACTTTTTCAATTCAACTATCTTTGCTGGAAAGGCTACGATTAACCGAAAAGCAGAAACTTCATCAGCTACTGACGTAGCAAAAAGGATATTTTCCAAGGTTCAATTTCAACCGATAACAACTATTCAACACGCTTCGTCTGAAATAGACCCTAGAAACTTATTATTCATTAACTTCGCTTCTAGGAGCTGGAATAGAAATAGAATCACGACAAGGGTAGATATTAAACAAAGTGTAGCAATGGACACAGAAATAACAGTAGAACGTTCAGCTTATAATTTTGCTGTCGTGTTTATCAAAAATAAGGAAGCAGACGACTACACAGACCCTCCTAAAATGTACACAGCAAAAAATAACGGCGATGTCATTGATTATAGCACTTATCATGGAGACGGAACAGACTTGCCAGAAATAAGGACGGTTAAAACATTATTTTATGATAGAGATGACTACGGAAATCCTCCAGACATGTCTATTATTAAGGCTGAAATTTCTCCCTCCACAATCGTCACAAGGTTAATCTTTAATCAAGATGAACTATTGCCTTTGTATGTTAATGACTTGGTTGATATTTGGTACGAAGGTAAACTGTATTCAGGTTACATAGCAGATAGAGTTAAAACAGAGTTCAATGATAGACTTATCTTTGTAGAAAGTGGGAACAAACCGAATGTTATATGAGTATGTAGCTACTTACGGAGACAAATATAGAATAGATAGCTTCACAGGGTACAGAGAACTACGTAAAGACCACTTAGAACTTTTATCTGGTAAAGTATATTATAATAGTGAAAACTCGCTTAGGATTGAAACTACACTCTTGTATGAAGTCGGTCAATTCGTATCAATTGGTGGTTATCCTTATGGCGGTAGAAAATTTAGATTGTTAGAGCTATCAATTACTGATAACCCAGTTTTAGACAAAGCGAAGATAATTTCAAGAAAGGTTAAAAATGACAATTAAAAACTTCACGTTTTTCAGTCCAAGTGGCACAGAGTTCCCAGTCGGTGCAAATAATGACGGAAAGCTATATATGATGTTGACAGGAATGGACTATGGGACTATCAGGCGAAAAGACTGGTCAGAGCCAATTAACACAGCTCTAAACGTACAATATATCAATACTTCCATTATAGCGGGAGGAAGATATTTTGAACTATTTGATGAAACTGTAGCTTTAAGGGCCGATTCTATCAATTACATCCATGCAAATATTGACTTAACTCAAACCACTAGTCCTGTAAGTTTATCAGCTGAAACCATAAATAATAGCAACCGAATCGATATAAACAATGATTCTGGTGTACTGAAAGTTTTGATAGATATTATAACAACCAGCGCAACAGGAGTTATAAAAGCCGAAAAACCGAAACAAGTAACAAGTTTAGACGAAGTAACGCTAAGCGGTAACGCAAGAATTGACGGAAAAGCTGTTTTAAGTAACGTAGAAGTAAATAACTCTACGTTATTAAAAAATACTACAATTAGTGGTAATTTAACCGTTAGTGATGCAACAACATCAGAAAATTTCACAGCTACGCAATCAGTAACGGCGAATGACGTAACAGCTAAAAACAACACAACATCAAAAAATTTCACAGCTACGCAATCAGTAACGGCGAATGACGTAACAGCTAAAAACAATACAACCACGAATAACGTAATAGCTAAAAACAATACAACCACAAATACATTGATAGTAAAAGGTGTACCGGGGCAACGTTCAGCACAATTTCAAACACCGACTGTTTACGCTACAATCACAGGCACAGCTTTAGAGTTTTTCACTTTATACAAGTCCGCTAACGTGGTAACTTGTAACTTTCAAAGTAGCCCTACAAGTGGTTCTATTCCAGGAGGTGGTGCTATTGTTGGTTGGATTACAGACCATACGTTTAAACCAGAACACACTCAATACTTTACTGTATTTACAGCAAACGGTCAACGCTGTCGTTTTACAGTAGATCCGGGAGGGTCTATTCGTTCACACGAACCAGTTGGAAAGAATGTTGAAATTTGGGATAGTATGCAATGGATTGTTCCGGGAACAGAGAAAGGAGACGGCAATCGCAAGGCAAGATAAGTATTCTTCTGCACCAGCTAACGGTTCATGGCAGAAAGGGATTGGTACTGGGAATACAAAAGAAACCGATTATATATTAACTAGCGGACAATTCTGGATAACTAAAGATAAGCTACCAGAATAAATAAAATAACAAAATAGAAAGCAAAATAAAATGGTAACTAGAATGATTTTAATGACTATCTTAATTTTGGCGATTTTATTCGCTACGTGGGTCAAAGATAGAGAAGAGATGAACCCACCTTTCAAACGTAGACTTGTGATTGATTTGACGGTAGTCTTCGCGCTATGGGTTTTATATGCAGTCTTTTACTTTACACAAACACCCTCAACTTCTGATATCGCTAAAACAGTGATTAACGTAGGTTTGTTGTACTTCGTAGGACAATTTATTTACTTAATCGCAAAAATTAGCCCTATGTTTGACGGTTTGGTTAAACTTATTAAAAAGAATGGTGTAAATATTCCTGAAGCGGAAGAAGAACAAACGGAGGATAAAAAAGAATGAATATAACTAACGCTGGTGTACGTGGTTATAATCCTACTGGGGTTGTAATTCATAATGACGCTGGTTCAAACGGTGCTAAAACTAGTTTTTATGACAGTTGGTTACCTAATCATGATCCAGAAGAGGGCTTTGCTCATGTATATATTGCTTCTGACGGACGATTGCAGGCTTCGGACTTCTCTAATATGGCATACCATTGTGCTAACTCGTACGGTAATGCAAATTATGCCAGTTGGGAAGTATGCCAATCAGAGGGCGATTTAAATCAGTTCTTGAGGAATGAACAAGCGGTACTAGATGACGTAGCTAAGTATATGAAACAATGGGGACTAACTCCTAATCGTGATACTGTGAAGCTACATCAGGAGTTATCATCTACTTCATGTCCTAGACGTTCCGTAGAGGTACATGGTGGCACGGTAGAAAGTTGCCGCTCATACTTTATCGCAGAACTAAATAAGCGCCTTACAGGGCAAACTAGCGTCACAGTAAACAATACACAAACAAATACAGAATTAGAGGACGATGATTTAATGAAATTCACATATCAAGTTAATACAAAAGACGGAAAACCAGCTGGCGGAGTATCCTACTTCAATGGAACAAAAGTAATTGGCTTCACTAATGCCGACCAATGGACTATCGTCAAACAAATTTATAAAGATACGACAGGAAAAGACCTTAAACATTACGTTTGGAGTGAGGAAGCGCCTTGGCACTTGCGCTTCTTACAAGCCAATAACATCAAAGTTGAAATGGCTCCGAACAAATAAAAAAGACAGCTTTATAGCTGTTTTTCTTTTGTAATTGAAGATATTCTGCTTTCTATTTATATTTTACCATGTCTCCCAAGCTGTACCGCCTGAACCTTGGTATATACTTACTGCTTTATCTAAATAATCTTGAGGGCTTAAATTAGATGCTTGCCCATGTACGCTTTGATTAATCTGTAATAGTCCCCAGCACCCAATAGGGTTTTCAACATAAGGGTTTCCACTAGATTCCTTGTAAATAATATCAAGCCATTTACTAGCGCCTGCTCCTGTCTTACTTGCTAGGTATTCACTAGCCTGTTCAGGACTTACGCTAGACCAATCCGTTCCAACGTTGCCATTAGTTGCTGTATTTGGCACAACTTCTAAACTAACTTCTTGCTCCCTTTCAGCTTCAAGTTGTTCTCTTTCGATTCTGTCAGCTTCTGCTCGTTTTTCAGCTTCAACTCGTTGTTCTTCAAGTGCTTTCTCCTTAGCTTGTCTTATATGCTCATATTTTGCTTTCTCTTGCGTTTTAAACTCTTGTTCATATAATTGTGCCACAATATCATTAAAGCCCTTATCCGCCTTTTTATGAGCTTGTTGAATCAATACGATACTTCTAGTTGTGTCGTCTGTTAAAATAAAGATAATTACTCTCCTTTTTATGCTTCAGTTGCTTACCTGATTAATAGCTTCAATAATATTATTGCCAGCATTTATTAGAATTTCATCACTTACAGTTACACTATTTCTTGAAAATAGTTCGTTCTCAATCTTCATAAAGTGCATTGCTTTAGCTAAAAATTGAGCTGATGACTCATAATATAATGTTTCTAGTTCATCATCTGAAAGCTGTGTTAAATCATCATTAGCAAAAGTTGTAAGTTTTCGCTTAATCTCTTTGCCGTTGTCATCTTCTTCTACGTAGTAACGCTTCATTTATTCATTCCTCTAATTTCAAATTTTTCAATAATATACCGTTTAGAACCAAGCTCAAGGCTCACTAGATAATTATTTAAAGGGTCATTCTTGTTCAAGTCATTAGCAATTTTTCTAGCTGTTGATCGTGGATATTTTGAATTATTAATCTGACTTGTGTATTCGCGTAATATCATCTCATTGCCTCCCTTTGCATTTTACGCTTCAATCGTTGCTTATACAGATATTCTTTACTTGGCTTTAAGCTATATAATAACTCATCTAGCAAGTCCATAGCTTCTCCGCCTGTTCCACCCATGACAAAAATGCTTATGATGAAGATGAGCAACAGTTTTGTACGCGGATCGAGCCGCAACCCTTGTTCTGTTTTTTTGCTGAGCAGAATTTCCCGCGCCATTATGCAATACCGGCACGCTGGAAGTGCTTTTTGCAAATGGCTTTCCCAATCATACCTCCGACAAGGCCAAACACAAAGCAGGCAACCAGCAAAATAGGCGCAATCCACATAGGCATATCTGTAGTAAGTGTAGCTGCATATTCAGTTTCGTATCCTTCAGTCAGCATTACCATATAGCTTTCACGGTTCAGGAAAATGGGAGCAAAGTTGCCAAACACCCAGATGCTGAACACACCGCAGGAAAGAACTGTACTCTTTGCACTTTTGTAGTCTGCCTTTTTCAGGATCACGTCAGCCAACAGGCCGCCAACAAGACCAGTTACCATAGTAAGATAGCCGTTGCCGAAGAACACCATGATTAGACCAATCAGGAAACCCATGATTGCAGTCATCCCGAATTTTTTAGCCTTTGTAACATACAGCATATAGGGGATGCCGCCAATCAAAGGGCACAGCACCGCCATCAGCGGAATAAAAACGGGGATAAAGCCAAGCATCGCCACCAGCATAACAATCACGACATAGATGACGGTGTAGATGCCGATAGTAATTAAATCTTTTCCCTCAAGCCGGGAACTTTTTTTCTGGGAACTCATACCAGTATCCTCCTATCTAAAAAATGGTGTAGTTAGTATTTTCTAACTACACCACATATAATAACAATTTACGCCTACATTTCCAACCCAAAAACGGTTTTATTCTACCCAAAATCGGTATTTTTTAATTTTAACCAATCGTATTTTCCGTTTTATAGTTTTTAGGAATTACCCCATACTTCTTTTTGAATGCCGCCGCAAAGTTACTCGGTTTTGAATAGCATACAAATGCTGCAACCTGACTTACGTTCAAATTACTTTCTAATAGTAGACTTGCCGCCTTTTCCAATCGCTGATCTATAATATACGCATGAACCGATGTTCCAAACAGCGAGGAAAAACCCTTTGACAATTTTGAAGTACTAATATTGACTTTTCGCGCCAATTCCTCACAACTTGGTGCCAAAGCAAGCTGACTGTCAATGATTCTCTTCGCTTCTATGATGGATTCTCGGTCACTTCTGGAAATTGCTATATAAGTTGACGCAAGAATACTCAGTTCCAAAATCTCACTCAAATATACAGATAACAACTCAAAAACTTTGCTTTCCAAAAACAGGTATCCCAATCCGCCGCGATATTGCGTGAAGTCTTTCAGTTCCGCAAAAATGTGCTCCATATAGGGAGTAATACCTACTTTTGATATACCTTCCAATAGTTTTTTCTGATAAACCTCAATCTCACCAACATCAAAATAGTCATTCATAATTTTACGGAAATACGACAGTGGTACTTTTACATTTTTGAAAAGGAAATCGTTTTGTTTGGAATAGCACAGATATTCCATTTTCCCGTGGCCGCGATAAATACAGGATTCACCCTTTTGTATGCTGGCACTTTGCCGGTTGTCTGCAATATTCCAGGAAACGCCGTCATTGAAGCAGAACAGCATTTGTATGTATTCTTCACTGCTCACTCCCTGCACGTTCATATCCGAAAAGTAATTCATTCTCCAGTCTGAAACAACTGCTCCCTGTTTCGTGACGATCTGCGAAATCTGACCGGTTCCCATGTCTGTCGGAATATCTA
>OJKJ01001163.1_pt1 | contig 10477 bp, 8 predicted proteins | sample 1596491 | NCBI WGS metagenome assembly OJKJ01 (sample SAMEA4350160, study PRJEB24818) | metagenome | biome: human; feature: gut; material: faeces | place: Denmark | collected 2013-09 | reverse complement strand
AGTCATTCTTAAAAGCAGTGTCTGTTGGAGAAATGCAGATATATGACGCTATAAATTATGATAAGCTCGATGGCGTTATCGTTTTGGCAGATACATTAAAAATGCCTGGGCTTTTTGACAAAATATGCAGGGATATAGATGAGAAATGTCATGTTCCTGTGGTTTTTATAGATGGAAGCTATAAGGACTATGAAAGTATTTATACCCGTGACGAAAAACCCTTTATGCAATTGACAGAACATCTTATCGAGGTCCATGGATGCAGGAAGATACTTTTTTTGAGCGGTCCGCTGGAGACTGCCACCACTCGTGAACGGCTTGCGGGATATAAGCGTGCCCTTGAAAAGCATGGCATAGAGTATGATCCGGACTTTGTCTGCTTTGACGGAGGCTTCTGGTATGATAAAGCGGCAGAGGTGGCAAATAATATCATCTATGGCAGACGTAAAAAGCCTGACGCTATCGTTTGCTGTGGAGATTATATGGCTATAGGCGTTGTACATGAATATCAGAAAAACGGTTTGAGCGTGCCTGAGGATATGATAGTTGCAGGTTATGACGCAATAGACGAGGCTATCCATTGCGTGCCAGCTATAACCTCGTGCTCACCGCCGATCTTTGAAACTGGCGTGAACGCAGTAATGACCATTGAGGCAAGGATCAAAGGCGTTGAACCGCAGGGTCTTATGGAGGACGGCGGCAAGGTGGAGATAGGTGCTTCCTGCGGCTGTCATGAGGATTACAGCTATACAAAGCGTGATCTTTTATCATCTCAGAACAAGATGAATTATCATGACTTTTTGGACAGCAGTATGACCGATATAATGGCTTGCTCTAAAGATCCCGATGATCTGATGGCCAGGATACAATATTTTCTCTATCTTATCATTGGTCATAAAAGGTATTATCTCTGCCTTAATGAGGATTGCCTTGGAGAGCATGAGATAGTCGGTGAGATCTCCACTGTTCCAAAGGAATATACAGAAGATATGGTGCTTTATATAAGAAACGTTGACGGCAAAAGCAGAACTCTCCATGATCCTTTTGAACTCAAAGAGATATTTCCTGATCTGGATGAAGAGCGTGAAAGCCCTTGTGCATTCTTTATCACCCCGGTGCATTTTATAGATCGGTGCTATGGTTATGCTGTATTGTCTTACGGTGACGAAATAAAAACGATAGATATCACTTATCGTAATTGGACAAATCATGTAAGCAATGCTCTGGAATCAATGCGGATACAAAACTCCATAGCTAATCTTGCAGTCCGTGACGCTATGACAGGTGTTTATTCGAGAATAGGCATTGAGAAAAATATCCAGTTTGTTATTGACAGAATGTCAGATCCGAAAAATAAAGCTTTTATCGCTGTCTGCGATCTGGACTGCCTTAAAAAGATAAATGATAATTTTGGCCATAACTGCGGTGATATTGCAATAAAAGCGATTGCAGACGCAGTTTTGGCATCGACAAAAAATCATGAGATATGTGCAAGGGTAGGCGGCGATGAGTTTGTGGTGATAGGCTGTAACGACTATAACGACAACTATCCTGAACGATTTTCTGCAAGGGTCAATGACCGTCTTAGGGTATATAACAGGTTTGCAGGTAACGAGTTTGAGGTCAGCGTTAGTATAGGCGGTATTTGTAAACATATAACAGATATCCACGAGCTTGAAGATATGTTTACACAGGCGGATAAGATAATGTACGCAAGTAAATTGGAAAGACATAAAAACAGGAAATAGCAATAGATAAAATATCAGTGCATTACAACGGACGGTCAGTGATCGTCCGTTTTTGCGTGTGAGAGACACATATCCACTTGACTTATAGGCTCAAATGTAGTATAATGTAAAAGTTAAGGCGGTTTTCTGCCTGTTAGTAAGACGATTTTTTTCGGAAAGGAAATGGATAATAAAATGGCTAAAGCTAAAAAAATAACGGCTGCTCTTACTGCCGCATTGCTTTGTACTGCGAGCCTTACCGCTTGCTCGGACACAAGCTATGTGATGACAGTAGGTGACAGCAAGATAAACGCAGGTATCTACATTTATAATGAGCTTACAGAAATGTCATATCAAATGACTATGATGTATTATCAGAATGGCATCAAAAAGGACTATTTCGATCAGAAAGTAGACGGAAAGGCATTTGACGAGTATCTTTCAGATTATGCACTTACTGCCACAAAGGAGTATGCGGCTGTAGTTGACAAGTTCAACGAGCTTGGACTTACTCTTTCAGATGAGGATATAAAGTCCATTAATGACAGCATAAGCAGCACATGGGATTCTCAGGGCGAGTTTTACGAGTCAGAGGGTATCTCAAAGGAATCTGTAAAGCTTGCACTTAAAGGCTCGAAAATGAGAGAAGAGCTTTTTGATCACTACTATGCAGAGGGCGGCGAGGAAGCCGTTTCAGACGATGAAATGGTGAAGTATCTTGATGATAACTACCTGAGATATAAATCCATTTCCTTTGCAAAAACTAAAGCATCAACTGATTCTTCTACAGATTCAGCAGATGCTGCAAATGAGGAAGCCAAGGCAAAAAGAGATGAGTTCCTTGAAAAGGCTCAGGGAGTTTCGTTTGACGATTTCGACAGCATTATAGACGAGTACAACGACTATGTTGCTTCAAAGAAGGCCACAGATTCAAGCTCCGCCGCTGACAGCGATTCATCAGCCTCAGACAGCAGCACGACTTCTGACGACACTTCTTCTGTAGCAGAGAGCGACACAAGTTCTACAGCAAGCGATGACACATCTTCAGTTTCTGACAGCACAGCAGAATCAAGCTCCGCTGCAGACAGTGACTCGTCAACAGACAGCTCATCATCAAAGCCAGACCCATATGCAAATGAGAAAATGGCGAACTATGGTGCAATGGACGATTCACAGAAAGACACCACAAACGGAAAGATACTCAAAGAAGTAAGCGGTATGAGCACAGACGTTGCAACAGCTTATGAGGACGATAACGCATATTACATTCTTATCAAGGGCGATATAAAGGGCAGAGATACAGAATATGCCAAGGACAATCATGAAGATCTTCTAAAAGAAATGAAGAGCGATGAATTTCAGAAGAAATTAACAAGCTGGGTAGAAAAGCTTGACATCAAGGTGAACAACAAGGCCATAAAGCGTTACACGCCGAAGGTGGTCTACGATAAGCAGACAGAGTATTACAGTAAGAACAATAATTCATAGCAGATAAAATTACCGCCGCAACCAAACTCGGTTGCGGCGGTTTTGTCATGTTGACAAATCCTTCGGTTTCCTCCTTGCCCAATTGCAGCACATAAGGAGAAAATCCCAAAATGTGAACACATTTACATTTTATCAACAGAAGCCCCTTTTGTGCATTATTTTTTTTGCGAGTACAATGCCCAACATATTATGGCTTTATAAAACAAAGAGCTGCGCTTCTTTAATGAAACGCAGCTCTTATGCTTATATTTTTATTATAAAGACGAAATGCACTGTGAATATGCCCCAATATTTAGTCAACAACACATTCCACAACAGCACAAGGCGGAATATTCAGCTTTAACACATTGTCCTTGATGACTGCCGTATGCTCGGTAATGCTCACTCTGTCGGGACAGTCGAAGTCGTTATAGCTGTGCGCCTCGTTTGTAAGTATCCTGCAAGAAACTGATGATGCTTTAAATCCGAAAATGCTACATTCAACAGCAGCCTCTTCCGTAAGCGAACAGTTTGCGGCGGTAACGGTCATACCCTTTTCGTTCACCGATGCGGAAACCGAGATCATCGGAGCATTTTTACCTTCCGACATATTTTCGTTTTGCGTATAGCAGTAAACTGCCTCGTTGTTTTGGTGTGTTTTAAAAAGGTCGAAAACGTGATATGTAGGCGTTTTTATCATCTTATCGCCCTCTGTAAGAATGACCGATTGGAGAACATTCACTGCCTGCGCAAGGTTTGCCATTACAACACGGTCGCTGTGTCTGTTAAAAACATTCAGCTCTATTGCAGCAACGATAGCATCACGCATTGTATTCTGCTGATATAAAAATCCCGGGTTCGTACCCTCTTCTACCTTATGCCAACAGCCCCACTCTCCTATTACAAGTCCTATTTTCTTTTCGGGATCATAGCGGTTCATTATCTCCGAATGTCTTGTGATAAGCTCATCGGAAAAGTTCGCTGCAGCTATAGTTTTATAATAAAGCTCATCGTCAAAATCGGTGGCAGACTCCATTTCGGGCCATACTGGCATCGTATAATAATGCAGGTCGATAGCATCAACATTATTGCTGTCAAGATTTTTCATCATGACTTCTGTCCAGTTATAGTCGGCAGAGCTTGAACCGCAGGCTATTCTGTAAAGTTTGTTTCCTGAATAATTGCGGCAGAATGTCTGATACCTTTTATAAACGTCGGCGTAATATTCGGGACGCATATTTCCTCCGCAGCCCCAGTTTTCATTGCCGATACCGAGGTATTCGAGTTTCCACGGCTCGGCTCTGCCGTTCTTCTTTCTCTGCTCTGTGAGAGGTGATTCCGCATCTGAGGTCATATATTCTATCCATTCGGATAATTCACGAACACTGCCGCTGCCAACATTGCCGTTTATATAAGGCTTGCAGCCAACAAGCTCACAGAAGCGCATAAATTCGTGCGTGCCAAAAGAATTATCCTCCGTAATTCCGCCCCAGTTCGTGTTCACGATCTTTCGGCGCAGAGATTTTTCACCGATACCGTCCTGCCAGTGATATTCTTCTGCAAAGCAGCCTCCGGGCCAGCGGAAAACGGGAGCTTTTATATTTCTGAGCGCCTCGATGATATCATTCCTTATTCCGTCTGTATTCGGAATAGGTGAATTTTCACCCACATATATACCATTGTAGATACATCTTCCTAGATGCTCGGAAAAATGTCCGTATATCTCGGGAGAGATATGTCCGAGCCTGTCGTCTGCATTTATTACCATTGATATATTTTTCATGTTATACCTCCACCGCATACTGAATTATAATATTATTATACTAAGTCAAGAAATCCTCATATTTCAATTACAGATGATTCTATGGACAGCAAAAGCTGTGCATACAAGCTGAACGATATTTTTATCAGCCGTTTTAAGCCTGTCCTTGAAATTATCAATGCCAATGATTTTTTGACCAGCAAGACCGAAAGTGAGCTGTTTGAACTTTACAATAAGATGTTCGATCTTGATGTTTATCGCTACATGACAGGCACAAAGGGAGGTTTTGTCATACCCGAAATTCACTTATGATACCTAGTATTAGCACTTATCTGAAACGCCCTGTAAACCTGCTCCAAAAGCATTATCCTTGCAAGCTGGTGCGGAAATGTCATCTCTGACATTGATAAGCGCAGGTCAGCTTTCGCCTTTATCTCAGGGGCAATGCCGAATGACGAGCCTATTATGAAATTCACTGTGCTGAATCCGTTCAGACCGCATTCGCTGAGCTTTTTGGACAGCTTTTCACTTGAAAGCTGCTTGCCCTCAATGCACATTGCAATATTGTATGCGCCCTTGATGTCAGTGTAGCCTTTCATGGCTTTTGCTTCGTTTTCAAGCGCCGCCGCTATCTCCTTTTCGGAGGGGTTGTCAGATAACCTCGACTCGTTCAGCTCAACTATTTCAAGCTTGCAGAACGCCCCCAGCCGCTTTGAGTATTCCGCCGCTGCGTCACGCCAGTATTTTTCTTTCAGCTTTCCAACTGTAATAAGATTTATCCTTATCAAAATGCCACCGCCATTCCGCTGCCCTCAGGCTTTGCTATATGTAAAATATAGTCGCTGTTGCGCTCGTAATCCCCAAGTGCTCCCACAGCCGTGTTTTCAGCCTGCAAAGGCGTGTTGTTTTCCTGACTTAAATGCCCTAAAATAAATTTATATGTACCTGCTGTCATAAGCTTTTTTAGCTGTTCTCCGCAGGCAGAGTTTGAAAGGTGTCCGTGGTCTGAAGCGATGCGCCTTTTCAGCTCGTATGGATAAGGTCCATTTTTCAACATTGACTCATCATAATTTGACTCCAGCAAAACAAGGTCAGAACCGCTCAGGTGCATATCCACCTCATTTGTAACAGTGCCAAGGTCGGTGCATACGCACACCTGCTTGCCGTCAGGGGTCTTTATCTGATATCCACAGCTTGCAGGGGTATCATGAAATGTGGAAAAACCTTTTACGGCATAATCTCCTATGCAGACTTCATTTCCGTCCACCTCGTTGACATCACAGGCAGGGTCTATTTTGCCGTCAGATACAAGTATCTCAAGATTGGTCTTTTGGGCAAATACAGGGATATGATATTTCTTCGTGAGAACTTTAAGCCCCGAAACATGGTCTGAATGTGTGTGTGTGATAAAAATTCCCTGTATCACAGCAGGGTCGATCTCGTTAGCTTTCAAAGCCTCACAAAGACGTTTGCAGGATACTCCTGCGTCAACAAGTATCCCGCCGTCACTGTTGCCGATAAAAGAGCTGTTGCCCTTGCTTGATGAAAAAAGTGGATATATCCTTGCCATAACTAATTCCTTTCAAAAGTTTTCAGAAGATACTCTGCAACACCGTCTTCTTCATTTGTGCCTGTCACCTCGTCACAGCCTCCAAGCACCTCTTTGCAGGCGTTTTTTACTGCCACTCTTTTATCAGCCGCCTTGAACAAAGGCAGATCGTTGGTGTTGTCCCCAAAAGCCGTGACAAAGTCAAAGCCGTAATTCTTACGAAGATACCTCACGCCTTGCTCCTTAGAAGCCATCGAAGAGAACACTTCAAGATACCAAAGCTTGGGGTCATAAACATCATAATAGTATGTGATGTTCAGCTTTTCATTTTCTTTAAGAGCGTCATACAGCGGTACAAGTTTTTCTTTTTCTGCAATAAATGTGAAGTATATCACATTGTCGATGTACTGAGAAAGGTCACTGACCTGCGTGAAAGACTTGTAATATTTCTCTCTGCGCTCGTTGTAAAAGCTCTTCATTGCAGGTGAAATAAGCCTCTCATATCTTGTTGAAAGCTGGTTATCTGAAACCGAGTACATAAAAGGCTCTAAACCAAGTCCTTTTGAAAGACCTATGATAAGACCGCAAAGCTCTCTGGAAAGGCTGTTTATCTTGACATATTTTTTCTCCGCCATATCATAAATAAGCACGCCGTTCATAAGTATAACGGGAAGCTTCAGGTCAAGCCCCGAAAGTATTTTTCCTGCGGAAGCAAGCGTCCTTGCAGTGGCGACAGTGAAGTTAAGCCCATTTGCCATGAGCCTGTTCAAAGTGTCTCTTGTGAACTCCGTCACCTCTGCATTGCCGTTAAGCAACGTTCCGTCAAGGTCGGAAATAAAAAGCTCCATATCATGTCCTCTCAAATGCTGTAAAAAACGGCGGCAAATAATATGCCGCCGCAGTGTTATCAATATTTATCAGCCGCTAAGCTCCATTTCGTTAGCGTCAGGCTTGTAAACACGCTGAATGTCAGCTCCAAGCCCTCTGAGCTTCTCATCTATCTTTTCATATCCTCTTTCGATGTAGAAAATATTGTCTATCTCAGTAGTGCCCTCTGCGGCAAGTCCTGCTATCACCATGGCAGCGCCTGCTCTCAGGTCAGTTGCCACAACAGGAGCACCTTTGAGCTTGCCAACGCCCTGTATAACAGCCACCTTGCCGTCAACAGAAATGTCAGCACCCATTCTTCTAAGCTCAGCCACATATCTGAATCTGTTGTCAAAAATATCGTCTGTAACGATGCTCGTACCCTCTGCAAGCGTCAGCAGTGTTGAGAACTGCGGCTGCATATCAGTAGGGAAGCCAGGGTGCGGCATAGTTTTTATAGAAGTTTTCACGAGCGGACCGTCCACCCATACATGAACGCTCTCGTCGCTTTCCTCAACGTTTACGCCTACCTTGCGGAGCTTTGCCGTGATAGACTCAAGGTGTTTAGGAATAACATTTGCGATAACAACGTCGCCCTTTGTGGCAGCCGCCGCTACCATATAAGTGCCTGCCTCTATCTGGTCAGGGATAGTCGCATAGGTAACGCCTTTGAGGTAATCAACGCCTCTTATCTTGATAACGTCTGTACCTGCGCCTCTGATATCAGCACCCATTGAGTTAAGGAAGTTCGCAAGGTCAACGATATGAGGCTCTTTCGCTGCATTTTCGATTATAGTAAGTCCCTTTGCCTTTACAGCGGCAAATATTGCATTCATAGTTGCACCAACTGTAACAAAGTCAAAGTATATCTGATTGCCCACAAGCTCGTCTGCTGTGACATGATTAGCTCCGTTCACTATCTCGTCAGACGCACCAAGCGCCTTGAAAGCTTTCAAATGCTGATCTATAGGTCTGTCGCCAAGGTCACAGCCGCCCGGCATCGGAACAAAAGCCTCGTGAAATCTTCCAAGCAGTGTGCCAAGAAAATAGCATGACGCTCTCATGGTTCTTGCAAGCTCATATGGCACTTCAGGCTTTTCTATGCCCTTTGTGTCAAAATATATAGTATTTTTATCTAAAAGTCTGACCTCTGCGCCCATTTCACGCAGGATCTTCATGCACTTAGTTATATCGCTTATCTCAGGCACGTTCTCAAGAACGCACGGCTCGTCGCACAGGATAGTTGCCGCAACCAATGCAACAGCAGCGTTTTTTGCACCGCTTATCTGCACAGTACCATGCAGCGGCTTACCTCCATGTATAACAAACTTCTCCAAGTTTACACACTCCTTAACGAGATTGTCGGCTTCTCTCTCTGCCGACGCTCAGATTATTATACCACAGCCACAGGCAAAATAAAAGCAAAAAGCAAGAATTTCAACGATTTGGTTAAAATCATTTAACATACACCCAAGCAATCGTTAAATCTGCCCATATAATGCAGGCTATGGCGGTCTATAAAAAGAACAAATGTTCACATACTCTTAACAATAGAATATTCAACTCTTATATTTTAACACACCCCATTCAAAAAATCAATAGTGAATAAGGATATTTTGATAAATTTTCGACAATTTTTTCGGCTTTTTAGGCGAAAATTACAGCAATGTTACAACTGTACGAAATCTTGTACCTTATTGTAACCTTGCTGTAATATTTAAGTACAAAAAATCAGACACTTGCCGTTTGCCTTGACGAAAAAGAACGGCTGTGGTATACTCATAACAACAGATATACTGTAAAAAGGGGAGTGCGGCAGTGGTAAAAAGAAAGAATCTCATATGGGCGGCAGTTTTTGCGGCTGTTATTGCTGCGTGCCTGATATTTATTTTCCTCACAGGTGGAAGAAGCGGAGAAAATTCTGCCGAGATATATGAAAACGGCAAGCTCATAAAGACTATTTCTGACCTTTCCCCCGATAAGGAGTATTCCTTTGAGATAAAAACAGAAAACGGCACTAATACCATAACCGTTGGTGATGGAAGCATTTGGGTGTCTGTCGCAGATTGCTCGAACCAGACCTGTGTTCATGCAGGAAAGATATCCCACGCAGGACAGACCGTCATTTGTGCACCGCACAAGCTAGTGATAAAAATAGTCGGTGAGACCTCTGCTGACGCTGTGATATAGGGGTGGAAACATGAAGATATCAGTACAAAAAATCACCCTTATAGGAATTTTTACCGCCTTGTCACTTATCATTTTCATGGTTGAAGCACAGTTTCCTGTTATGCCCATAGGCGGCATGAAGCTTGGGCTTGCCAATATCGTCACAATGGCAGCAATGCTTTTTATCGGAAGAAAAGAGGCAGGCTTGGTACTGCTTTTGAGGATAGTCCTTGCGGCAGGACTTTACGGGACTGTGGTGAGCTTTGCGTTCTCACTCACAGGCGGAATCTTAGCGTATCTTGCCATGTGCATTGCGGTTTCGAGAGTTGGTGAAAACCAGCTTTGGGTGACATCAGTTTTTGGCGGCTTTTTCCATAACATAGGTCAGCTTTGTGCGGCGGCAGTGATATCAGGCACATGGGCGGTGTTCAGCCTTTTGCCTTATCTCATAATAAGCGGCATTCTCACAGGCACGCTCAATGGTCTTATCCTCCAAAGATTGTGGAAGTCGCCGCTTAGAAAATACAGCATAAAAAGATAACAGCGGCGTCAGGGGTATACCTGATGACCGCTGTTTTGTTCTATAGTCAGTTTAGCCAAAAACAGACTTTTCACAAAGTGGCATTTCTACATTTTCGTCTTGTGAGAAATAGGTGAAAACTCAGCGTTTTGCTTGCATTTGACCGAGAAATATGGTATAATTAGTTGTTATAATAGGGTCATTATAGGATAGCGTTGAAATTGAACGGAGGAGTGGATTTGAGAATACTTGGTATCGACCCGGGCTACGCCATTGTGGGATTCGGAGTGCTTGAATACAACAGCGGAAAATTCACTGTTGTTGATTATGGTGCAATAACCACTTCTTCGGATATGGATTTCAACAGACGTCTGAAAGTCATCTATGATGATATGACCGAGATAATAACCACCTAT
>OJKJ01001160.1_pt1 | contig 10482 bp, 9 predicted proteins | sample 1596491 | NCBI WGS metagenome assembly OJKJ01 (sample SAMEA4350160, study PRJEB24818) | metagenome | biome: human; feature: gut; material: faeces | place: Denmark | collected 2013-09 | reverse complement strand
AAGCACCAAAGGATGATGGTTGGCGCAAAATGTTTCCATTTAAACTCGTTTGGAGGCATGCGTTTATCCTAAAGCGATGAACAATACCGTGAGTGTTTCTCACTTAGGTCATTTTTGCAACAAGCCCCTATTTTTTTGACTTCATGTTATTTGTATTCGCTGTTTTTTAAACCGTCATCATTTTCATTGGATAAATAAGTTTGAACAACTTTAAGTTTAAATTCTTGATAATATTTAGCTATAAAAAACTGTATGTTATAACGATATATCAAACTTTCTGGGGGCAGTTTACATTGTGAGAGTTTTTTATTGTCTGAAACTTACATTGAAGTTAGATTTAAAACCTTTGATTTAAATAGTGGTGATTTGAGGTGTAAACTAAAATTTTGCGTATTCTATGTGTTTTGTTGTTGATGTTGTTGATGTTGTTGATTTTTGTTATAGGTCTTTCAATTAAAGCTAGTATAAAACTAACGATTATTGATGGCGCTACACAAACTGTAATTGACTTTATGCATCAATCAAAAGTGGCTGAGACGAGGAGTGTAAAATTTTATGCTTCAGGCGCAAGTATAAGTCATAAAGTTGTAGGCGATGCTTGTGGTGAAGTTTTTACCTTCAAAGATGAATTACCTTATAAGTATAAGCGATTTATTGTTGAGGTCGCCGAGAAGCGCAAGGGTGAATATGTATTCTCCATTCCATTATTTGACTTCGAAGATGAAATGATACCAGAGCCTGATTTTCAGAATATATGGAATGAGAGATGTAACTAGATCTGCTTCGGCAGGTTTCATATTTAAGTTTATATCCTCGCGTCAATAACTTTTATGTATTAGCGTTGTCTTAATATTTTTTCGTATGCGAACAGGAGAGGTCAGTCAATAATGTGAGTCCCCCTTCTTAGTGAACATAGGATATCTTAAACAGACTAAATTCAATTCTTGAAAAGAATTTCATGTATAACTAACTATATACTTAAAAGAAGGAGAATAAAGTTAGGAATTAGTTAGACATTAAAGATGTAAGATATCATTATTTACATAGAAAAGATCCTGGCGGGATATTTGAGGCTGAATCTTCTATTGAATAAGCTGAATAGGTTACAGGGGATAAATCACTTATAACACTCTGGTAAATATATATAATTATTCCCGTTAGCACTTCCTGACAATTTAATAAGTTGATTGGTAAATGATGTTTTTATGATTCATTGTAGTGTGGCAATATAGTATATTCTATAAAATTGAGCCAAAAAAATCCGATACTGATATTTTAAATTCAGCAAACAAGGTACCACATAAGAAGTAATAAATAAAGTCAAGGATAAGCTTATATACGCAAAAAAGACTAATTGCATTTGTGATGGATACACTAAATATTCACATAAAAAGAAAAAAAATCATCAATGATTTAGGTTCATTGAGGTGAACACTAATTATGAACACTAATTATGAACACAAATAAATGCATAAGTAAGTAAGGCTTATTGCCAAGGATATTGTATGTAGAAATAAATTACACAAAAATATATAAGTTTTGTTTTAAATTTATTTCCTTTGAAATATAATTTTATTATAATTATTTCAATAAAACTAAGTTGAACGGAGGGGGATATGAATAATAAAACTCTGAGTGGCTTTGTTCAGGTTCTGTTTATGGAGAGCGTTAAATAGTATATTAACACTCATAAGAGTTAATATAAATATCTAATAAACATGAGAAGATGTGTGGGTAAATATTTTTAGTATAGTGAAAATAAATTGGATTTTTAAGCATGCTTATTTTATGAAAAGTAATGTCAATGGTTAGTACATTACTAAAAATAGTTCGATAAAAATAATTTTACTGTAAGATTTCCATCTGAATCAGAATCTTAATTAATGAGTCATTGAGAATAAAATTGATTAAATTACATTAGTTATTTAATAGAAAGCAAGAATGTTTTTTCTAAATATCAGTGTATGTTTTTTAATTTATTCATTCTTAAAAATATTAAAATTAAGGCTAAAGAAAGCTATAACTATTAATAATATTTACAATTAAAAAATTTTCTATCTTGTGTTATACTTGGTACTATACCAGAACATTTAAATGTTATTTTGAAGAGGGAAACTATGAGAACACCTGTATTAGTGACTAAAGAAAAATTTGTTACATCTTTGGATAACTACAAAACAAGTCTTTCTTATGAAGGTTTGTCTTTGAAAAATAAAGAAAAAAAACTGTCTATTCCAGAGCTAAAACGTAAATATGCGCGATAAATATGGTATCAGTCAGGATATATACTGTTATTCAGGCACTGACGTTCTTATTAATTTGCTTAACATACGCGATATAGAAGTTCTTGAAGAGGCCGAAATAGCCTTTACAACAGAGAGATATCTTTCATATCAAAGTGATAAATCTGATATTTCTCAATTTAATTTTTCTCATTTAAAATTTTTACATCTTTATCTTTTTCAAGATGTTTATGAGTGGGCAGGTAAGATTAGGAAAGTGGATATTTCAAAAGGTAATACCCGCTTTTGTACTTTTTCAAGGATCGAACCTGAAGCAATAAAGCTTTTTAATAACATCCCACAACTTGCAGATCATACTCATCTTACTGATTTAGTTAAAGATTTGGCAAATTTATTCTGTGAACTTAATCTACTCCATCCTTTTAGAGAAGGAAATGGACGTACATTACGATTCTTTTTTGAAGAGATGCTTTTTGTACTAGGCTATGAAATAACGTGGCCCGCAATCTCTCAGAATGATTGGATAGATGCGAATATTGCTGGTGTTTATCTAGATCTTGAACCACTAATTGCCATTTTTACATCAGCTGTACAGCCTAGATAGTAATTATTATTTATCTTCACACCGTGGTGTCTTAAAAAGCTTGTTATTAACTTAAATCCTTGTTGGTTGTAAATCCTACCTTATTTTTCGTCAAAAAGCCTTAATATAGCTAAATCTCTCTATAATCAATTTTAAGCCATTTTTATCATTATTTAATGAATCACATTAGAAGTGGTTTGAAATCTTCTCCTAATAGGTTTTGTGAAGCCTATTTTTTGACCAATCCTTCTTATTTTTTATTATTGCGCTTTATCGTCATTCTCCGCAAATGATGTATTTCGCTTATTTTCCCTTATTTAGTGTGATCGTTATAAGGATCTTCACTATATCTTGTTTTTTTGAATGATTAATATTATCCGTGTTATGTAACTTATTGCGGTTTAAGGGAAAAAACGCAATAATACCTAAATTCAGCAGAGTTAAAAATCGGCTCTAAAAGGTGTAAAGATCCGATGATCGTCATGCGCGTGTGCGCGATTTTTCTGTTACCGCGTCACTTTTAATTTCAATAGACGATAATATTAAAGGTAACTATAAGGATAGTGATTATTAAGGTAATGTATTATGTCTGCTTTTTTTCCGGTCAAACCTGAAAGTGGTAAATCAATTTTACAGCGACAATCTCAAGCCCTTTTACAAAATGGTTATCTAGAGCGTGCGCGACAATTACGAAATTTGGCCATTGCAGCAGAGTTAGATTGTCCAAAATATTTATTGGCCCCAGAAGTGAATCAACTTTTACAATTTATTCCCGATCTGCATCAGCGTACGTTGATTGATACGTTATGGAATACGGGCGCTCGTATCCATGAAGCGTTGGCATTAACGAAAGGGGATTTTTACTTAGATGAAGAAACTCCTTTTGTGGTGTTAAGGACACTCAAGCAGCGGGAAAGGCAAACAAGCGTTGGTCAAACCAAGGTTAAATCTCGGCCTAAACGGATTGTTGCACTCTTTGATCCTCAATATGTGCAATTGATGAAAAGTTACTTTGCGACGATGCGATTGAAGAATCAAAGCCAGATTTGGCCAATCCAAAGTGATAACACGGTCCGAAATTGGCTACGTTCTGCGGTTGAACAAGCGGAAGTGAATGGTGCTTCATATGTTGTTAATCCGATCACCTGCAAAACATTTCGGCACAGTTTTGCGATGCACCTCATTTTTAATGGTGTCCCGATGAAGGTCATTCAAGCATATTTAGGACATAAAAAGTCAAGTTCTACAGATATATATACGAAAATCTTCACTCTAGATACGATGTTGCATTTTGATATTTCTTTTAGATAACTATATTGGAAATTATATTTTCAATATCATGGTGATTTCAGAGTGAAATATTCAGTTGAAATTTAACAATTTAATTAAAAATCAATTTATTACAACAAATCAAATGATGGGAGAATGATTTTTAAAAAATATTATTGATACGTAAATTAATTTTAAAATAATAAATATTTACTTATTTAATTTTAATATTAGTAATCTTTTTTACTAAATATAAAATATCTTCTTAATTTTAATTTTCCTAAGATCTATTAATATTGGCGATTTCAGACTGAAATATATTCCCGTTTTTATAATTAATTGTATGTTTATCAATGCGTTATCATTTACTTCTTGATGGAGATAAAATAATTCTGAAAAGGTTGTTTACAATGTCTAACTTATGTAGGATTATTCTTTCTAGTTAAGAATGCTGCATACGGAGATTATCTAGCATGGTTAGGGTAAATAATCAGTTCAACAAAATTGCAAGCCGTTCTGTAAGATTGTTACAGTCATTGACATCTCAAGTTCAATCGCAAAAAGAAGAACTCAATGAAACGACTTATTATCAAGTTTACTCTAAAGCTGCGGTCGCTAAATTGCCTAAACTTACTCGAGCTAGTGTCGATTATGCCGTCAATGAAATGGAGAATGATGGATACTTGTTTGAGAAAAGACAAGCCGGGACAGCATCAAAATATGCGATGACGATCCAAAATATTATCGATATTTATCATCACCGCGGTGTACCAAAATATCGTGATCGTTATTCTGAAGCGTTTACTTTTTTTGTTGGTAATTTAAAAGGAGGGGTATCAAAAACCGTCAGTACAGTATCATTAGCGCATGCATTACGTACGCACCCTCATCTTATATATGAGGATCTTAGGATCTTAGTGATAGATCTTGACCCTCAGGCATCTGCGACGATGTTTTTGGATCATATGCAATCTATTGGAACTGTTGATACAACTGCCGCTCAAGCAATGTTACAGAATGTTAGCCGTGAGGAATTATTTAACGAGTTTATTTTACCTTCTGTTGTACAAGGCGTAGATGTTATCCCAGCGTCTATTGAAGATGCATTTATTGCATCTCAATGGGAGTTATTGTGTGCGGAACATTTACCTGGGCATAATATTTATACTGTTTTACGCGAGAATATTATCAATAAAATTAAGCAAGATTATGATTTTATTTTTATTGATAGTGGTCCTCATCTTGATGCTTTTTTATCTAATGCAATCGCAGCAGCAGATATCTTAATGACGCCGGTACCACCTGCACAAGTTGATTTTCACTCAACATTAAAATATTTAACTCGCTTACCCGAGCTCATTGACTTGATAGAATCAACGGGGGTAAGCGTTAATTTGATCAGTAACATTGGGTTTATGTCTAAATTAGTCAATAAAACAGACCATAAATTATGCCATAGTTTAGCAAAGGAAATTTTTGGTGGAGATATGTTAGATGTTGCCTTGCCAAGACTCGATGGGTTTGAACGTTGTGGCGAATCATTTGACACGGTTGTTTCTGCTAATCCAGCCACATACATTGGCAGTGCTGAAGCGTTAAAAAGTGCAAAAATTGCTGCGGAAGACTTCTCTAAAGCTGTTTTTGATCGGGTGGAATTTCTTCGCATGAATAGAGGTTATTATGCAAACTAAAAGAAAAACTATCGGAAGAACGTTGAGTGCCTCAACGTTAACGCATTTAGCAACGGATCAAAAGCACTCACAACGTTTTATGCTTAAATCAGGTAAGTCAGCTATTTTTTATTTGACTGACATTCCTGCCGATGAATTAGCAGAGAAAACTTTTGTAAGGTTCTTAGTTAATGGTCGAGATCAAAACGCATTAACGCCAGAGTCACTTGCGGATATTACAAGAACCATTAAGTTACAACAATTTTTTCCTGCTATTGGTCATAAAATAAATGGAAAAATCGAAATTTTAGATGGCTCAAGACGACGTGCCGCTGCTTTATTATGTCATGTTGGATTATCTGTTTTAGTCACTGATTCAGAAATCAGTAATGATGATGCCAGGCAATTGGCTCTCGATATTCAAACTTCAAAAGAACATAACTTAAGAGAAGTTGGACTGCGGCTTTTAAAGTTACGAGAGAAGGGAATGTCACAAAAAGAGATTGCTCTTTTTGAGAATTTATCAGCGGCAAAGGTTACTCGAGCAATCCAAGCAGCCTCGGTAACAGATGACATTATTGCATTATTCCCTGTTCAATCTGAATTGGCTTATAGCGATTATAAATTACTGCTTACTATAGACCAACTCATTGATTCAAAAAAGCTTATTAAGCAAGACATCATTAATGATGTTAATGAAAGAATTAAAAGACTAATAGACATAAACAAAATAGCACCTGATGAGTTAAAGAAAACAATTTTAACTACATTAAAAAATATTACAGAGCAGTTAGCCTCTAAAAATAAAAAAAATGAAGTTACAGTAAAACAACTTTGGGATTTTGAAGATAAAAATACTTATGCAAGAAAACGAGTGAAGGATCGAGGATTTAGTTACGAATTTAATCGGATGCCAAAACAATTACAAGAAAAACTAGATCAAACAATTCAAACAGTAATGCAGACATATTTTAAAAATATAGGTAAAGAATAAAGAAATTAAGCTTAAAGTGACCACGCTATAAGGTGGCAAGACATAGGATGTAACACACTTAATGTGCTGTGAACCCAAATAGAAAACCCCTGATATCTTCTCTATCTTGGCGGACTGAAAGATTATCAGGGGTCGTCAGAACAATTCCGTTAGGGGTAATGTTGAACTCCTAATGGGGAGTATAGAATTATGCGCAAAAAAATTCAACTCCTTCCGTACAGCATAAGTGCGGAGATACATGTCTAATGAGACCTCAATTTCTGCAATTCCTTGTTCTGTCGGTAAAATCCATCGGCATTTTGCCCCAAAATTTTTAGGTGAATTACCTAAACTGGTGCCCGTACGTCGTTTTGCGGCGGCATTAAAGCTGCATGACTGGAATCGCAACCCCCATATTTACCAACTGCGTTATAGCCGAAAGCAGCGGATATCGGTGCGCTCAGAGCGTCGAGAAACCTTTAGTGCATTAGCACTGGCTATGATTGCCTATGCCGATTACAACCCGGAAAGTGATGCATTATTCGAAGTGATGTGCTCCGTGGAGAGGTTGGCGGAGTTGTGTGGTCAACTGTATCGCTATGACAGTGGACGTAAAAGCTACGACCCGATATTGCATGCACTGCGTGATTGGGAACAAGCTAAGCTCGTCGTGATTGACCGCGATTTTGATATCGAGGCGAAACAATACAAAGCGATGCGGATTTGGATACGTCCGGAGTTTTTTCATGGACTCGGTTTTTCACCGCTGGAGTTGCGTGGTGTGGTATCCAGCTTTAGTCGCTGGATGGAAAAGAAGGGACTAAAAGAGAGTTATCAAAAACGGTACGCCCAGCATGTATTGCGGCTCGCTCGTGCAAATGTCGCCTCCCTCGATAACAAACACAAACTTCGGAACTTGCTCAACAAGCTTAAAACGCTAGTGATTGGGGAAGATGACGCGCTCAAACAAGAGAAAAAACATTTAGCGAAGGCGTTGAAGGAAAAGAAAGCCTTGGCGCAAAGTACCCGTGCGCCAGAAAGTCCGGAGCATGCGGCATGGCGGCGTTTTGAAGCGTGGCGAGTGACACAACCGATAGCCGCGGTTATGGCATTTGAGCGTGAAATGAAAGCGTTATACCCGAGTATTCAAGGCCAGGCGATTTATCTTTACTATCTAGCGCATTTACCTGACGCCTAATCCTTTTTTTTAAATTACCGTCTTGATTGGCGGGGGTTCTGTTCACCCTAAATTTGGTTCTCTTATTTTTTAAGCGAAATTCTTGTCATTTTATGCTTCTCATCCATTCCGATAATGGAGGCACCAACACATTCGTTCTTTATTTATCCCATTAACTTCGAATGGTGTTTTCTTCTCCAATTACCTTCGAAGGGTATTGGTCTTTTGCAGTTAAATTCGTTTTTAGGTTCTGAACTAAACGACCTTATAAATAAGGAGTTGCGGCTCTGCTTTTTCAAGCCGCACACTCTAAAGAGATAAAACCAATAAAGCCTTCGCTTACAATCCATAAATGGCTGTCGCTCAGAATACGGTGTCAGCATAGTGCCATTGCCCCCGTAAAGCTGGCCAATGGCCACCTTAACGCGCAGCTACAGCCGTTCATCGAGGCTACGCCTCTCGCTCGTCTCACTGCGTTTTTCAAAGGGGCAAGGAAATCAATTTATGGTTTTAATTTCATTTGGCTTAACCAGGGCAGGGAATGGATAGGGGGATTTAAACAGCCTGATACCGCTTACGCGGGTCTCGACGGCCCTGACCTCATACTGTTTTCTGAAACACTTTTTGCCGTCTACCACCCTTCGGGTATTATTACAAAGTTTAAGTGAGGGGTTATTCTGTAGTGGTTTAATAAATTTGGCCACCTGAACAGAGGTGATATGCTCACCTCAGAACAACACAGGAGCCTTAATGAAAAAACGAAATTTCATTGCAGAATTTAAACGTGAATCAGCTCAGCTGGTTGTGGATCAGAAATATACCGTTGTGGATATCGCGAAAGCCATGAATGTCGGGCTTTCCACCTTGATGCGGTGGGTAAAGCAATTACGGGACGAACGAGCAGTCAAAACCCCGAAAGCATCCCCTATCACGCCGGAACAAATTGAGATACGTGAGCTGAAGAAAAAAATTCAACGTATTGAAATAGAAAACGAAATATCAAAAAAGCTACCGCGCTCTTGATGGCAGACTCCCTGAACATAAGCACGCCGCAGGCGTGCTTATGTTCTAAGAAATGAGCCATATGAAGTACAGCGAGTTTATACGACTTTGACTCGCCACACTCACCATCTTCAAATTTCGAAAGCCCGGAGTTTCCCTTCTTTAATTAAACGGTAACCGTAAGCCGCATGTTTAACGTTTTGGGTTGCCGCTCAGCGGTGTAAGGTTTTAATAGGGGTCAGCTTGATGGTTAGGAAATTCGATGAACGGTTTAACGAGTCAATAGCGATATGTTTGGTAGCAGAGTCTGTTAAAAGGTCTCTCTCGTAGTTAAACTTAACCATAATAATGCGTAACTGTGCTATTTTTAGCCAAAAACTGGCGTTTTAGGCACACTGATCCTAGGGTGCGGTTTGTAGCCATCGTTTTCTAGCCATTTTATCCCGTCTTTCTGATAGGGGTTGTGCGCCCATTTCATCGAAAAGTCCAAAGTTTTCTCATAGCCCTTTGATACCAAGGGCTACAGACGATGTGCATTTTAATATTATTGATAGACTATGCCGCTAAGCTTAATGATTCTTCTGAAATGAGAGGATCTAAATTTTCCAGTAATCTTTCCAGCACAATATTATCTTTTTTAAGGCCAAAGGTGTAATTACCGGCCAACTGTATATGCTGCCATGCGACAGGCGATAACTCAGCTATCATATTTACTGCTTCTTGATTATTTTCACGCGCAAATTTTTCAATCAAACTGGATAATAATGCGGAATTATAATAAATAATGCAGTTAGCAATGATACGAGCGCAATCATTCCATTGTTCTATCTGGTAATCATCGCCGCCTCTAAATTGATTACCATTAATTGATGCGATTGCACGCCGTAATTGATGGTAAGCCTCACCCCGATTAAGTGCTTGCTGGACAAACTGCCTGAGTATTTTGTCATCAACATAATCGAGAACGTATAAGCACTTAATTAATCTGTCATATTCACGAAGAGCCGCTAAGGTGCGATTGTTTTTCTTACTGTTAGAAAGCTTAGTAATCACCGTGCTTTGTGTTGTCGTTTTACGGCTTAATGAACAAATTATCCATTGAATATTTTCCCACTCCTCCTGAATGAGTGATAAATTGAGCGATTTTTTAAGTTTCAGAGAAACGACTTCATCAAGCTCAATTTCAAACAATTCATTAAAAACGTGTTTAAATTTTGCATATCGAGGGGCGAATTGATACCCAAAGAGGTCAAGGATAGCAAAGTTAACGTTATTAACCCCATGCGTGTCCGTGGCTAATGTTTTGGGTTGAATATCAGGCACTGTTGCAAAGTTTAAGTAGCCGGTATGCTAAATTAACTATTTCATTACTGAGGTCCGTTTGGTGAATGCATTTAAAGGTCGTCATTTCACTGGTATTATCATTCTTTGGGCGGTACGTTGGTACTGCAAATACGGTATCAGTTACCGAGAACTTCAGGAAATGTTGGCTGAGCGCGGTGTAAATGTAGATCACACGACAATCTATCGCTGGGTTCAACGTTATGCACCAGAAATAGAAAAGC